>JGI24712J26585_10002609_pt1 | contig 14637 bp, 13 predicted proteins | sample BioPla3DNA2_FD_26585 | JGI IMG/M metagenome (IMG submission 26585) | reverse complement strand
ATGCTGAAAATAAATGCTATTAACGCAATAGATAATATTATCTTTTTCATTTTTTTTTATTTTATGTTAATAATTAAAATTGTATTATAATCAATATTCATACCATAGTATCAATTTTGCAAAAGTATATAAATTTATTATATATAATGTGCTTCTATGTTCATATTTTTCAATATTTTTTTAAAATAGGTAAAAAGTAGGGGTAAAAATAGTATTTTTGCAGAATATATTTAAATTTATAATTGAGTAAATAATAATTATTTTGAAATCGAAGATTCGGAAAAAATCGGCAGGCGAAACTCCTTTAATGAGGCAGTATAATTCTTTTAAAGCAAAATATCCTGATGCTTTATTGCTTTTTCGTGTGGGCGATTTTTATGAAACATTTGGAGAAGATGCTATTCGTGCTTCAAAAATATTAGATATAGTGTTAACACGTAGAGCCAATGGGGCAGCGGCATTTGTTGAATTGGCAGGATTTCCTCATCATGCTTTGGATACTTATCTCCCTAAATTAGTACGTGCCGGATTGCGAGTTGCTATTTGTGAGCAGTTAGAAGACCCGAAATTAGCTAAAACAATAGTGAAAAGAGGTGTTACTGAGTTGGTTACTCCGGGTGTTTCGTACAATGATAAAATATTGGAAACAAGACAAAATAATTTTTTAGCAAGTGTTTATATAGCAGAAAAACAATTAGGAATTGCATTTTTAGATATATCAACGGGAGAGTTTTATATAGCACAAGGAAATGTAGATTATATCGATAAATTACTACAAAGTTTTAAACCCAATGAAGTAGTAGTAGAAAAAACAAAAATTCAAACGTTTAAACAATATTTTGGAGATAAATTTTTATGTACAACATTTGAAGACTGGGTGTTTACCGTCGATTTCACTCATGACTTATTGTTAAGACATTTTCAAATACAATCGTTTAAAGGATTTGGAGTAGAAAATGTAACACAAGGACTGATTGCAGCAGGAGCTGCCATGCATTATTTGTTTGAGACACAGCATACGAATGTAGGTCATATTACAAAGATTACACGTATAGAAGAAGAACATTATGTATGGTTAGACCAATTTACGATGCGTAATTTAGAATTACTATATTCTTCTAATGAAAATGCGGTAACGCTATTAGATATTTTAGACCAAACTTTATCGCCAATGGGAGCTCGAATGTTGAAAAAATGGATTATGCTTCCTTTAAAAGATAAAATATTAATAGAAGAAAGGCATGAAATGGTCGAATTATTTATTAATAATTCCGAATTTGCAACATCTCTTGCTGCTTCTATAAAACAAATAGGAGATTTAGAACGATTAATATCTAAGGTAGCGGTTTCGAGAATTACTCCAAGAGAAGTAGTTCAAATACAAAGAGCTTTATATGCAGTAGAAAACATTAAAAAACAATGCGAATCTTTAGAAAATAAACATATATGTAAAGTAGGCGAACAAATTAATCCATGCCTTAGCATAAGAAATCGTATTGAACAAACGCTTAATAATGATGCCCCTGCACTGATAAATAAAGGAGGAATTATTAAAGATGGTTTTAACGAAGAGTTAGATGAATTACGCTCTATAGCATATTCAGGAAAAGATTATTTGTTGAATATTCAAAAAAATGAAACAAAGAGAACAGGCATCGCTTCATTAAAAATAGGTTTTAATAATGTATTTGGATATTATCTTGAAGTTACTAATANTCATAAAGATAAAGTTCCACCTGAATGGATACGAAAGCAAACGTTAACTAATGCGGAAAGATATATAACGGAAGAATTAAAAGAGTATGAGACTAAAATACTCGGAGCTGAAGATAAGATATTATCCTTAGAACAAAAGTTGTTCAACGATTTGATTTTAAGTATGATGGATTATGTTCAACCCATTCAAATGAATGCACAACTAATAGCACGTTTAGATGTATTACATGCTTTTGCAATCGTAGCACAGCAAAATGATTACGTAAAACCTGTTATTAATGAATCTTTTAGAATTGACATAAAAAATGGACGACATCCCGTTATAGAAACGCAATTGCCTGTAGGAGAAAAATATATAGCCAACGACATGTACTTGGATAATGAAAAACAACAAATCATTATTATTACGGGACCTAATATGTCGGGGAAATCGGCTTTGTTACGTCAAACAGCCCTCATCGTATTAATGGCACAAATTGGTTCTTTTGTTCCCGCTGAAGAAGCGACGATTGGGTTGGTAGATAAAATTTTTACTCGTGTTGGAGCTTCCGACAATATATCTTCGGGCGAATCGACATTTATGGTTGAGATGAATGAAACAGCCAGTATTTTGAATAATATTTCAAATAGAAGTTTAATACTGTTAGATGAAATAGGAAGAGGTACAAGTACTTACGATGGAATTTCAATAGCTTGGGCAATTACTGAATTTTTGCACGAACATCCGTCAGCACGTGCAAAGGTATTGTTTGCAACACATTATCACGAACTCAATCAAATGGCAAATACATTTAAACGAATAAAAAATTTTCATGTAACAGTCAAAGAAATCAGTAATAAAGTCATATTTTTAAGAAAATTAGCACAAGGCGGAACTGAACATAGCTTTGGAATACATGTAGCACGTATGGCAGGAATGCCTCCGCAAGTGTTAAACAGGGCTAATGAAGTTTTATCAAAATTAGAATCTTCGGAGCATGAAAATTTGAACAGAAAACTATCGACTACTACTAAAAAAGAAGAATCGGTTCAGTTAAGTTTTATCTCGCTCGACGATCCTTTATTGGTTCAAATAAAAGAGGATATTTTAAATATAAATATAGAAACTTTAACTCCTATTGAGGCTTTAATGAAGCTAAATGAGATAAAAAATTTATTAAAATAGTCCAATATATTCCATTTTTTTTCATAAAAATAAGTGTTTATTTTGTAAAAATATGATATTTTTTATAAGTTTTTAATTGTAAATATTTTGGAATCAAATAATTAAAAAAAATGTAAAAAAATATTTTTTTAATGTGTTTTATAAAAAATAAAGTAATATCTTTGCAAATCAAAGTAAATATATTTTTTTAACAATTTAATTTTATACTAGTATGAAAAAATTAATGGCATTATTAGTTGTATCAGGAATGGTATTCTTTGCATGCAACAACCAACCTAAAGAAGAAGAAGCAGCAGTAGCTGAAGAAGCTGTTGTAGAAGAACAAGTTCAAGCTCCAGCAGAAGAAGCTCCAGTAGCAGAAGCTGTACCAGCAGAAGAAGCTCCAGCAGAAGCTCCAGTAGCAGAATAATAATTTTAGGTTATTAATGTAAAAAAAAGCTACCTCTTTTGGGTGGCTTTTTTTATTCTTAATTTATTGAAATATGGATGAAAAATTACTACAGTATGTATGGCAACATCAATTGTTTGATACGACAAACTGTTTGACTACTACAGGAAATAAAATAAAAATTATTTCTACAGGAGAAAAGAATACCAATAGTGGTCCTGATTTTTTTAACGCTAAAATCATAATAGATGAAACACTATGGGTGGGTTGTATCGAGATACATTTAAAGTCGTCGGATTGGGAACGCCACAATCATCAAAAAGATAAAGGATACAATAATGTAATATTGCATGTGGTGTTTGAACATGATAAAAATATTGTATTGCCAAATATGCAAAATCTTTTTACATTAGAACTTAAATCGTTGATTCCGACAAGAATTATTCAAACTTACTTTGCTTATTTACATTCAAAAGAATCGATTCCTTGCAAAAGCCAATTAATTAATGTAGATGCGTTTCGTTTATTTTCATGGTTGGATAGATTGATGATAGATAGATTAGAGGATAAAGTAAAGTCTGTGTCTGAAATTGTTCAGCACAATAATCAAAATCAAGGAGAAGCATTTTATGTGTTTTTAGCATATTATTTTGGATTTAATATCAATAATTTACCTTTTCAGCTTTTAGCAACTTCCATACCTTTAAATTTTTTGGCAAAGCAAAAAAATAATTTATTTCAATTAGAAGCGATGTTTTTTGGACAGGCAGGGATGTTAGAAGATGATTTTAGCGATGAGTATCCACAGCAACTGAAAAAAGAATATCAATTTTTAAAGCAAAAATTTAGTTTAGAGCGAGTTTGTACGAAAGAGATGTGGAAGTTTGCTAAAACTTATCCAAGTGGATTTCCCAGCATACGCATAGCACAACTTGCAAAATTAATACATCAATCAACATTTTTGTTGTCGAAATTATTAGAAGCGAAAAAAATAGAAGATATTCAAGGTTTATTTCAAGTCGAATTGGATGCTTATTGGGAAACGCACTACAGATTTGATGTGCAATCGGTGAAAAAATCAAAAAAATTAGGATACATGGCAATTAATTCCTTAATAATAAATGCTGTTTTACCATTTATGTATTATATTGGCAAACTAAAAGAATCGGAAGATTTGAAAGATAAAGCCCTTCAATTTTATGAAAAATTGCCGATTGAACAGAATAAAATAGTGAAAGAATTTGCAACAGCAAGGGAAGATTTTTCCAATGCACTTCATTCACAAGCTCTCATACAGTTGAAAAAGAAATATTGTGATTCAAAACAATGTTTAAAGTGTGCAATCGGTCTTTGTATTTTGAAATAATTAAGTGTATTTTAATTTTTTTTCAGAAAAAGAAATATCTTATCTAAAAAATCTCTATTTTTGCAGTTATTAAAATAATTTTGATGCAAAGAAAAAAAATAATATATAGTATTTGTTTTATAGGATTGATAATGATAGCGTTATCATGTAATAATAGGGGAAAGAAAGATGCTATATCTTCCGATTTAGTACATATTCCTGTGAGTGCGGAAGGAGAAAATTCAGATTTAGCGATGCCAAAATTTGAATTTGAACGTACCGATCATGATTTTGGAACCTTAATACAGGGCGAAAAAGTAAGTTTTACGTATAAATTTAAAAACAGTGGTACTTCCGATTTAATTATATCTACAGTTGTTCCCGGTTGCGGATGTACTGTAGCACAATTTACAAAAACTCCTNTTAAAAAAGGAGAAGAAGGATTTATTACAATTAATTTAGATACGGAAAATAAAAAAGGACCCTTACGTAAAAAAGTAGCAGTACAAGCTAATACATATCCGGCAGAAACGAATTTGTGGTTTTCTGCTACCGTTGAATTACCATAACTTTAATTTAAATAATTTTTTATTATGAATTTATTAAACATCATTTTATTTGCACAACAAGCTGGAGCTGAGGGAAAAGGAAGCTCATGGCAGCCGTTAATTTTTTTAGTACTTATTATTTTAGTTTTTTATTTTTTTATGATTCGTCCTCAATCAAAGAAAAATAAAGAAATGCAAAAATTCAGAGAAAATCTTAAAAAAGGTGATAAGATAGTAACAATAGGAGGCATCCATGGAAAGATATTAAGTATAGAAGGTACCGCAGCTGTTATCGAAGTGGAAGGTGGTACAAAATTAAAAGTTGAGAAAAGTGCAATAGCACAAAGTGTTAATGAAGTAGGAACTAACACTACGAATTAAAAATTAGAAGAATGAGACAACAACAACCTCGCAAAAAAAAATATGCAGTATTATTGCTTTGCTTAATGCTGTCGTTTTTTGCTTGGTTTACATTAAAAATGTCGGAAAATTACACCGCAAAATATGAATTGGAAGTGGTTTTTACAGACATTCCACCGGATAAAACACTCGTAAATTATTCTGATTCGACTTTGTTGGTAACGTTTGAAGATAAAGGACTTTCACTCTTGTCAATTGAATTTTTTTCTAAAAAACTTAAAATCAATTACGATGAAATAACCTCTTCCTATCAAAAAAAACATAATAATATTTGTTTGCAAGAAAACCAAATTATAAGATACATTCAGAGTCAACGTCGATTTTCAAAGAGAATTAAAAGTATTCATCCGGAAAAAATATGTTTACGGTTGAAAGACAACGAAGAATAAAAGAAGACAAATATGTCTTATCCTTGGGGTTTTAATAGGAGGTTTTATGCTTTTGCCAATTACTCGAAACAGATATTCGGCGAGCGAATTCAAAAGCTTTCGATTAATGCGGGTTTCACATGCCCGAATAGAGATGGCAGCATTGCGTTAGGAGGTTGTACTTATTGTGATAACAATGCTTTTAATCCTTCTTACTGCGATACATCAAAAAGTATTGCACAGCAGATAGAAGAGGGAATTGACTTTCACCGGAACAGATACCGAAGAGCAAAAAAATACTTGGCTTATTTTCAGGCTTATTCTAATACGTATGCTTCGCTTGATGTTTTAAAAGAAAAGTACAACCAAGCATTGAAACATCCTGCTATAGAGGGAATTATTGTTGGAACTCGTCCGGATTGTATTGATGAAGAAAAGTTAACTTATTTTTCTGAAATAGCGAAAAGAAAATATGTTGTAATAGAATACGGTGTTGAAAGTTGTAATAATACAACCTTAGCAGCTATTAATCGCGGGCATGATTTTGAAACATCGGTTCGTGCTCTTGAATTGACACATGAAAAAGGTATCAAATCAGGAGTGCATATAATATTCGGTTTACCCAACGAAAATAAAAAAGAATGGATGCAATGGGCTGCTATACTTTCAAAACTTCCTATACATTCTATCAAATTTCATCAATTACAGATATTAAAAAATACCCCTTTGGCTTCTTTGTATGAATTACAACCCGAACTCTTTTATCAGTTTGATTTTAACGAATATGTAGATTTTATTATTGATTTTTTAGAAAAATTAAATCCTAATTTTATAGTAGAACGCTTTGTAGGTGAAGTCCCCCCTGCTTATTTATTAAAGAAACCATGGAATAATTTAAGGAATGATCAAGTGATACAAATCATTGAGAATAAGATGGAAGAAAGAAATACATGGCAAGGAAAATACTATAAAAATTAGTCTTTTGTTGTTATTTCTAAAAAAAAATATATACTTTTGCAATTGTTGTTATAATAATTTAATATTACTTGTATGAAAGTAGAAATTATATGTCTTATTTATTTGTTATCACCTCTTCTTATTATTTTTCTGTTTAATCGTTATAAACTTGTAAGGCAGATAGGTACAGTATTAATAGCTTATGCTATTGGTGTAATTATGGCTCTATTTGGGGTAATACCAACAGGAGATGCGGCTAATGCGGAAACCATGACAAGCATACAAAAATGGATACAAAATATCGGCGTTTATAATATAAGTTTTACGAAGGTAACCATGACAAGCATACAAAAATGGATACAAAATATCACCGTTCCTTTAGCAATACCATTAATGTTGTTTAATTGTGATTTTAGATTATGGACAAAATCTTTACCAAAGACCATAGCAACGTTAATAGGAGGTGTTTTGTCGATAATAATAGCAGTTGTAAGCGGTTTTTTTATTTTTCGAAATGCGGGAATTAACGACTTACACAATGTGGCGGGAATGATGACAGGAATATATACAGGGGGGACGATGAATTTTTATGCATTGGGAGCAGCGTTAGANGTCAATNNAAACACCATTCTTTTAACGTATACTTTTGAAATGTTGGTAACTTTTCCTTTAATATTGTTTTTAGTAGGAGGAGGTTATAAGTTTTTTCGATGGCTCTTGCCTTATAAAGACACTGCGACTTCCTTGCAAAATGAAGAAGTGAGTGATATTGAACAAAACGGGATAGAAAATTATAATGGAATGACAAAACAGAGAGTATTCCCAAGAATGATGTTAGCACTACTTATTTCTCTTTTATTTTTGGTTGTAGGAGCAGGAATTTCTCTTTTAATTACCGGAAAATTAAATGAATTAGTTGTTATATTAGTAATAACGACTTTAGCAATAGCGGCTTCTTTTTCTAAATTTATTCGTGAGTTGCCCAAAACTTTTGAATTAGGAATGTTTTTCATCCTCATATTTAGTGTGGTTGTTGCTTCTCAATTTGATATTTATAGTTTGAATGTATCTGCGATTAATTTAGGACTCTTTGTATTATATATAATGTTGACTTCTNTTGTTGTACACATTATATTTTGTAGAATAACAAAAGTTCCCGGTGATTTATTTACTGTGGCACATATCGGCTTATTGTGTTCACCGCCTTTTATTCCACCCATTGTAGGAGCAATGAAAAATAAAAAAGTATTAATAAGTGGAATTGTAATAGGATTAGTAGGTTATGCTATAGGGACTTATTTAGGAGTATTGTTGGCTACTCTATTTAAATATTTCGTATAAAATTTAAAAGAAATGAAAAATATTTATCTACTCAATTTAACATTCTTTTTTCTCTTATTTAGCTTAACAGCAAAGTCACAAGAAGAAGAGAAAAAAATAAAAAAAGGTTGGACTTTCGGGGCATTACCAAGCGTAGCTTATGATGCGGATTTAGGTTTTCAATACGGAGCTTTGGCAAATGTTTATTATTATGGAGACGGCTCAACCTATCCCGAATATTTGCATTCATTTTATTTTGAAGCGGCTTATACTACAAAGAATTATGGACTGTTCCGTTTTTTTTATGATTCTAAATATTTGATACCTAACTATCGTTTGACGGTCGATTTTTCTTATTTACCCGATGCAATGAGTGATTTTTTCGGATACAATGGCTATCAATCCGTGTATAATGATGTTTGGAGAAATTCTAAAAAATATACCGTAGAAGAAGGATATAAAACAAGGGCTTTTTATAAATACAGAAGAGATATTTTACGTTTTATGGGCGATATACAAGGAACTATACATCAACAATGGAAATGGAATGTAGGACTTGGAATTTTAAATTATAATATTGATAAGGTTGATATTAAAATGCTTAATAAAGGGAAAAAAGCGGATAAAAAACTACCCGATACCATTCCCGGATTGTATGAAAAATATATAGATTGGGCAATAATAAATAAAGAAGAAAAAAGAGGAGGTTTTCATCCTTATGTGAGATGTGGAATTGCTTACGATAGCCGTAACAAAGAATCCAATCCGTCAAAAGGAATTTATGCAGATGCTTTTTTCACTTATTCAGCAGCTTTTAACGATTTAAAAGCATATAATAATTTAAAACTCAACGTTAACTTCCGACATTACGTCCCTATTTATAAAGATTATATAGCACTTGCTTATCGTATAGGAACCCAAACATTATTAGTAGGAAAAAGTCCTTTTTATACTAATAATTATATGAATACACTCTATATGCAGCGTGTTTTATACGAAGGCTTGGGAGGAGGAAATTCGTTGAGAGGAATATTAAGAAATAGAATCTTAGCCAATGGATTTGCTTTTTCTAATGTAGAATTACGTATAAAATTAGTGAAATTTGATATAAAGAAACAGCATTTTTACATAGGCATTAATCCTTTCTTCGATATAGGTATGGTTACGCAAGCCTATACATTAGATTCGGCAAAAATAGCTGCTCTTAAAAATATAGAAGACGATATGGACGATTACTTCGATTTTAATAAATCTTCTATCTATAAGCCTCACATGTCGGCAGGTATTGGACTGAAAATAGCCATGAACGAAAATTTTATTCTATCCGTTGATTGGGCAATCCCTTTCAACAAACAAGATGGAGCCAGCTTGTCAAATCTTTACATTAAAATAGGTTATTTGTTTTAATACTTCTTAAAGCAGTCATTGAATTTAATTTGTTTTTAATGTAACTTTGCAAAAATTACAACGATGGATATTAAAGCTATTTTGCAACGTTATTGGGGTTATACCAAATTCAGACCTTTGCAAGAAGATATTATTATGTCTGTATTGCAAGGCAACGACACTTTAGCTTTACTTCCGACAGGAGGAGGCAAGTCCATTTGTTTTCAAGTTCCTGCTATGGCAAAAAAAGGTGTTTGTATTGTTGTTACGCCACTGATAGCTTTAATGAAAGACCAAGTAGAAAACTTGCTTCTCAGAAAAATACCTGCAGCAGCCATTTATACGGGCATGCACCAAAGAGAAATAGAAATGACGTATAATCGATGTATTAAAGGCAAAGTAAAATTTTTATATATTTCGCCGGAGCGACTTAAGAATACTTTATTTAAAAATTCCTTGCAACAAATAGAGGTGAATTTACTTGCTGTTGATGAAGCTCATTGCATTTCGCAGTGGGGTTACGATTTTCGTCCTTCTTATTTAGAGATAGCTGAAATACGCAGTATACTAAAAGAAACAGTGCCTGTGTTGGCTTTAACTGCAACCGCAACACCTGAGGTTGTTAAAGACATTCAACAAAAATTATTATTTAAGGAAGAAAGAGTATTTCAAAAAAGTTTTATACGTAATAATCTTACTTATTTTGCTTTAAAAGAAGAAGATAAACTAAAACGTCTTTTAAAAATTGTAGAAAAAACGCCGGGAACGGGCATTGTTTATGTTCGTAATCGGAAAAAAACACGAGAAATTGCCTTGTTTTTAAGGAAAAATAAATATGTAGCAGATTATTATCATGCAGGACTAAGTATAAGAGAAAGAGCAAGAAAACAAAATGCTTGGTCTAAAGGATTAGTGCGTATTATTGTGGCTACTAATGCTTTTGGAATGGGAATAGATAAGCCGGATGTAAGATTTGTAGTCCACATGGATTTACCCGACACCTTAGAAGCCTATTTTCAAGAAGCGGGAAGGGGAGGACGAGACGAAAGAAGAGCTTATGCCGTGCTTTTATACGAAAATGCTGATATACATAGCTTACGTCAAAATTTTGAGAATAGTTTTCCCCCTCTCAACACCATTAAAAATGTGTACGAAGCATTGAGTAATTATTTCCAAATTCCGGTAGGAGTCGGAGAAGGTTTGTCGTTCGATTTTGATAATAATGCTTTTGCAGCTACTTATCAACTTAAACCTCTGCTTACTTATCATGCATTAAAGTTTATAGAAAAAGCAGGACTAATTACATTTACAGACCCTTATGCTAATGCATCAAAAGTATTTATCAGAGCATCGCGTGAGGACTTGTATAAGTTTCAAGTTGAATATGCCAACTATGATTATTTAATCAAACTTTTATTGCGGTCTTATTCAGGGCTTTTCACTAATTTTACGCGTATCTATGAGACTGAGTTAGCCAAGCGTTCCAATCAAAGTGTTGATAATATTGTTACTACTTTAAAAAAAATAGAAGAATACGAAATTATTGACTATCATCAACAAACGGAACAGCCTCGTGTTGTCTTTTTAGAAAATCGTTTAGACATAAAATATTTTTCTCTATCGGAAGAAATTTATGAGGAACGAAAACAAGAAGCCAAAAAACGATTAGAGGCAGTGATACAATACGTTTCGAATCAGACCAAATGCCGAAGTCGTCAATTAGTGGCTTATTTTGGAGAAACCGAAAGCATTCGTTGTGGAAAATGCGATGTTTGTCTCGAAAGAAATAAAGTTGAAATGTCATCATTGGAATTTGATAAAATACTTGAAGATATAAAGCCGATACTTCAAAAACAAGACATCTCTATAGAAGAGCTAATAGACCTATCGCATTACCCTAAGGAGAAAATCGTGAAGATTGTGCGTTGGTTATTAGATAATAATAAAATTTTAAAAAGTAATGAAAAAAAATTGCGATGGAATGATTTCTAATCAAAATTTTTATTACTTTTGCTTTCAGTATTTTTGCCTCTTTAGCTCAGCTGGTAGAGCAACGCATTCGTAATGCGTAGGTCGTGGGTTCGAATCCCATGAGAGGCTCTTTCTCTTCGTTTTTTTGAAACAAAATTATGTAAATATACGTATGAAAATATGTTATTTAAATTATTTTGATAATGATAAAAATTTTGAAACAAATAGTATTGGTTACTATTTTATTAGGAGTAATAGTATGTGTATATGCACAACAAGAATCAAACGTTGTTTCCTCACCAAAGCAAGAAAAAACCGTCAATAATTTGGATTCGATAATTCAAGTATATGCTTTAAGCAATGTATATTTTGATTTTGGAAGTAAAACAATTAGAACCGATGATATCAAAAAATTGGAACAAATTGCTTTATTGCTGCAAAACAATTCGGAATTAAAACTTGAGATAATAGGACATGTAGATAACCAAGAAGTTAAAAGTTTATCGGTAGCAAGAGCCCAAGAAGTTTTTGAATGGTTTGTCAATCAAGGAATCGACAAAAGACTTATTGTTTATAAAAGCATGGGAAGTGTTTATCCTATACTCAGCAATAATAATCCCGAACATCGTCAAATCAATAGAAGGGTGGAATTTAGAATATTCCAATAAATTTTTCATATAACTTATTAAAAAAGACTAAAAATGATTCGTATAACATCTGATAATGTGCTTTACGATAAATCTTTAAGAAATAAAGTAGAAGCAGCTTATAACACTTTATTGTCTAAAACGGGAGCGGGAAACGAATTTCTCGGATGGATGAATCCGCAAGAAATAGCCCCTAATGATTTATTGAACGATATTCAAGCTACAGCCAATCGTTTGATACAAATATCCGATTATGTGGTAATTGCCGGGATTGGAGGTTCTTATTTAGGTTCTAAAGCTGTAATTGAGGCTTTGCAACAGCATTTTACTGATAAAAAACCAAAAATTATTTATGCAGGACATCATTTATCGGAGGATTATTATGCCGATTTACTTCGCTTATTAGATACCGTAGATTATAGTATCATTGTTATTTCAAAATCGGGTACTACAACCGAAACAGCTGTTGCATTCAGATTGTTAGAAAAACATTCCGAAAAAAAATATGGAAAAAAAGAAAACAAAAATCGAATAGTTTGCATTACCGATAAAGAAAAAGGAGCACTAAAAACTTTAGCCGATAAGAAACATTATAAAACCTTTGTTATTCCTGATAATGTGGGCGGTCGCTTTTCTGTTCTTACGCCTGTAGGTTTGCTGCCGATTGCCCTTGCAGGATTTAACATAAGACAACTGATAGAAGGTGCTGAAAAAATGAGCAAACAATTGCTACAATCGGTTGAAAATAATCCTGCTGTAGAGTATGCATATTACCGAAATTATTTTCTGAAAAATAAACTTAAAATAGAAATAATGGCAACCTTCGAACCTAAACTTTTTTATTTAATCGAATGGTGGAAGCAGTTGTTTGGAGAAAGTGAAGGAAAGGAAAACAAAGGAATATTTCCGTCAGGACTTATTTATACTACTGATTTACATTCTATGGGACAATATCTTCAACAAGGAGAACGTATGCTGTTCGAAACATTTTTATCTGTTAAAAATGCAAATCAAAAATGTGTTGTGCCAAACGATAAAGATAACTTAGACAAGCTGAATTATCTTGTCGGAAAACGTATTTCCGAAATCAATCGTCAAGCCGAATTAGGAACAATTATAGCTCATCAAGATGGTAATGTGCCTACTATTTTGATAGAAATAGATAAGCTGAATGAAGCAAATCTTGGAGCATTAATATATTTTTTCGAATTTGCTTGTGGAGTGAGTGCCTATACTTTGGAAGTCAATCCTTTTAATCAGCCCGGTGTAGAAATGTATAAAAACAATATGTTTGCCTTGCTTAAAAAAGAAGGTTATGAAAAAGAACATATTATACTACAAAAGCGTTTGAGTAAAAAAGAATAGTTATGGAATATTTTTTAGATATGCCCGAAAAACATACCGATTACGATAAGGCATATTTTGTCATTCTTCCCGTTCCTTACGATGGCACAAGTACTTTTGTAAAAGGAGCTGATAAAGGACCTCAAGCAATAATTGACGCTTCCGACAGTATAGAGCTATACGATGTAGAAGAAGGTGTGGAAATACATAATTTTGGAATTCATACGGCAGCACCCATTATGGAAAATAAAACGCCCGATGCGATGGTTAATGCTGTGTATAATCGTGTAAAGCAATATCTTAACGATAATAAAACGGTAGTTTTGTTGGGAGGGGAACATTCCGTAAGTATCGGAGCTATTCGTGCACATGCCGAAAAATATTCCCGTTTAAGTGTTTTACAATTAGATGCACATGCCGATTTAAGAAAAGAATACCACGGCTCTATATATAATCATGCTTGTGTAATGAACAGAGCCCAAGAAGTAGCTGAAGTTGTACAAGTTGGAATACGTAATGTGTGTAGCGAAGAAAAAAAATACATACAATCCGATAAGATTTTTTACGCTCATCAAATGAGAAATAACAGTGAATGGATGGAAAAAGCCATTGAGCAGTTAAACGAATACGTATATATTAGCTTAGATTTGGATTGTTTCGACCCCTCGATTTTGCCTTCAACGGGGACACCTCTGCCCGGAGGAATGACGTGGTGGCAAGTACTTGATTTTATTGATATGGTAATCAGGAAAAAACAAGTTATAGGTTTCGATATCGTTGAGTTATGTCCTAATCCATCCGAAAAATCGTCGGATGTATTAGCAGCTGTATTGACCTATAAAATGATGATTAAAATTTTGAAAAAACAAAAAAAATTATAATAAATAAAGCGAATACTTTTTTTATTATACAACTGAATACACAATAAAAGCAGTTAAATCAAGTTGATAGTGATGAATACTAAATAATTAGTCGACCCTTAAAAACATTTTAATTTATTGAATATCATTAAAATAATTTGTAAAATATATTGAAGATATTGCAATTATTTGTATCTTTGCA
>JGI24712J26585_10002606_pt1 | contig 14641 bp, 10 predicted proteins | sample BioPla3DNA2_FD_26585 | JGI IMG/M metagenome (IMG submission 26585) | reverse complement strand
GGGTCGAGCCATTTCCGGGCTCGGGAACGGCTCGGTAATCCATACCCTGCTGTCGGAAGTCACTTTCCGGGAAGATACGAAACCCGGGGTCGAAGTGATCCCCGTAGAAGATGTCCGTGCCACGCGTCGGACCTACCTCAACCTTGCACGTCCCCTTTTTCGGAAGATCGTACATTTTACGCCGGACACGGACTTGCGCAAGACGCTGGTCGAACTCCTGCGCGGCGAGGCCAAGACCCTTTTGCCGACTAAACTTCGCTACTTCGCGGAGCGGTATGGTTTCACATATGGGCGCGTTACGATCAAGCACAATTCTTCGAACTGGGGAAGCTGCTCCTCGAAAGGAAACATCAATCTGAATCTGAACCTGGTCCGTCTGCCCGAACCGCTCTGTGACTACGTGCTCTTGCACGAACTCTGCCATCTGCATAACCCCAATCACAGTGCCCGTTTTCACCGAGAACTCGAAAAGCGGGTCATGGACAACTTGGATCGGCTGTCGAGGCTTGGAGACCCCTCTTCGGATCAGTTGCTTGCCGATTTCCGATCCGGTGGCGGATCTTTCCGTATCGATGAATATCTCAGCCGTCAGATCGCCCGGTACCGAATCTTTTAATAGGTGTCCCCTTGAGAAACCCGGCGGCTTTTTCGCCTTTCCGACTTTTGCATGTCAGGCTGACGCCGGCGTCGAGGTCCCGGCCCGGCAGCTTCCGGCGCTCCGCTGCTGTTTCTCTAAACCTGCGGTTCTTCCAGAGGTGGCGTTCCATTCACAGAATCCCGTGGAAACATGCTTGCGGCTCCGCCTCGGATGGCGCTCAGTTCGCCGAATCCCGGGAAAGCGTGTTCGCGGCTCCGCCCGAGGCCGGATCGACGGAAAAGCCGATGGAGCCTAAGGTCCTGTAGCACAATGCGTAGATGGTATTTCATCTCCGGCTCCGGCAGGGGATGAATATGGTTCAATGGACGGATGACCAGCCAGTTAACCTTCACGGCTACGAAAGAGGATGCTCCGGCTATGCGGTTAAGTCGATCGGGTCGGAATTGCCGGCCGGACTCTGAAGCGGAATACTTTTCATGTATCGCAGGATCAGAACGAGGGCGACAGCGCTCAATGCGAACAGGATGGAATATTGCCAAGCGGGAATGAGATCGAGCAGACTCTTGGCGTTTTCCACCTTTTCACCGCCGAAGTAACTCAGCATCGCGGANAGGAAGTTGTTCGCGAAGTGCATCAGAATCGTCAGTTTCAATGAGCCCGTCCGGTAGTAGACATAGCCNAGCAGNCAGCCCAGCAGAAAGGCGGTGATGCCTTGCCACAGGTTNCCGTGTATGGTCGCGAAAAACAGGGCGGAAATNACGATGGCCAGCGCCGGGCTNATTCCGGCTTTGACATTGCCTTCCTTGTCCTTTCGTTTCGCATGCAGGAGCCCCCTCAGCACAATGCCCCGGCACATCCACTCTTCGAAAATCGGTGCCAGGACGCAGGTGCTCAGGAGGGTGATCCACAAAGGAGCATCCATAAGCATCTTCATGGCGTTTTTCCAGGTTTCGGACATTTCCGGCAGGAAGCTGTTCACGAGTTCCAGCATCAAGGCCGCGGACAGGGTGGCGATTACGGCCAGCAAGGCCATCCAGCCTCCTCCTGCCTTGCCGAAGTGCTTGCTGTCCAATGCGTAGCCGACATCGAACATCGCGTTCCGGCTGCTCATGTACTTGGTGAAAATCAGAACCGGAACAAACTGGACGACATAGACGATCGGGAAAAGATAGGAATTCGGGATGTCCGCAAAGCCGAATTGCGCGGGTATCACGACCAGCATCCCCAAGAACATTCCGGCCAGGAACCAGAGGAGAACGGTGAACATGCCTCCGACTCCGGGCGTGTACCATGAGAATCCGGAGAAAAAGTCATAGTTCTTTTCGACTTTGCGCGGATTGAAGAAGGACATGGCTACTTCCAGAGCGGAGTCGGATAGACTCCCGTGTCAACGAGTTCCTGAAGTTTCGCCACTACGCCCGGACGGTCTTCCTTGTAGGTGACTCCGAACCAGCGGGAATCAGTCGAGAGCACCTCGCAGTTCATCCGTTCCGCCTTCATCAGTTCGTCAACGGCGAGCGGGATGAAAAATTCTTTTTTGAGTTCGTTCAGGTTTTTCTCAAGGAAGAGATCGAAAACCTCCTCGCTGAGGTCGAAGTAGTCCGGCGTGAATCCCCACATATTCATAGAGCAAAGCGCCTTGCCGTCGAGTTCGACATGGGTGCGGCCATCGACGGAATTGTCTCCGTAAACCTTCCCGTCCGCTTCCTTGCCGATGTTCAGGTGTTCGACGATACCCGTTAGATGGAGCTGCTCGTCGTAGAAGCAGATGCCGCGGGAGACGGTTCCGTGCTCGGACAAGGTATTGTCCAGCCTGAACCCTACGATGCTGCACACTCCCTTGGAATCCGCATGTGCTCGGAGCCATTCGGCCAGAATCCGGAAGGAATCCTTGCCGTAATAGTCGTCCCCGTTGATGACGGCGAAGGGCTCATGGATGACATTTTTCGCCATCAGAACAGCGTGGGCGGTACCCCAGGGCTTCTGCCGTTCGGGATTCAGCGTAAAACGGGATGGGATTTTGCTCAATTCCTGGGTTACAAATTCGAACTTCATCGGCTCTCCATCCGGACCTTTCAAATTGCTGTACTTCTGTCGCGCGACCTCTTCGAACTGCGCTTTGAAGTATTCCCGGACGATGTACACGACTTTGCCGAATCCGGCATTTACGGCATCGTAGATTGAATAATCGATGATCGTTTCTCCGCTCGGGCCGAGGCCATCCATCTGTTTGAGGCCACCGTAGCGGCTACCCATTCCTGCTGCCAGGACAAGAAGCGTTGGTTTCATAAGCTGTAGGATTAAAATATGTTCGGTTGATACGGCAAATTTAACTATTTTTGCAGAGAATATCGCAGGCCGAGTCAAATCTTTCAAGATTCTTCAGCAAATTGGGAAAGTTCAGAGACATATGGAACACTGAAAAGGATGGAAAACAGGCCGAAAAACGGTCTTTCATCCGCTATGCGATTCTTGCCACGGCCGTGTTCCTCCTGCTGGTCGGATTCCTCAACCAGAACAACTTTGTTCGTTGGATCAAGGCGGGCATCGAGATCCGGCAGCAGGAAAAGCAGATGGAACGGTATCAGCGGGAAATCAAGGAAATGGACAATCAGATCCACGGTCTGACCACAAGCAAGGATTCCCTCGAACAATATGCCCGCGAGCATTTCAACTTCGCTGAGCCCGGCGACGATGTCTATCTTGAGGAAGACTAGAATCCGGTATAGTTCCAGGGCGTGATCGCCCGTAATTCTTCCTTGACGGACGGATCCACCTCCAGCGACGCGATGAAGTCTTCAAGCGTTTTCTCTTCGATGGCCGCTCCCGTGCGGGTCAGATTCTTCAGCGTTTCATAGGGATTCGGATAGTTTTCCCGGCGCAGGATGGTCTGGATGGCTTCCGCGATGACAGCCCAGTTTTTCTGGAGATCCGCTTCGATTGCCGGTTTGTTGAGGATCAGTTTCCCCAGCCCTTTTTTCAGTGAGTCGAACGCGATTAATCCGTGGGCGACCGGCACCCCGACATTCCTTTGCACCGTGCTGTCGGTCAGATCCCGCTGAAGTCTTGAAATCGGGAGTTTCAGAGACAGGAATGTCAAAATGGCATTGGCCATTCCGAGGTTTCCTTCGGCATTCTCGAAATCAATGGGGTTGACCTTGTGCGGCATGGCAGAGGAACCGACTTCGTCTTTCGCGGTCTGCTGGTGGAAATATTCCATGGAAATGTAGGTCCATACATCCCGGCAGAGATCGATGAGGATGGTATTGATGCGCCGAAGGCAGTCGAATAGGGCCGCGAGATTGTCGTAGTGGTCAATCTGTGTNGTCGGGAAAGATCGCTTGAGCCCGAGCGAATCCACGAAATCGTCTCCGAAGCGGATCCAGTNGACGGAAGGATAGGCCACTTTGTGGGCATTCATGTTCCCGGTCGCCCCTCCGAATTTNGCCGGATAGGTGAGCAGGCGGAATTGACGGAGCTGTTCTTCGATGCGGACGACGAACACATCGAGTTCTTTGCCGAGACGGGTAGGGGTTGCCGGCTGGCCATGAGTCTTTGCCAGCATGGGCACCTCCTTCCAGGCTTCGGCATCGGTTTTCAGAATGTTCAGGATTTCTTCCAGGGCCGGGAGGTAAACCTCTTCGACGGCTTCTTTCAACATTAAGGGCTGAGCAGTGTTGTTGATGTCCTGCGAGGTGAGTCCGAAATGCAAGAACTCCTGCCACCGGCTGATCCCCAGCCTTTGGAATTTTTCTTTGAGATAGTATTCCACGGCCTTGACGTCGTGGTTGGTCACCTTCTCGATCTCTTTGACCCGCTGCGCGTCTTCCGGCTCCATCCGGCGGTATAGGTCGCGCAATGTCTCGAACCATTCCTCCCGCGACCGTCCGGTGCCTTCGCCGAAAGAGGTCAACTGCGGGAGCGGAACCCGGCAGAGGGCAATGAAGTACTCGACTTCGACCCGGGTGCGGTTGCGGATGAGGGCATATTCACTGAAATAGGGCCGCAGTGCGGCTGTTTTGCCGACATACCGCCCGTCAAGCGGGGAGAGGGCGAGAAGAGCGTGTGTGTCCATGATCCTCCTATTTGATCAGATTGCCGAGAATGGATCGGGTGATTTCCCGGGTCATGGTGCGGGTCGCGGCGGAGGTGGCGTTCTTCACGACCCGGCCGGCGCCTTCCTTCACGCCTCCCGACTTGGATTTCTTTCCGGTCATGCGGTTCGATACGGCGCTCCCGACCATGGTTCCGACGGTCGCGGTCACAGCAGTGAAGACGGCTTTTGAAACTTTTCCGAACATCCCGCTCTTTCGCGCGGTGCCTTTCGCCTTTCCTTTGGCGTCTTCCTCCGCCTCAGCGGCTTCCTGTTCCTGCTGTGCCAGCAGTTGTTCGAACGCGCTTTCGCGGTCGATGGGCTCGTCGTACTTGCCGTACAGCTTGGAAGCGTTGATGAGTTGGTTTCTCCGGGAGGAGTCGATGGGGCCGATCTGGCTCAGCGGGAAGAGGATTTTCGCACGCTCCACAATGCCCGGAGCACCCTTGGCATCCAGGAAGGAGATCAGCGCCTCTCCGGTTTCGAGGGTGGTGATGGCTTCCGCCGTACTGAATTCCGGATTGGGCCGGAAGGTTTCCGCGGCCACCTGGACCGCCTTCTGATCCTTGGGGGTATAGGCTCTCAGCGCATGTTGCACCCGGTTCCCCAGCTGGCCCAGAATCGTGTCCGGAATATCGTTGGGGTACTGCGTCACGAAATAGACGCCCACTCCCTTGCTGCGGATGAGGCGGATGACTTGCTCGATCTTTTCCACCAGCGCCTTCGACGTGTCGGCGAAAAGCATATGGGCTTCGTCGAAGAAGAAAACCAGTTTGGGCAGTTCCAGGTCTCCGACCTCGGGTAGGTTGGTGTAGAGTTCCGAAAGCAGCCAGAGCAGGAAGGTAGAATAGATCTTCGGTTTCATCATGAGCTTGTCGGCGGCCAGCACATTCATAATGCCCTTGCCCCCCTCGCACTGCAGCAGGTCGAAGATGTCGAAAGAAGGTTCGCCGAAGAACTTGTCCGCCCCTTCGTTTTCGAGGGTCAGGACGGAGCGCTGGATGGCCCCGACGGAGGCCGGAGAGATATTTCCGTAGGTTGTGGTGTACTCCGCGGCATGCTGGGCCACGTAGTTCAGCATGGACCGGAGGTCCTTCAAGTCGATCAGCAGCAAGCCTTTTTCATCGGCGATCCGGAACACGATGTTCAACACCCCTTCCTGGGTGTCGTTCAGTCCGAAAATCCGCGTCAGCAGCTGGGGGCCCATTTCTGAAATCGTGCAGCGCATGGGGTGTCCCTGTTCTCCGAACACATCGAAGAAGCGGACCGGGCAACTCTGGAATTGCGGGTTTTCGATGCCGAATTCCGTCATGCGTTTCTCGATGAAGCCGTTCAGTTTGCCCGGCTCGGAAATTCCGGACAGATCCCCCTTCATATCGGCCATGAAGCAGGGAACCCCGGCTTGGCAGAAACTTTCCGCCATTACCTGCAGGGTGACGGTTTTCCCCGTTCCGGTCGCGCCGGCGATAAGTCCGTGGCGGTTTGCCATTTTGCCGAAGATGGAGAGCGGCCCTTTGTTGCAATGGGCGATCCAGAGCCCGTGTTGTTGATCGAACATACTATTGATTCTTATGGTTTTTCAGCAGATAATAGAGCGCGATGGAGCCGGAGAAGGCCGCAAGGCCGATCCAGGGAGCCAGTCGCGCGGAGAGCCCCAGTCCGACTTTGTCCACCAGGATGAAGGTCAGGCAGACCGCCGTCATGAACGCAGCGGGGATCAGCGTGATCAGATACCAGCTGCCCTTCCGGGCACGGGTCAGATAGACCGTGACCGCCCACAGGGTAAAAACGGACAAGGCCTGGTTGGCCCACCCGAAATACCGCCAGACCGTGTTGAATCCGTTCTGGTCTGCGATGTTGAACCACAGCAGCAAGGCGGCGCAGAGGAAGATGGGAAGACTGATCATCAACCGGTTTTTCACGGGTTTTTGGTTGAATTTCAGGGCGTCGGCGATGATGAGCCGGGCGCTTCGCAAGGCCGTGTCCCCGCTGGTGATCGGAGCCGCGACCACGCCCAGCAGCGCAAGGATTCCGCCGAACAGGCCGAGCCACCCTTCCGAGACTTTGGTTACGACCGTCGGAGCGGCTGCCGTGAGGTCCGAGCCGACTTCCGCGGCCCCGCCGTCGAAGAAAAACCAGGCGGACACAGCCGCCCAGACCAGGGCGATCAGACCTTCCGTAATCATGGAACCGTAAAATACCGGACGCCCGAGGCGTTCGTTCCGGATGCATCGTGCCATCAGCGGGCTCTGCGTGGCGTGGAAGCCGCTGATGGCGCCGCAGGCGATGGTGATGAACAGGCAGGGGAAGATGGGCTGTTCCGCAACCCCGACGGAGGGACCCCGGTTCGCCAGTCCGTCCCACAGTTCCGGGATCGAAGGCCATTTTGCGAGCAGGGCGATCATCAGGGAAAGCACCATGAACAGCAAGGAGAACGCGAACACCGGATAGATTTTTCCGATTATCTTGTCGATCGGAAGCAGAGTCGCGAGGAGGTAGTAGAGGAATATGACAGCGACCCAGATCATCATGGACTGTTTCCCGCCGTCTCCGGCGATGTCTCCCAGAATGATGGCCGGGCTGTACACGAAGACTGCGCCGACGAGCAGCAGAAGCAGGATCGTGAAGACCAGCATGACGCGCTTGGTTCCGGTGCCGAGATACGTGCCTATGAGTTCGGGAAGTCCCGCGCCGCCGTGCCGGACCGACAGCATGCCGGAAAGATAATCGTGGACCGCCCCGGCGAAGATGCACCCGAACACGATCCAGAGATAGGCGGCAGGGCCGAACTTGGCACCCATGATCGCGCCGAAAATCGGCCCGGTGCCCGCGATGTTCAGAAGTTGAATCATAAACACCTTCCATGTAGGCATGGCGATGTAGTCAACCCCGTCCGCTTTTTCGATCGCCGGAGTGGGGCGGTTGCTGTCCGGCCGGAAGACCTTTTCCACGAACGCGCCGTAGAAAACATACCCTACGATGAGGGCAAGAACACTGAGCAGAAAAGAGTACATATCGTTTTAAGACAATGTACAAATTTAATGAAATAATCGATATATTTGTAAGTATTGGATAATTATAGAACACGACAATCATCATGAAACACAGACTCATCGCATTCGCGGCCGCTTTGTTTTCCCTGGCCGCGCTTTCTTCCGCGCAGGAATCCCGTTGGTCGCCTGCGGGAAATCGGATCATGACCCCCTGGGCGAAAGAAGTTTCACCGGAGAACGTACATACTGAATACCCGCGTCCCCAAATGGTTCGCGAGAACTGGAAGTCGCTCAACGGGCTTTGGGAATATGCCGTCACGGACAAGCTTGCCGCGGAACCCGAGCGGTACGAAGGTGAAATCCTGGTGCCCTTCGCGATCGAGTCCGCCCTGTCCGGGGTGGGACGCGCGGTGACTGGACAAGACGCGATCTGGTACAAGACCGCCTTTACGGTTCCGAAGGGTTGGAACCGGGTCAAACTGAATTTCGAGGCGGTGGACTGGAAGGCGGAAGTCTTCGTGGGGGGCGTCCAGGTCGGGACACACACCGGCGGCTATACGCATTTTTCGTTCGACATCACACCCTATGTCAAGAAGGGGAGCGTGAATACCCTGGTCTTGAAGGTGACGGATGCCACGGACAATGACTTCCAGCCGCGCGGGAAACAGGTTTCGCGTCCCGGCGGAATCTGGTATACAGCGGTTTCCGGTATTTGGCAAAGCGTGTGGATGGAATCCGTTTCCGCTACCTGCGTGGAAGATTATTACGCGGTTTCCAACATTCACGATCGTACGGTTGATGTGTCCGTTTCTGTGGCCGGAGCCCAGGCAGGCGATGTCGTCCGGATCGCGCTGCTGGACGGCGGGGTCGGCTACTCGACAGAGAACCAGCCTCACGAGTTCGTACAGGTCGTCTCCCGGGCGGATGCCGCCCCGGGTGTCACGGTGACCTTACCCGTCCCCGACATGCAGCTGTGGAGCCCGGATTCTCCTTATCTATACGGCTTGGACATCAGCATCCTGCGCGGCAAGGTGACCCTCGATCGCGTGAAAGGCTATACGGCTATGCGGGAAATCTCCGTCGGAAAATCCCGGAACGGCGTGAAATTGATGGCGCTGAACGGGAAGAACCTCTTTCAGTTCGGACCATTGGACCAAGGTTGGTGGCCGGACGGTCTCTACACCGCGCCGACGGACGAAGCCTTGAAATTCGATATTCAGAAAACGAAGGATTTCGGATTCAATATGATCCGCAAGCACATCAAGGTTGAACCTTCCCGCTGGTACTACTACTGCGATCAGCTCGGCATGCTGGTCTGGCAGGACATGCCTTCCTTCTCGGACAACAAACAGAATATTTGGGGAGTCCATAATTATGACGAAGGAACGGATTTCCCGGCAACGACACTTGCGAAGGCCAATTTCCGCAAGGAATGGCGGGAAATCATCGATCAGACGAAGAAGTTCCCCTGCATTGTCGTCTGGGTTCCTTTCAATGAGGCCTGGAGCCAGTTCGACACGCGCGAGATCGTGGATTTCACGCGGGATCTGGATCCGACCCGCCTGATCAATATGGCTTCGGGAGGCAACTGGACGAGAGATTGCGGCGACATCCTGGACAACCATCATTATCCCTACCCCGCCATGCGTCTCTGGGATCGGAACATGATCAACGTGCTCGGGGAATACGGCGGGATCGGCCTTGCGGTGGAAGGCCATCTCTGGCAGCCCGACCGCAACTGGGGCTATGTTCAGTACAAGAACGCGGAAGAGGTGCTTGCGGAATACGAAAACTTCGCCGGGCAGCTGATCCAGCTGGTGACGCAGGGATGCGCCGCGGCCATCTATACCCAGACCACGGACTGCGAGATCGAAGTGAACGGACTGATGACCTATGACCGGGTCGTGAAACTCGACGAGGCCCGTTTGAGGGAAATCAACACCCGGGTGATCGAATCGATGGAGTGATACCCGATCGTCGCGCTTTCATTGACGATCTCCTGCGGCTACGGGGGTGCTGCGGGTATGGGACAAGGACTCTTCACACGCGAGACAGCTGTTCATGCTATCCTATCTCTTTTTGTCCAGGTGATCCCTTTTTCTGATATGAATTAGGGGAATGACATGGATTCAAATTATTTGTCGTAGAACGGAAGATTCTCCTTGACAAGGATGTCGATAGGCATCAGTTGGTGCGGTTCTTCTTCGGGCTGTCTGTACAGTAGGCATTTGATCAAGGATTTGACGGCATTGAATCCTTGTCGTTCGGGGTTCTGGCAGAGCAGGAAGGAGATCAATCCTTCCTGGAGGCAGCGGATGTTGGCCCCGGTCATATCGTAGCAGATGAGCCTGATGTCTTTGAAGCGGTTTTCTTTCAGCAGCTCTGCCATGATGTGACCGCGAGAGTTCATGACAGCGATGCCTTTGACTTTGGGATGCTCAAGGAGGAAGGATTTGTTTCGTTCTGAACTTTTCTCGGGATTCAACGGGGAGAAATATTCTTTGTGGATCTGATCGGCTTTTCCAACCGATTCGAAAAAATCTCGGAAGCCTTTTTCGCGTTCGATGGAATTATGTGCCCGTTCGCTGCCGATACGCTGTGCCGACATGATCACCACTTCTGCGTCGGCTGGCAGAATGGATTCCATCAGATGGGCCATGAGACGGCCGCAGGCAAACTGATCCGTCGTGAAAGAAGCCCATGGATTCGTTCCAGCAATCACGGAATCCACGAAAAAATAGGGGATGGCTTTAGTGTCTAGTTGATTGCAGAAAGAAAGGGTTTCGCATTCGAAGATCGGGCCCATGATCACGGCATCCGGAGCTAGGTTTGCGACAGATTCGTAAGTAGAACGGCAAGAGTAAACGTCGTACTGGTTGTATGGAAACCATATGCATCGGATGCTGATGTCCGCATATTCCTGCAGGGCCGCCTCAATTCCATTTCGGATTGATCCCCAGTATTCCCCGGGGCTAAAGGTGGGAATGGCGATGACGATTGTGAATTCCTTGCGGAAGGAAATGGCTGAGGCATGGATGTTCATCTTGTAGTCGACTTCTCGAAGTACACATTCAACCCGGGCGCGGGTCTTAGCTGACACGTTACCCCGGTTGTGCAGAACCCGATCTACTGTTCCGGCCGACACCCCGGCCAATTGTGCGATGTCTTTGATTTTGATCTGTTTTACCATGGCTATTGGTTTTCCGGATAAAGATAATCAAAACAAGTCGAAAAAACATCCCCTTCCATTCTTTCTTCAGAAAAAGTGTTCACGAATCTGAGGGGGTTGATTTAAATTCTTTGTTTTACAAAAAAATGTGTTCGTACACATTTCTTGCAAAATAATCGTATCTTTGCAAAAGCAGACGGTGGAGATCTTTCTTGATCAGACATGCTCCGTTTGTGTAATTTTGTATAAAATACTATTTTTGAAGATAGAATTTGATCATTATGGAAATATCTCTGAAACAAAACTGTAAGTATGCACTGCTTGTGCCTACCAGCATGGGTTTGCGTCTAACCCCCGAAAACGGGCAACCGGTTCAGTGCAGTGATGTCCTGCATCTTCATGCTACCAGCGCTGAGACAAATGTCGCCAGCATTTCTTCCTACCTCGGTCTTCCGGTAAAGGTCCTCACGACTTTCGTCAAGGGAAGCCCGTTCGCTGCTTTCATCAAATCCAATCTGCGGTCCCGCGGGATGGATTTCGAGGGACCGGATGTCCCGCAGGGAGGACCATGGGGCTACCGTCACCAGATTAACGTGGCTGACAGTGGCTACGGATCGCGGGGACCGCGCGTGTGGAACGACCGCGCTGGGGAGGTCGGCAGAACCCTCAAAGTGAAGGATTTTGACCTGGAGCGGATTTTCGGACAGGAAGGCGTGCAGATCGTGCATTTGTCCGGCCTCATCGGCGCCCTCAGTCCCGAAACCAGCAGGTTCTGTCTGGAGATCGCCCGTGCCGCCAAGAAATACGGGACTCGGATCAGCTTTGACTTGAATTACCGCGCCTCATTCTGGGCTGGTCGCGAAGAGGAGCTCCGCGCCATTTTCTCTGAAATCAGTTCGATTGCTGACATCTTGATCGGCAACGAGGAGGATTTCCAGCTTGCGCTTGGCATCGAGGGTCCAGAGGCAGGCGGGAAGGACATCGTTGCTAAGATCGGCGGTTTTAAGGAAATGATTCGCCGTGTTCGGAAGCAGTATTCCAACGCCCGGGTATTCGCGACGACGCTCCGGGAGGTGAACCATGCTAACAGCCACAACTGGGGTGCGATCATGCTGGAAGGAGACAACTGGCATGTGGTCGAGCCCCGCGAAATTCATGTGTTGGACCGCATCGGTGGCGGAGACGGATTTGTGGGCGGCCTGCTCTACGGCATTCTTCGAGGTTGGGAGCCTGAAAAATGGATCCATTTCGCCTGGGCAACGGGCGCATTGGCGACGACCTTCTTGACCGACTATGTCCAGCCGGTGGACGAAGAGCAGATCTGGAGCGTATGGCAGGGAAATGCAAGAGTGAAACGATAGGAATATGATCTATTATGCCAGAGGGTCCAAGTCGGACTGTATTCCGCCTGACGAGGTCAGGGCGATTCTCTGGGAAGTCTTCGACAAGATGGGCCCCAAGCGGCGGGTTCTCGCAATCCCGCCGGATTTTACCCGACTTAATTCGTACTCAGGTCCCATCACCGAGATGGTCAACGATTATTTCGGCGATGCACTTACCGATGTAATGCCCGCTCTGGGCACCCATACTCCGATGACTGAGGAACAGATCAAGACCATGTTCGGTTCCGTCCCGCTTGACAAGTTCCGCGTCCACGACTGGCGAAACGATGTAGTGACCGTGGGGGAAGTGCCCTCAGAATATATCAAGCAAGTTTCGGAAGGGCGTTTGGACTATTCTTGGCCGGCACAAGTGAATAAATTGCTCCTGGATCCTTCCTTCGACCTGATCCTTTCGATCGGGCAGGTTGTGCCTCACGAGGTCATCGGGATGGCGAACTACACCAAGAACATCTTCGTGGGCGTAGGGGGTTCCGAAGGTATCAACAAGAGTCACTTCATCGGGGCGACCTACGGTCTGGAACGGATCATGGGACGGGCACATTCCCCAGTGCGGGACGTGCTGGAATATGCCAAGACCCATTTCATTCAGCATCTTCCGATCGTGTATGTGCTGACCGTCCGGGCGAAGAACGAAGAAACGGGAGAGATGGAGACCCGGGGATTGTTCATCGGTGATGACTTCGAATGCTTCCAGAAAGCCTCCGACCTCTCGCTGGAAACTAACTTCATTATGGTTGACCGCGAGATCAAGAAATGTCTCGTGTATTTGGATCCCTCCGAGTTCAAGAGTACTTGGCTGGGCAACAAGAGCGTCTACCGCACGCGGCTGGCGCTTGCCGACGGGGCTGATCTGATTGTACTCGCTCCTGCACTGAAAGAATTCGGGGAGGATCAAATTGTAGACGGACTCATCCGGAAATATGGCTACAAGGGCACACCTTACACTTTGGAGGCGACGAAGCGCAATCAGGACCTCATGGACAACCTTGGTGCTCCTTCCCATCTGATCCATGGATCCTCGGAAGGTCGTTTCACCATCACATACTGTCCCGGACCAGACATGACGCGTGAAGAAATCGAACAGGTCGGATTTCGGTGGGGGGATTTGGACGAAATGCTCCTTCGATATCCGCTAGACACCCTCAAGGACGGGTGGAACACCTTGCCGGACGGTGAGGAGGTTTATTACATCTCCAATCCTGCCCTCGGACTTTGGGCCTATCCGGACCGTTTCAATAATTAATTATATGAATCAATATTAAAACATTATGCAACCTGTATCAGACATCGGATTAATCGGTCTTGCCGTAATGGGCGAGAATCTGATTTTGAACATGGAAAGCAAAGGCTTCCATGTAAGCGTCTACAACCGCACTGTCTCCAAGGTGGATCATTTCCTGGAGAACCGCGGAAAAGGAAAAAACATCTATGGCGCCAGCAGCCTCGAAGACCTAGTCTACTCGCTCAAGAGTCCTCGCAAAGTCTTCCTGATGGTCAAGGCCGGCCGGCCGGTCGATGACTTTATCGACCAACTCATCCCGCTTCTTGACAAAGGCGACATCATCATTGATGGAGGTAATACGCATTTCCCGGATACGGCACGCAGGACTGCCTACGTCGAAAGCAAAGGACTTCTTTATATCGGCACCGGTGTCTCCGGAGGAGAAGAAGGCGCCCTGAAAGGTCCTTCCATGATGCCAGGCGGCTCTCCGGCTGCATGGCCTGCCGTTAAACCCATCTTCCAGAGCATTTCCGCCAAGGTCGCCGACGGTACGCCTTGCTGCGACTGGGTGGGTGAAGGCGGAGCCGGACACTTCGTTAAGATGGTCCATAACGGAATCGAATACGGAGACATCCAGCTCATCTGCGAGTGCTACCAGATCATGAAAGACCTGCTGGGTATGTCCAATGAAGAGATGCACAATGTCTTCGCCGAGTGGAACGAAGGCGATCTGGACAGTTACCTTATCGAAATTACACGCGATATCCTCGCCAAGAAGGACGAGGAAGGAAAATATGTTTTGGATTACATTTTGGACACAGCAGGACAGAAGGGGACTGGAAAATGGACCGCCATCGCCGCGTTGGACCAGGGGATTCCCCTCACATTAATCAGTGAGGCCGTGTATGCCCGCTGTCTATCCGCTCAGAAGGAAGAACGGGTCGCTGCGTCCAAAATTTTGGCTGGCCCACGCCCTGCACCTTTTACCGGTGACCGGAAAGCTTTCCTGGAAGATCTTCGCAAAGCGCTTTTCGCTTCCAAGGTCGTTTCCTACGCCCAGGGCTTCGTGCTGATGCGCTCCGCTGCCAAGGAATACGGCTGGAACCTGAATTACGGCGGGATCGCCCTTCTGTGGAGAGGTGGCTGCATCATACGTAGCGTCT
>JGI24712J26585_10002601_pt1 | contig 14657 bp, 12 predicted proteins | sample BioPla3DNA2_FD_26585 | JGI IMG/M metagenome (IMG submission 26585) | reverse complement strand
AAACTCATCTTAACAGGTTTCGCATGCAGGGGGAATAGGTTTTGCTATTCCTCCTTTATTTTTGCCAATTATAATTTTACACTAAGTAAAGCCGGCCGGAGCGCAATGCCCCGGCCGGCTTTACATTAAGCAGATATAAGTAGATGTCCTGATATCTTGTGTTATCAGTAATACGGGAACGGATATCTCCGTCTGCCAAAAAGCCTTGACAGAAGCAGCAGGGAAATCAAATCCCTTGCAAGGCCCCGGCGCCTGAAGCCTCGAAATCTGCCTGGTCCGTAGCCGCCGTAAACAAACTGTGTGGTTACGGCCTCCGGCATATCGCTTTGCCTGTCGCTGGCAGCCATGTAATCTGCCAGCTCCGGATACATACTGCGAAAATCATCGTAGATGCCGTCGGTGATATTATCCAGCTCCTCTTGTGTGGGCATAACCCCTGTGGCGTCTATGGCGTCACAGGTGGAGCAAATGAAGGGCTCCAGCTTATAGAAGATTTCAGGGTACATGGCCCGTTGCCTCTTTGTCTCCTCAGCCAATGACTTCATTATATTTTCTTCATTGCCGTATGAATACTGCATGCTTTGCTCTCGATTTGTCACTTTATACCTCCAACAACTTTCCATGTCAATTTTTACCGAAAGACAATACATTATATGTACCGGCGGTTCTTCCGTGACGAGGCGTCACAATCGCAAATCATGCATTGTTAAAAACATACGGTGCCGTAGTTTTTTAACCACTCGTCTTTATCTGTACTTAGCTGATTAATGCCTGCCTGCAGCACAGTTGATTCACGGCGTATGCCCGTAAATCAGCCCCCTTTTTTATATGTTCTCCTCGTTGAGGCTTATATTGCGGTAAATCAAATCCCCCCGGGTTTCAAAGCCCACCGCTTGCCAAAAAGCGTTTCCCTCAGCATTGGTATTAAATACAACCAGCGCCGCCTTATTTATGCCCTCCAGCCTCAGCGCGGTCAGGACATTTTCAACCAGCCGCCGACCAATACCCCGCTTTCGATAATCCGGAAAAACAGTGGCGTGGTAGATATATCCGCGCCTGCCGTCGTGTCCGCAGAGGATTGCCCCGATGATTTTGTCTCCGGCCTCGGCAACAAAGCAGGTCTTTGGATTGCGGTCAAGAAACCTCCCTATCCCCTCCCGGGAATCGTCCAGGGACCGCATTCCTACACCCGGAGTGCTCTTCCAAAGACTATAGACATTGTCATAATCGGCTATTGTCATAGTACGAACCAGAACTTCCACGCTGCCCTCCCCTGTTTTAAAGGTTTAATCTTTAAATCAGCTATCCGCGCCCGTTATCGCCTGCATGTCGGAGATAAGCCAGCGGGGATTGTTTATTCCGTCATCCCTGTCGTCATACCGCACGAAGAACAGGCGGCTGTTGAATATATCCGTGCGCATCTCCCCCGTACGGCTGAGCCTCATATTCTTCTCAAAATAGACCACACAGGAAAAGCAGTCGTCCGTATAGCGTATATAGTCTGTGACAGCCTCATTTGTGAATGAAGCCAGACTGTGGTCGCTGACAAAGGTGATATCCACGCCAACGGCATAGTCATATGCCATATTCCAGAAGTCGGAGCCTTCAATAAACCGGCTGCGGGCCTCCTCCAGGCCGTAGCGGGGCCCTGGGAGGTCCCTGGTGAGAAATTTGCTCCAGGTTTTAGCTATTTGCAAAGGGTCAACTTCTTCTCTCAGCTCATGGGGAAAACCCTCCGGAGAGAAAACCGGCTCTATCACAATCTCATTTCCGGTCACCTGAAAGGGTATTTCCTTCCCCAGATTGTTATAAACCGTAATTTCCGGCTCCTGCAAAAGGCTGTCAATCCGGCAGCTTATCATGACGGGCATATCCGTATATTGGCTTGTATACTCAAAATCGGGAATAGGAGCTTCCCCTATGCGGTATTCCCTGCCCAGTTCCTGCCCGTTCACCAGCACACGGAAAGCGGAAGGATATGTAATGTCATAAATATGTGTATCAAGCCCCACCGCGATAATACTCTCCAGTTCCCATTCAGGAATGGACATGAGCCCCAGTCGAACCTGATTTCCCACGGAGTAAATTGTAATCTCCGCGGCCTTTTTCCCGTCCGAGCGCAGCTCATAAACGGCATTTTTGCCATAACTCATACTTCCCGTCCAGGTCAGCTCAGAGTCCAGGAGCCCCTCGGCAAACACAAGCTTATAGGCCTCATAGTCGTCAAATCGGCTGATATCCGCCTCGGGAAAACCCATTGCTTCCACAAGCTCCTGTGGGGACATGGAACGGATGGAGGACAGCACCTGGTCCATATACCTTCCCGGCTGGGCAGCCTCATAAAGCTTCAGGCTCCCCTTCACATAGCCCAAGAACAGCGCCGAACAGATTATGAGCACAATAAGTAAAGTACCATAAAACAGCCAGAAGCCTGATATGCGAGCCCGCTTTTTAGTTTTCTTATTCATATGACCTCACCTGCTTTCGACGACAAAGCCCGTGGGCAGACGCCAGGATGAATTGGCGTAATACAACGTAACGCTGGTCATTTCATACTGTCCGTTATAATACATACACGATGAGCTGCCGCCGTCCAGATTGGCGGCATTGACCGCTCCGTATTCCGTCATAATGCTAATCAAATCCGCAGCTGTGGCGCCCAGATGTCCGGAGGCACCTCTCCCGTCCGTTACCAACAGTAATACCGCGCCGTCAGCCCGCTGTCCTATGGCGGTACGCGGATTTGCCCCGCTCCCCAAATTCCTTGCCATTCGCGCCTCGCCGTTTATAATCAGCTGCACAAAATGATTGTTGGCATCGCTGTATTCTTCCTGGAATGCCACCGCGTCCCGTATGCCTTCCTCTTCAATCAGCGTTTTCAGCTCCGCGGCAGACATACCTTCAATATCTATAATCCGCAGAATGTTTTTATAGTCAAAGCCGATGAGATAAAGCCCAGCCCAGCCCTCAGGCGAATTATATTGTATTTCTCCCTGGCTTACCGCCAGTCCGATGGGTCTGCCTCCTTTGTTTGAATCAGACTGATATAGCCCGCCGTTTACTCCTGCAACCGCCCCGCTTTTTTCCACCAGCTCCGCCAGCTCCATGCCGTATTCCGACCAGGGATAGGTTGTGGCCAGCTTAACCCGGGACGGATCGTTTACAATAAGCATTTTTGCAAAAAAAGTGCGCCCTGAGATTTCAATCAGCTCAATTCCGTCTATATCAAAGCTATCCTCCTCAGGTTCGTCCGCGGCGACAACAATCAGGCTTGGGTCAACCTCCTGCTCTATCACGGGCATGGAGTTGCGCCTGATAATCTCGTCGATTTCCTCCCGGGTGAGAAACATGGAGGCTACAAACTTCATTTGGCCTGTCTCCAGAAATGTAGTTACAAACAACTCCCTGGCGGCAACAGAGGGCCCCCTGCAAATCAAATACAGGGTTATATACAGCGTAGCCGCCACCGCAACCACAATTGTAATCATAACAAGCAGAAAACGCCCGGTAACCCTTAAAACAAGGTTTACGGCTTCGCCCTTTTTTCTGTTAGGACGCTGGTTTCCCAAGGCACCATCCTCTTCCGGCGCTGAAACTATGGCTTTTTCCTCTTCCATATGTATGTATCCTTTCTTAGGGCTTATTGGTCGAAAACCCAGTGATGCTGGATGCGGAAGCTTATAATGAATAAAAACAGTTCCACAGGCGGCTTGATTAATATCTCTCCCAGGGGAGAGGCTCCCAGCAGATTGCCAACCAGGTAGTTGAGGCCCAGGGAAACCAGCAGTTGAAAAACCCACAGCGTATAATATCTGCGTATGGTTTTTATCACGGGGCTCTCCGATTTAAAGATCACACTGCGGTTAAAATTATAGTTAAACAGGGATGACAGGACCCTGGCGGGAACATACGCACAGGCAATTCGAAGAAACCTGGGAGCATTGGCGCCAATCACAAGAATGAGAGCGGAAAACGCGGTATAATCAATCAGAAAGGAGGCAAAGGCCCCCAGTATGTAGCGCAGGATCATCCGGTATATCATGAGGGAATCCCGAAAAGCCTTGAAGTGGCTTGTGGAATTGTTATCACTGTATATAGTCTGTATGGGAACCTCCGCCAGCTTTATGTTTTTCTTTTTAAACTGGAGGAGCATTTCCGTTTCATAATCATAGCGCTCACCCTTAATACGGGTTAAAAGCTCCAGATATTTTGCAGGAATTGCTCTCAGGCCTGTTTGCGTATCGGTTACTTTTATGCCGCAAACCACCCTGAATACCAGTCGAGTGAGAATATTTCCGTAAAAGCTCTTAAAGGGCACGCTTTTGCGCTCAAAGCTCCTGCTCCCCAGCACCACCGTGTCGCCCAGCTCCACCATTTTCTTCGAGCATGTCAATATATCCTCGGGCTTATGCTGACTGTCTCCGTCTATCGTTACAACTCCGTCGATGTCAGGCCGGTTTTTAAGGCAGTATTCAAAGGCGGTTTTCAGGGCTCTCCCCTTCCCGCGGTTTTCAGTATGATTTAGAACTGTGACCTCCGGATGTAAGCTCGCCCGGTGAAAGGGCTCCATATGCTCCTTATTGCTGCCGTCATTGACTATGACAATATCCGTAAAACCTTCCTTTAAAACTCCTTCCACCACCGTTAGCAGCTTTTCGTCCGGATTATACGAAGGCAGGACCACCGTTAAATTCATCGCCTGCTCCTTTCCCTGCGTTTTCTGTGCCACAGCAGCAGAAGGACGCAAAGGCAGATTGCCCCTATTACCGCAACTGCGGCAAATACATGCATATTAAATGCGCTTCCTGCAGGGTCAGGCCCGGAAGTATCAGCATTTTCCCTCTCCTGCAATTCCGATTGCTCCGCCCCATCCCGGGCAACCTTTTCGGCTTCTTCTGTCTTTGCAGACGCTTCCGCCGCAATGAGCTCCGCCTCCTGGGCGGCAATCCGCTCAGCCTCTTCCCGTGCAAGTATCTCCGCCTGTTCACGATAGGTGATTATGTTCTCCAAAAAATCCTTCTTCCCGATGTCTTCACCTATCGTGGAGCGGTAAAGCCCGTAATGGCACGGGCTATAGGTATCTATGTGGGCAGCCTTGTCCCTGTCAACCCAGCGGGTAAACCACGTCCACTGCTGGCTGAGATGGCAGCCGTACCCCAGCTTTGAAACCTCAAAAGCTGTAAGCCCCCCAAAGCTCTCCAGAGGAATGTCCCAGTCCATAACTATTTGGTTTTCCCCATACAGATGTAGATATGTTTTCGGCACATCCCAGGTTCCGTATTTCTCGGCCAGGTCCGGATAATATGTCCCGTCCCCGCTCATTTCCAACGCTTTTTTCAGAGTATATGTATTTACAATATGGGCGCCGTGCCTATACTCCCCGGCCTCGTCATGCCCGATGACCACCTGGGGCTGAAAGCGCCTTATCATCTCCACCTGAAACTCTGTCAATGCCTCTTCATCATATACCCGAAGCGCCCTTTGAAGCACTGTCTCAACGCTTTCTCTCTTAGAGCCCAGGGACGCGGCATCATCGGGAAAGGGGCCGACTATGGGATAATTTCGAACCCCCACTGTCCACAGTCCGTTGAGCTGTTCATGGGGCCGGCTTACGGTGTCCCAGTGGTTTGTCATATAAACAACCTGCACCTCGCCCCCCCTCTCCCCCGCATAGTAGGGAAGGATCCCCGCAAAGAAAAGATGCTCATCATCGGCATGGGTGGACAGCAGCAAAATGTCCGCCCTGTCGCAGCTGGGCTCCCATATCTGAACCCATTCCGGCACCGCTCCCTCCCCAAAGCAATGGATATCGGTAAGGGCCGCTCCACCCTCCGGGATATCTATTGATATTTCAGCGGTCGTTTCCGGCAGTTGCACATATTCGTGAAGAAAGCCATCGGCTCCCGCCTCATAAGATACACCGTTTATCGTATAAGTCCAGCTACCGGGTATTTTATTCCATAATATATACAGATTTCTTATGCCGTCAACATGGGAAATCGTTATAGAGGAATTACCGGGCAGGTTTACATAAGTACTAACATTGTCGTCCGTTAAGGCTCCGGCGGCCTGACCGGTTGAAAGGGAGACGGACATACTGCCGGTCAGCTCCGGCGCCTGCGAATTTCCTTCCGGCGCGGCCCACACAGGAAGGGAAAATGCCAGCGCCATCACAGTAGCCGCCACTAACCGGAATATCCTCCCTGTTTTGTCCTTCCCCATATTTTATGCTCCTTATGCAGGTACGATTTTCAGCTATCATACCACATATTCCCTGAATTGTCGCTCATATTATAGTCATTTTATGGGTTTTTTTAAATAAAATACCCTGCATTCCTTGACAAGCCGGATTCAATGACGGATAATAATGGAAATCCACATGCCTGGTCACTTTCTGAGGCTGGATTGGAGGCTTTTGATGAAAACCGGAATACTGGCTTTATTACTTGTGGCAGTTTTTGTTACCTGTACAGGATGTGATATATCTAACCCTCCTTCGCCAGAAACGGCCGGCGTAACCGGGAGTCCGCAGCCTTCTGAACCCACGACGGAGCCTATACCGGAACCTACACCAGAGCCCACGCCGGAGCCCAAACCTATTGTGGCAATCCTTTCCGTCTGCGGCGATGTGATGAGCCACATGCCCCAAACCAATGCGGCATATAATCCCGAGACCGGCACATATGATTATACGGAATGCCTGAAATACGCCGCACAATGGCTCACCAGGTCAGACTTTGCGGTGGCCAACCTGGAAACCACACTGGGAGGCGAGCCCTATTCGGGCTACCCCTTGTTCTCCACGCCGGACGGACTGGCCTATTCACTGAAGGAGTCCGGCATTGACCTTTTGAGCACGGCTAACAACCACTCTATGGACACAGGCTTTGCCGGACTTTGCCGGACACTTGACGTGCTGGATGAGGCGGGTATTTTGCATGTGGGTACATACCGCACCCAGGAAGAGTACGACTTTAACAGCGGCATCGTCATCGCGGACGTGGGCGGTATATCTGTGGCATTTTTAAGCTATACCTACGGCACCAACGGCATACCTGTATCCACTGAAAACAGTTTTTCAGTGAATATATTCAATACCGATTATCTTACCACCATCTGCACCCTTGATAAGGAAAGGCTGGCACGGGATATGGAGGCGGCAAGAGCCCTTGATACCGACCTTATCGCCGTCATGATGCACTGGGGCCTTGAGTATCACACCTCGATAAGCCCCTATCAGGAGGAAGCTGCTGATTTTCTGATTGCAAACGGTGCCGACCTTATTCTGGGCGGACATCCCCATGTCTGCCAGCCCATGGAGTTCCGGGAGGTCACATTGGAGGACGGCAGCGTGAGAGAAGGCTTTGTTATTTTCTCCCTGGGAAACTTCATATCCGGTCAAAGCCCATATTCTCTGAAAAACGGCGAGTATACAGACACAACGGCCATTGTAAACCTGGAGCTCACAAAGGACCCTGTTAAAGGAAAAACCTCCGTTACGGCCGTAACCTACGTCCCCTGCCTGATGCTCAACCGCTATACTGTAGACAACAGGTATTACCTGCTGGACGCTTATCGGAGCATCTGGGATTACCAGGAGGGCGACACCTCCATCGTAACCTCCGCGGTATATGACAGGCTGGAAAAAGCCATTGACGACTGCAGAAAAATACTCGGTGACATTTGGATGACAGAATACGATTTGGAAGACAAGGCGGCATGATGCCATATACAAGATATGATTTGAGTGCGTGATAAAGATGAAGAAATGCCTTTGCCTGCTGCTGGGCATATGTCTGTTTATGTCCTTTTGCTCCTGCAGTCAGGAGATTCCTAAAGATTTATCCGGCATTGCCCTGAAAGGCGGTTTTGACAAATCATCGGAGCACGGCGGATACAGGGAATTTTTACCTGAAAAGCTCGGCTTCGGGGAAGCTGTCGGCGAGCCGGAAAACAAAAGAAAATCAAATCACGCGAATGCACTGAATAAAAACTGGTTCCTAAAAATAAACCGCCTGTCCGGCTGCCTCACGGCATATACATATGATACCGGCGGCGATTATACTGTCCCTGTCAAATCCATGGCCTGTATCTGCCCGAGAGATAAAATTCCCACAGGCAAATTTGACATATATGAAAAATATTCCTGGTGCGATTTTATAAACGGCAGCCGGGGTGTCTACTGCAGCAAAATCTCCGGAGATATCCTTTTATATGCCATGCCCAGCTTTCAATCCTCCCTGGATATGCTATTGGCAGAGGAATACGGCAGGCTGCATGGTTTAATCCGTCTGGCCCCGGAGGACGCCAAATGGATTTTTGAAAACTGCGATGCCGGAACTAAGGTCGTCATCTATGACGACACTGACCCGGGGCCTTTGGGTATGCCTAAAAATACTTTGATTCCTGAAACGGGCGGCAATTACCCGGCACAGACCGGCTCTGAAATTCCGCCTGACGGGCTGCCTGTACTCATCTCAGAGGGGCCGCTCCGGGCCGAGCTTGGAGACAGGATTAATTTTTTAAAAGGAATAACGGCCACGGACGCGCAGGGAGCAGATATCTCCGACAGGGTAAGATGGAAAACAAACTCAGAGATTACCGCCGCCGGCAACTACATAGTCTTATATTTTGTTACCGGCAGTAATGGCAACACAGTGATGCTCAGACGGGTTCTGGAAATCTATGAACGCGGTGAGCTTTTCCTCTATGAGGGGGAAATAGCCAGGACCGTCGTTCAGGCCAGCGCGGACAGATACCACACCATGGGTATTTCCGTGGCCGTCATAGAAAACGGACGGGTTGTGGACACAATAGCCAACGGATATGCCGTTTATAAAACTAGGGAAATGACTGTCGATACCAAAATCCGCATAGCCTCAATTTCAAAGATTGTGGTTTCCTTGGCGGCCGCCAAGCTCATGGACGAGGGTATGATCGACCCCCATGAAGATATAAGCACCTACTGGGGAGCCAATATCCGCAACCCCCGCTTCCCCCACACCCCTATTACCATTAGGGATATTCTTTGCCATACCTCTTCCCTTCGCAGCAATGACGAGGATTACCGGCTGGGAGTTGACAGAACCCTCCGACAGCTCACTGCCGGTCAGGTATTTTTATACTGCGAGCCCGGACTGGTCAGCTCATATATGTATAATAACTATGCCTTCGGCGTATTGGGCGTCACTCTGGAGCTTGTCTGCGGGGAGGTGCTTGATGATTATCTCCGGAAAAACATCTTTGAGGAAATTGGAATCGAGGCCTCCTTTTCAACTGCAACCCTGAAAAAAGAAGAGCTTGCCTCACTGTATAACGCGGACTGGCAGTGTACACGCAGCGTGGACTATATCTCCACCCGCCCCATCTATACAGAATTGGGTTATTACATATGGTACTACGCCGGCAATCTGACTGTCAGCGCCGGCGATCTGGCAAAGCTTGTGACTGTGCTTATAAACGACGGAAAATACGAAGACAGGCAAATCCTCTCACCCGAGTCGGTGGCATGGCTGGAGGAGCCCCAGTTTACCACCGAGGATGAAATCGGCCTGGAATTTGACCAGTGCTGCCCTCTGAGATACAGAAGGGGCATGTACGGGCGTGAGGACCTCTACTACCATTCCGGCGCCGCCTTCGGCGTATTCTCCCTCATATGCTATGATCCCGTCTCCCGCGACGGTGTTGTTGTTATTACCACCGGCGCCACTACCGGATACGATGAATACGGAGTAACCTCGGTGTGCGGAGATATCGCAGACACTATACTGAGGTCGCTGGAGCACTGACGCATGAAATAAATCAGCCATTGAAAGCGTTGGCTTTCAATGGCTGATTTATTTCATGTCCACTGAACAAATGGATTTTGCAAAACAAACCTGTTTTGTGTCCGTTTCAGATACATTAATTGACTGCCTGTATGCACCTGGAACAATTCAGTTTTCTCCGGAAGCCTTCCGCCTTTCCTCTTCCTCAAGCTGTCTGTAGGCCACCTTTCCAACCAGTGTTTTGGGCAGGCTTTCCCTGATTTCAATTTCTCTGGGCAGCGCATACTTTGCGATATTCTCGCGGCAGTGAGCCATTATTGACTCTCTGACCTGGGGAGTATCCTCCACGCCCTCCCTAAGAACAATAAAAGCTTTGGGAACCTGCATTCTATAGGGATGGGGAACTCCGATCACACAGCTCATTTTAACACTTTCATGGGCGTCTATAACGTTTTCAAGCTGGGAAGGATAAATAGAATACCCAGAGGACACTATCAGTCTTTTTATCCTCTGCTTAAAGTAGACAAAGCCCTGCTCGTCCATCGTACCCAGATCCCCTGTATGAAGCCATACCCTGCCATCGGAATGGATCTTCAAAACCATTTCAGTCTCCTCAGGCATGTCCAGATATCCCTTCATAACCGTCGGTCCATGTATGCAAATCTCACCCGTTTTCCCATAGGGAACTTCCTCAGTCCCTCCGGGCTTAACAATTTTATAGAAGGTATCGGGAAAGGGCAGGCCTATGCTGCCTTCTTTCTCTATGTTGTAAGGCGTCAGACAGCTGGCGGTCACGCATTCCGTGGTCCCGTAGCCTTCCCTGATTCTAACCTTTGAACCGTGTTCCTCCAAAAATTTGTCGAATTTTCTTTTTAGCTCTATTGACAGGGAATCGCCGCCGGAAAATACCCCCTTAAGGCAGCTTAAATCGGCACCCTTCAGCGAATCACCGCGCAGAAGGGCTTCAAAAAGGGTGGGAACTCCGGCTATATAATTGGGTTTGAGCTTTTTTAAAAGCCCCGCATAGCTTTTTACACTAAACCTGGGCACAAGTATACAGCGGCAGACATGAACCAATACGGTGTGGATACAAACTCCCAGCCCAAAGCCATGGAATATGGGCATTACCGCCAGCATGGAGCCCCCACGTACGATACAGTGCCCCATTGCGGCCGTCTGAAGGGCAAGGGCGTTAAAATTCAGGTTTGTGAGCACAATTCCCTTTGTGGTTCCCGTAGTGCCTCCGCTGTAGAGAATGGCCGCAGGGTGATCCCCTCCGCCGGGCGTTCTGTATTCACCCCGGTAAGAGTCGCCTCCTTCAAGAAATCGCTCCCAGCCGATAACCGTTTCTGTTTCCGGAGGCCTCCTTATTTTACGCCCCTCCTTCAGAATATACCCCAGCTTCATAATTCCTCCCAGCGCGTTTTTAACACCCGTCACTATGAGCACAGGCAGCCTGACAGCGCTGCTTATATTGTCAAACTTGTCATAGAACTGATCCAGTGTGACAACAGCGGAGGGCTTTGAATTTTCAATATAGAATTTCAGCTCACCCTCACTGGACAGCGGGTGAACCATAACGGCCACCGCTCCCAGAAGATTTACGGCGTAAAAACACTCCAGAGCCTGCGGTACATTCGGCAGACAGAGCATAATTCTGTCTTCGGCTTTTACCCCAATTGCGGCGAAGGCTCTTGCGCACCTGTAAACCCCCTCCATAAAACCGGCGTAGCTTTCGTTGCGGCCCATAAAAGAATATGATATATCCTCCGGATAACGCGATGCGCTCTGCTCCACCAGCTCCGTCATGCTGCACAAAGGATATGTCAGGCTGTGGGGAACATCCCCGTAAAATTCGAGCCATGGTGCTTTGATACCCATCTTGTCATCCCCTCTGCATCCTTAATTTTCATTATATCCGAATTCTACAGTTGCCACTCCGGATAGTCAACATATAAAATATATTATTTAAATTTTTTTAAGTATTCTAAAGGGGCTCCGGTAGCAATTGACATGTTTTACTGTTTTAATAAAGGCCGATTTGTTGTAATATAAAAACAAAAAAACTTATTGCCGGCTTCGGCAATATATTCAGGCGGTGTTGATGTGGAAAAACTCAATAGCTTTCTTCATATACATAAGAGAATATATTTTTTTATAGCGGTTATGTCTGTATTAAATGCCCTTTTCTATCTACTCAGACCGGTAAAACCCATCATGACGTTTATCGCCGAAACTACCCTTGGAATTCGCGTGACTGTCGCAGCGGTCTTTGATCTTCTCCCCTTTTCAGTGGCAGAGGTGATTATCCTTCTGTCAATAGCCGCAGTGCTTTTTTATCTGATAAAAACCGTCGTGGGTATAATCCAGTCGCCCGGAAAGGGAACGTTTATAATAAAAAGGTTTTCCTTTGCCGTTGCCGCGGTCCTTTTTGTAGTACTTCTTTTTAACCTGTTTTTGGGAGCTTCCTACTACGGAACGGATTTCCTGGATAAAAGCGGGATATCCGTGGAGCCGACAACCATTGATAAGCTTTATAATACAACAAAATACTTTGCCTTAAAGCTGTCAGAAACCTCCGGCAATGTAAAAAGGGACGAGCATGGAGTATTCAGTGAATCTGTAGACGATATCTTCCGGCGGAGCAGCAGCATATATGATAATTCCGTCGAGCGGTTTCCTTTTCTTGAATTTAGAACCAACAGGCCTAAAAAACTACTGCTGTCAAAGCTTTTCAGCTGCCTTTCATATACTGGTTTTTATTTCCCCTTTACAGGCGAGGCCAATATAAACATAGATTCTCCAGGCTGCTTCATGCCATCCACAATAGCCCACGAAATGGCCCATCAGCGTGGCATCGCGTATGAACAGGAGGCAAACTTTGTCGCTATATATGTCTCGATCAACAGCGGAGACCCCATCTATGAATACTCTGGATACCTGCTGGCTTATGTGCATTTAAACAATGCCCTTTATAAATACGACAAGCAAAAGTACTATGAAGTATATGGCCTGCTCAACGATGAGGTAAAGGCGGACCTAAGCTATAACAACAAGTATTGGGAACGCTTTGAAGGCCCCGTTTCAGAGGTCACCGATGCGGTTTACGACACATTTTTGAAAAGCTACGGCCAGGAGCTGGGAATACAAAGCTATGGCGCCGTAGTGGATCTTCTCATCGCTTTCTACGGGGAATCGGGCAGAAGGTCATCCATTTAGTTGAGTGATCGACCTCCCATACCACCCTGCGTACCCTTTAGACGTCTCTGACCTGACTGCGGGGGGTCAGTTCTTTGGGCTTTGTCGCCCTCTCCTTTTTCCCTTTTTCGCATACTCCTTTACTTTCTGAATTGCCGTCTGTTCCCGCTTCCGGGCAGTTTCGGGACTTTCACCCTCTTAAACGTGCGCTCACCGGGCGCACATCGACAAAATGACGCCGCAAAATTGCGGCGTCATTTTTATTCTTTGGCTCAATATTCTTTTTGCTCAATTTCTTAAACAGCTGGTTTAAAGCTCGTTCTTTAGCTTTTCTATGCATTCTGGACAAATATTTTTGCCTTTGTAGTTTACTATGTCTCTAACATTGTCGCAGAAAATGCATGCCGGCTGATATTTTTTAAGTATTATTGAGGACTCATCAACATAGATTTCAAGCGAATCTTTTTCGGCTATATCCAAAGTCCTGCGTAACTCTACAGGCAGGACAATTCGTCCCAAGCTATCCATTTGTCTTACTATGCCAGTTGATTTCATGTTTTCCCTCCTTCTTTATATGATATTTCTCTTATAGGAGTATTTCCCACTTTATCTATATTGTTACACTATAATATCAAAAATAAACAAAATGTCAAGGCTTGTCATTATTCATATTTTGCTTGATGATTATGCCGATAAAGAAAAATATACGTCGAAGCACTGGATTAGCCTTCTCTCTATATATTATGGCACATATTTTTTAAATTTCTGTTAAGACTTAATGTATTTCCGGTAAAAATGTCAATTTGAGACTAAGGGATACTTTTCAAAAATACATCCTATATTTTTGAATGATGGCATAAAAACAATCCCAGGACAAATAATAGAATTAAATATAGGCTTATCGTGTGTGGACACGGTAGGCGTATATCAACAGATATGGAGGAACAATCTATGAAAGCAACCGGAATTGTGCGAAGAATAGATGATTTGGGACGCGTTGTTATTCCCAAGGAAATAAGACGCACTATGCGAATCCGCGAGGGTGACCCTCTGGAAATATATACCGAAAAAGATGGAGAGGTCATCTTTAAAAAATACTCACCAATGGGCGATCTTTCCGACTTTGCCAATCAAATCTGCGAGACACTGAACAAAACCACGAATTGTATCACAATAGTGACTGACAGGGATACCGTGATATCTGTTTATGGTGTTCCAAAGCGCGAGCTGGCCGATAAGCGCATAAGTGTCGAGCTTGAACAAATCATGGAGGGCAGGCAGGTTTACCAGCGCAAGCCCGCTGAAAGAGGATTGCCGATTGTGGACGGGGAAACCCAATACAGTATTGGTATTGCGGCGCCTATCATATCAGAAGGCGACATTTTGGGCTCTGTGGCCTTTCTGACAACTGAAGGCAGTCCCCCGCTGGGTGAGGTTGAAAATAAGCTTGCCAGCGCAGTAGCCAGATTTCTTAGTAAGCAGATGGAATCTTAATCTGATATTTCAAAAAGTATGTCGAAGCGCGGGCAGTATTGGTATATACCAATACTGCTCCTTTGTCAATTAATTCTTTGCACAAAAAACATAGATGATCTGCGGTTGTCAAACATATGGTCCATTTTTTTAGGAAGTCTGTCAATGGTAAGTAGTAGTAGCGCTGTGGGAAGCGTTGAAAAGTCTAACGCACCTTTT
>JGI24712J26585_10002600_pt1 | contig 14666 bp, 18 predicted proteins | sample BioPla3DNA2_FD_26585 | JGI IMG/M metagenome (IMG submission 26585) | reverse complement strand
TAAAGGAAAATATTGATAAACTTCATAGGGTGGCACAAAGATTATTGGAAGTAGAAACTATTAGTGGCAAGGAGTTTGAAGCTTTATTTCAAGATGTAGAATATGATCCTGATGACGATAATCTTTCGATAAATGGTGAGAAGGAAAGAGAAGAAGAATTGTCTAGGGAAATTGATGAAACAATAGAAAAAAATATTAGAGAGATAGAAAAAGAAAATGAAGAAAAAAAATCTAGGAGTGACGAGTTTGGCGAGTAATTTGGACGATTTGCCTTTTTACGGAAGATTATTTTTGGATAAAGAAGAGAATAGTATTATTTTAAACTCACTTTCTAAGGTTAATATTTATTCAGAATATCTTTTTTCAAACATCTTTAGTGGAGTATCAGAGAATGTATTTTTGTTATTAAATTAAGAACAGGGTCACCTGTTCTTTTTAGTTAAATATAAAATATGGAAGGGAGGAGGAATATGAGTTTTTTAGACAGTATATTTGTATCATTATTCAGTACGATGGTAATTTTTATAGTACTTGTTATCATAGCCTTTTGTATTAATTTAATGAAATTTTTCTTTTCTGATAAAAAAGAAGAAAAGGCAGTAGAAGCAAGACCTGTAGCAGTTGTAGCAAAAAAAGATGACGAGGAAGAAATAGTTGCTGCTATCACAGCTGCAATAAGTGAGTATTTGGGCACATCTTATTTCAAAGTCAACACTATAAGAAGAATTAAAGAAAAGAGAGAAGAAATTCGTATAACAAAATAATAATATTGGAGGAAATTATGAAAAGATTTAATGTAAGAGTTAATGGAAAACAATATGAAGTAGAAGTTGAAGAATTAACACAGGTGCATGCAAGACCGGTAGTTGCACAACCAGCTCCAACTGTACAAGTTCAAGCGCCAACGCCAACTCCAACAGCACAACCAACACCGACTCCACAATCACCACCAGTAACACAACAAACACCAGCATCAAATATAGAAAGTGGTGGAGGAGAAAAAGTATTATCTCCTATGCCTGGTAATATTTGGAAGATTCTAGTAGCAGTTGGCGACAGTGTACAATCAGGTGAAACTTTATTGATATTAGAAGCTTTGAAAATGGAAAATGAAATACCTGCACCTAAAGCTGGTATAGTAAAGAAAATTCATGTACAAGAAGGAGCTACAGTGAATTCTGGAGACATTCTTGTAGAGCTTGAATAGGTGATATAGATGAATATTACTGAAACAATTATTGGATTTTTAAAAGATACAGGCTTTGCAAATATGACCATGGGTCAAGCAATAATGCTTTTAATTTCACTTTTGCTATTGTACTTAGCAATTGTCAAAAAATTTGAACCGTTGTTATTAGTACCGATTTCATTTGGGATGTTATTAGCTAATATTCCAGTAGCAGGATTAATGAGCCCTCCAGAAAATGGAGAAATAGGAGGAATATTATATTATCTTTATCAGGGAGTCAAACTTGGCATATTCCCACCACTGATTTTCATGGGTGTTGGAGCCATGACTGACTTTAGTCCATTGATAGCAAACCCTAAGAGTATATTGTTAGGAGCAGCAGCTCAATTAGGAATATTTTTTACATTTATTGTAGCGAATTTGCTTGGCTTTACCTTACCAGAAGCTGCTTCTACAGCTATTATTGGAGGTGCAGATGGACCAACGGCATTATATTTAACATCTAAACTTGCTGACCACCTACTAGGACCTATTGCAGTAGCAGCATACTCATATATGGCTTTAGTACCACTTATTCAACCGCCTATCATGAAAGCTCTTACAACAGATGAAGAACGAAAGGTTAGAATGGGTCAATTAAGACCTGTAACTAAGGCTGAAAGAATAGTTTTCCCTATTATGGTAACTCTTCTTGTATCTTTGATACTACCGTCAGCTGCTTCTTTAGTTGGATTTTTGATGCTAGGTAATTTATTTAGAGAGACAACTTTAACGGATAGACTTTCTGATGCTGCTCAAAATAATATAATGAATATGGTAACAATCTTNCTTGGACTGACTGTTGGTGCTACAGCAAATGCAGAAACATTTTTAAATCCAAAGACTCTAATGATTACCGGTCTTGGATTGGTAGCCTTTTCCATAGGCACAGCAGGGGGGGTATTATTTGGAAAGATAATGTATAAAACTTCTGGCGGTAAGGTTAATCCTTTAATTGGTTCTGCCGGAGTCTCTGCAGTCCCTATGGCTGCAAGAGTATCACAAAAAGTTGGTCAAGAATATGATCCAGGAAATTTCCTGTTAATGCATGCAATGGGACCAAATGTTGCTGGAGTAATAGGGTCTGCTGTAGCTGCCGGCCTATTATTGAATATGTTTGGATAAAAAGGGAGGAAGGATAAATGAAGTGCCTTATAACAGAGGTAATTGCACAAGAAGGTATAGACATCTTGGAAAGAGAATTTGGAGTTGTGTTAGCCTATGACAAAAGTATTGCTGAAATAAAAGAGATGGTTAAGGACTATGAAATTCTAATAGTAAGAGCAGAAACTCCTGTAGATAAAGAAATGATTGATGCAGGGGAGAAGTTAAAGGTTATTGGTATGGCAGGTATTGGTCTTAACCATATAGATGTTAAATATGCAGAATCAAAGGGAATTAAAGTATTTAATGTACCCGATGGAAGTACTAACTCTGTTGCGGAATTAGCTCTTGGGATGATGCTTACAACCATGAGAAGAATTACTGAAGCCAACAATTATGTTAAGGCTGGACATTGGGACAAAACAGCATTTGTGGGCAGGCAAATTAGAAGAAAAACAGTGGGTATTGTTTCAATGGGAAAAATTGGATATAGGGTTGCAGAATTAGTTAAGGCTTTGGGAGCTCATATTATTGTATATGACCCATACCTTAAACCAGAGGTTGCTAGAAGTCTAAATGCAGAAATTGCTAGTTTAGATATATTATTTCAAAATGCTGATATTATTTCAGTCCATACCCCGTTGACACCGGAAACATACCATATGATTGGAAGAAAACTTCTTAGTCAAATGAAGCCATCTTCTTATATTTTTAACTTGGGCAGGGGCGGTATTATTGATGAAGATGCCCTTTACGATGCTTTAAAAAATAAAACTATAGCAGGAGCTGGTGTAGATGTTTTAGAAGTAGAACCTCCGGAAGTAAATAATAAATTATTCACTCTTGACAATTTTATTGTAACTTGTCATATAGGTGCAGGTTCTGTTGAAGCACAAACATATATAGCAAAGCATTTAGCTGTATATATTATTGATTATTTAAGAGAAGAATTGGGACTGATAGGATGATGGAATATAATAGAGTTGTAGCCGCTTATTTTAGCGGTACAGGAACAACAGAAAAAGTAGTAAAAGATATTGCAAATAAAATTAGTGGAAATCTAAATATTGAATATACTGTAATGGATTTTACACCATTGAAGTCTAGGAAAAAACCTCTAGTATTTAAAGATTCTGATATTGTTGTTTTTGGAATTTTTACAGTAGCCGGAAGGGTACCTAACTTAATGTTACCTTATTTAGAAACAATTGAAGGAAATGGTGCTATTGGAATTCCTATTTCTACTTATGGTAATAGGAATGTGGATGATTGTCTAGTTGAACTACAAGACATATTAGAAAAGGCGGGTTTAAAAACTATAGCAGGGGCCTACTTTTCCTGTGAACATTCTTTTTCAAATGTATTAGCTAAGGGAAGACCGGATGAAAAAGATTTAGAAATTGCTAGAGAATTTGCTGATAAAATTTCAGAAAAAGTTAAGAAAGGTGATTTATCGAAAGTTGAATTACCGGGAGAGAGACCTTATAGGTTTTATTACCAGCCAAGAGATAGGCATGAAAACCCTATAGACATTAGGAAGGTAAAACCAAAAACTAATGATAAATGTACTGACTGTAAGTTATGTGTTGAATTATGTCCATTGGGTTCTATAGATTATGATAATGTTACAAACATAAGCGGTATTTGTATGAAATGCTGTGCTTGTATAAAAAAGTGTCCTGAAGGGGCAAAATATTTTGATGATAAGGGTTACCTTTATCATAAAAGTGAACTTGAAGAATTGTACGCAAATTATAATGAAACGAAATATTTTATATGAGGGGGGATATTTTGGATAAGTTAATGAGTATGGAGGAAGCAATTAGAAAATTTGTTAAAGACGGAGACCATATTTCTTTTGGTGGATTTACAACAAACAGAAAACCATATGCAGCTGTTCATGAGATAATGAGACAGGGTCAAAAGGACTTTGTGGTTGAAGCAGGACCTGCTGGTGGGGATTGGGATATGTTAATTGGTGAGGGTAGGGTTAAAGTTTACAATAATTGTTACACTGCCAATTCGGGTTATTCAAATGTTTCAAGAAGATTTAGAGATGCCATTGAAAATGGTAAGATGTTATTTGAAGATTATTCTCAAGATTCTATGATGTTAATGTTGCATGCAGCAATGTTAGGTCTACCTTTTTTACCAGTGAGAATGATGCTAGGTAGTGATCTTGAAAAAGTATGGGGAATTTCCGAAGAAGATAGGAAAAACTTAGATAAAGTTCCAAATAAGAAGCTTGTAGTAATGGATAATCCTTTTAATCCCGGTGAAAAGGTTTGTTGTCTACCAGTTCCTCAGTTAGATACTGCAATAATTCATGTTCAAAAGGCAAGTCCAGATGGTACAGTTTCTATAGAGGGGGATGAGTTCCACGATGTTGATATAGCTGTTGCGGCTAGAAAGACAATAGTCACTTGTGAAACAGTTGTATCCAATGAAGAGATAAGGAAAAATCCTGAAAGGAACTCCATACCAGGATTTGTAGTTGATGCTGTAGTACATGTCCCATATGGTGCACATCCTGCTCAATGCTATAATTATTATGATTATGATAGGGAAATGCTAATGGAATATGATACTGCTTCAAAGACGGATGAAAGTTTTAAAGAATTTGTAAATAAATGGATTTATTCTACAAAAAATCATGATGAATATATTGATAACATTGGTGCAAAAAGACTTTTAGACTTAAAGGTAGTGCCGGGTTATGGTTATGCTGTAGATAAAATTTAGGAGGGGAAGATGGATTATACAAATTATACTAATAAAGAAATGCAGGCTGTAACAATTGCAAAGACAATTGAAGACGGTCAAATCGTTATAGTTGGTACTGGACTTCCATTGATAGGTGCCTCTCTTGCTAAGAGAATTTTTTCACCAAATGCAATCTTAATTCTAGAAAGTGGATTGATGGACTGCGACCCATTAGAAGTTCCTACAAGTGTTGGAGACAACCGTTTAATGGCACACTGTGCTGTTCAATGGCCGAATTATATGTTCGTTGGTTTTGAAACTAATGAATGGCTACATGATGGTGATAGGATGATTGCCTTTATAGGTGGAGCTCAAATAGATGCTTATGGAAATGTAAACTCTACAAGTATTGGTGATTATCATAAGCCTATAACTCGCTTAACAGGTTCGGGAGGGGCAAATGGTATTTGTACATTTGTAAATACAGTTATTATGATGCAGCATGAAAAGCGAAGGTTTATGGAGAAGATAGATTATATTACTAGTCCTGGCTGGGGCGATGGACCTGATGGTAGGGCAAAGATGGGACTGCCTGCAGATAGGGGACCTTTAGCGGTTGTAACTGATAAGGGTATGATGAAGTTTGACGAGAAGACAAAGAAAATGTATCTTGCCGGATATTATGAAACTTCATCAATAGAAGAAATAATTGAAAACACAGGTTTTGAGATTGATTGCTCTAGGGCAGAACTTATAAAACCACCAACACCTGAAGTTATACGAATGATTAGAGAAGAGATTGACCCAGGTCAAGCCTTTATTAAAGTACCTAAATAGGAGTGAGAAAATGTATTCAATGTGGCCTTATTTTAAGGAAATGCCAATAATTGGGAAAGAAATTAAAAGGGATAATGAAAATGAAGAAACATTAAAAGCTGTTGAGGATGAGATAAGAACTGCAATAGTAGAAGCATTAGAAAGTGGTAGGACAACTGAGTCTTTGAATAAGTCCGGACAACTTACAGCTATGCAAAGGGTTGAAGCTTTGATTGACGAAGGGACTTGGTGCCCATTGAACACAATATATAACCCCGAAGATAATGATGGTGGCTCAACCGCAATTGTAAAAGGTCTTGCAAAAATATCTGGTAAATGGGCTGTAGTAATGGCTTCAGATAATAAAAAACTTGCAGGTGCTTGGATTCCAGGTCAGGCTGATAACCTTGTAAGAGGGTCAGATACTGCAAAAATATTAGGAATTCCATTAGTTTATATTTTGAATTGCAGTGGTGTAAAACTTGATGAGCAAGAGAAAGTATATCCAAACAGGATAGGCGGAGGTACACCTTTTTATAGGAATGCTGAATTAAACCAACTTGGTATACCTGTAATTGTAGGAATATATGGAACCAATCCAGCAGGTGGTGGATACCATAGCATTAGCCCAACTATTTTGATTGCCCATAAGGATGCAAACATGGCAGTGGGTGGGGCAGGTATTGTTGGAGGAATGAACCCTAAGGGATATATTGATATGGAAGGGGCAAACCAAATAGCTGATGCTACAGAAAATGCAAAAAGGGAAGATCCACCAGGATCAGTTCCAATCCATCAAGGTGAAACAGGCTTTATGAGAGAAGTTTATGAAACTGAGGAAGGGGTTTTACAAGGAATTAGAAAATATATGGAATATATACCTTCATATAACCCTGAGTTTTTTAGAGTGGCAGAACCAAAAGAGCCACAATTTTCAGATGAAGACTTGTATTCAATTATACCATCTAATCAAAAAAGAGCTTATGATGTATATGATGTAATTTCAAGGCTATTTGATAATAGTGAATTCATGGAATATAAAAAGGGATATGGACCAGAAATGATTGTTGGTCTTGCTAAGTCCAGTGGTTTACTTGTTGGTGTAATAGCTAACTATCAAGGATTATTGATGAATTACCCAGAATATTATGATGGAGAATCAATAGGGATTGGTGGGAAGCTATATAGACAAGGTTTAATAAAAATGAATGAGTTTGTAACTTTATGTGCAAGGGACAGGATTCCTTTAATATGGCTACAAGATACAACAGGTATTGATGTTGGCGATATTGCAGAAAAAGCAGAGCTACTTGGCCTAGGACAATCTTTGATTTATTCTATACAAAATTCTAACCTTCCTCAAATGCAAGTTACAGTAAGAAAAGGAACAGCAGCAGCCCATTATGTATTAGGTGGACCACAAGGAAATGATACAAATGCCTTTTCATTAGGAACAGCAGCAACTGAAATTTATGTAATGAATGGTGAAACTGCTGCAGTTGCCATGTATTCAAGAAGGCTTGCAAAGGATAGAAAAGAAGGAAAAGATTTAAATCCTACAATAGAAAAAATGAATGATTTAATTAATTCCTATGTAGAAAATGCAAAACCATTATCATGTGCTAAATATGGTTTTGTTGATGAGATTGTAGATATGGATATTTTAAGAAACTACATTGTTGCTTTTTCTGAAGCAAGCTATCAAAATCCAAAATCAATTTGTCCTCCTCATCAAATGATTACACCAAGAGTTATCAGAGATTTCGACAATCTATATAGGTGATCATATGTATACTTTAGGGATAGACATAGGTTCTACTGCATCAAAGTGCTTGATATTAAAAGATGGAAAGGAAATAGTATCGACCAGCACTGTATCAGTAGGGACTGGTACAACAGGTCCTAAAAGAGCTTTAGAAGAAGTATTAAAGAATGCGAAAATGGCAATCGAAGAAATGGATTTTATTATGGCAACAGGCTATGGGAGAAACTCCATAGATATTGCTGATGATAGAATGAGTGAATTAAGTTGCCATGCAAGGGGAGCAGTGTTTTTGTTTCCTAATGTTAAGACTGTTATTGATATTGGTGGACAGGATATTAAGGTTTTAAAAATTAATTCACAAGGCATGCTTGAAAATTTCGTAATGAATGACAAGTGCGCAGCAGGTACAGGAAGGTTTTTAGAGGTTATGGCAAGGGTTCTTGAAGTTGAAGTAGTTGAACTTGGAAAATTATCAAAGCAGTCTACAAAGGAAGTAAATATTAGCTCTACATGTACTGTATTTGCTGAAAGTGAAGTGATTTCACAATTAGCTAAAAAGACAGAAATCGTAGATATTATTAAAGGGATTCACAGAGCAGTTGCAAGTAAGGTAGCTGGCCTTGCTAAAAGACTAGGTGTTGAAGAAGATGTTATTATGACTGGTGGCGTTGCTAAAAATGAAGGTATTGTTGAAGCTTTGGAGTCTGAAATAGGAAAGAACATCAGAGTCTCAGAGTATACTCAACATGTTGGTGCGTTGGGTGCTGCATTATTTGGTTATAAGAAGGCAAAAAAGAAGAAATGAAAGGAGAACAATATGTCAGAAACTGAAAAAATTCCTGCAAAACAAATGTTAAGAGATGTTGTCGATATGGTTTATAGGGAAGCTCAAGAGGCAAAGGATAGGGGTGAGCCGGTAGGTTGGTCAAGTTCAAAGTTTCCAGCAGAGTTTACTGAGGCATTAGGATTAAAGGTAGTTTATCCAGAGAACCAAGCTGCAGCAATTTCTGCAAAAAAAGGTGGACAAAGAATGTGTGAACATGCAGAAGCCATGGGTTTTGACAATGACATTTGTGGTTATGCTAGAATTAGTTTAGCCTTTGCAGATGGTGCAGAATGTGAAGAGAAGCCTATGCCTCAACCAGACTTTTTACTTTGCTGTAACAATATATGTAACTGTATGACAAAATGGTATGAAAATGTTGCTAGAATGCATGACATACCATTGATAATGATAGATGTTCCATTTAACAATGAAAAGGAACCTTCGCAAGCACAAGTAGAATATATGAAGGCACAATTTAAGGCTGCTGTTGAGCAATTAGAAAAAATAGCAGGAAGGAAGATGGATGAGGAAAAATTTAATCAAGCTTGTGCAAATGCAAATAGAACTGCAAGGGCTTGGTTAAAGGCTTGTTCATATCTTCAATATAAACCATCTCCATTAAGTGGATTTGATTTATTTAACCATATGGCTGACATAGTTACAGCAAGATGTAAGGTTGAAGCTGCAGAAGCTTTTGAAGCATTAGCAGAAGAGTATGAGGAAAGGGTAAAAGAAGGAACTTCTACATGGAAGTATGACGAGAATTACAGGATAATGTTTGAAGGTATTCCTTGCTGGCCTGTTTTAAGAACATTATTTGAACCTTTAAAAGAGAAGGGAATTAACACAACAGCTGTTGTTTATGCTCCAGCTTTTGGTTTTGTTTATGAAGATATTGATGGACTTGCAAAGGCTTATTGCAAGGCTCCAAATTCAGTATGTCTTGAGACAGGTGTAGAATGGCGAGAGGGCATTTGTAGAGAGAATAAGGTTGATGGAATATTAGTACACTATAATAGAAGTTGTAAACCTTGGAGTGGATATATGCCAGAGATGGAAAGACGCTTTAGGAAAAACTTAAATGTACCAGTTGTAAGTTTTGATGGAGATCAAGCAGACCCAAGAAACTTCTCAGAAGAACAATATAAAACAAGGGTGGAAGGTCTATTTGAGATAATGGAAGAAGAAGCTGCCAAGAAGGAGAGGGTTTAGTATGGAGATTAAAAACTTATTAGCTAAATTCAAACATATATCAGATAATCCAAAGGAAATGCTTGATAAGTATATTTCCAATGGTGAAAAAGTTATAGGTTGTTTTCCATACTATGTACCAGAAGAGTTGGTAGAAGCAGCAGGAATGGTCCCTTTTGGAGTATGGGGAGGTTCTAAGAAGATATCTTTAGCAAAAGAATACTTTGCTTCATTCTATTGTTCGTTAGCACAAATGAATCTAGAAATGGGATTAAATGGTACCTTGGATAAGTTAAGTGGCATAATTGTTACTACTTTATGTGATACTCTTAGACCACTTAGCCAAAATTTCAGGGTAGGAGTTCCAAATATTCCTTTCCTATTTCTTAACCATCCTCAAAACAGGAAGGAAGATTTTGGGATAACATATACAAAGGAAATATATAGTGAGTTGCTTGAAAAACTCGTAAAAATTTCCGGACATAGTCCAAGTGATGAAGATTTTGTAAATGCCTATAATAATTATAATGAAAGCAGGGCGTTGAGGAGAGAGTTTGTAAAATTAGCAGGAAAGCATCCGGATAAGGTGAGTGCGGTTAATCGTTCTGCAGTCTTACGGTCAGCTTATTTTATGAAGAAAAAAGAACATTCAGAAATGCTTAAAGAGCTTAATGAACTTCTTAAAAAAGAGGAAGTTAAGGAATGGGATGGGGTTAAGATAGTAACCTCAGGAATCATGGTTGAAAATAAAGCTTTACTAGAAATATTAGATAAACATAAGGTAGCTATAGTTGCTGACGATGTAGCTCATGAATCTAGAGCTATAAGGGTTGATGTGGACTTGAATGAAAAGGATAGAGTATTAGCTTTGGCAAAACAATTTGCCAATCAAGACGATGATACTATTCTATATGACCCAACAATTTACGGAAGGCCTAAGAATGTGGCTAATTTAGTTAAAGAGTCTGGAGCTCAAGGAGTTATTATATTTATGATGAACTTCTGCGACCCAGAAGAAATGGAATATGTCTCTTTAAAGAAAGAGCTTGAAGAGGAAGGCATACCTATGATAAAGATAGGGATTGACCTTCAGATGGAAGACTTTGGACAAGCAGAAACTTCAATCCAAGCTTTTACAGATGTTATAGATTTTTAAAATAGAGCGGGCAACCGCTCTATTTTAAAAATCTTCCTAAGGTTGATTTTATTTTGTGAAAGGAATTTAATATTTTCATTAGTCAATAAAGTTTACAACAATTAAATATTAAATTTTCTTAACATTATTGATTTTTTTTATTAATTATAGTATAATTATTTAGGTTTAAAGCCGATGAGGCTTTTTTTATTTGACAAATATAAAAAACATATCATTTGGGAGGTGTTTTTGTGAGAGATAGAGTGATTCTTGCGTGTGAAGATTGCAAACAAAGAAATTATGTTACAAAGAAAAATAAGAAGAACAATCCTGAGAGAATTGAAATGATGAAGTATTGCAAATTCTGTAAAAAACATACAAGTCATAAAGAAACTAAGTAAGGAGTGGGAAAATGACTGAAGAAAAAAAACAAGAAAAACAAAGTAAGTCAAAGACTTATTTTAGAGGAGTAAAAGCAGAGAGTAAAAAAATTATTTGGCCTAATAAAGAAACCATTATTAACTATACTATTGTTGTTTTAGTTATTAGTGCATTGGTTTCAGGTTTTGTATTTTTGTTAGACCTATTATTCAATGCAGGTGTAACATCTCTGATATCCTTATAGGAGTGATTTAATGACGGATGAATCAAGAGAAGAGAAAGAAGCCTTAGCCAAATGGTATGTTGTACATACATATTCTGGTTATGAGAAGAAAGTAAAGGCTAATATTGAACAAATGATACAGAACAGGGGTATGATAGACGATATTTTTGAAGTTTTTATACCTACTGAAGAATATGTTGACAAGAATAGTAAAGATAAAAAAGTAAAAGAAAGAAAACTCTTTCCTGGTTATGTATTAGTAAAGATGATAAATACAAGTGATTCTTGGTATCTAGTAAGAAATACAAGAGGAGTTACAGGCTTTGTTGGTCCAGGCTCGGAACCAATACCATTGACAGAAGAAGAAATAATGTCTTTAGGTTTTAAAGGTAAGGCTCTTCCGCCAATCGATCTTGAACCTGGCGAAGTAGTAATGATTACTGATGGACCATTTGAAGACTTTATGGGTACTGTGGAAAGCGTTAATAATGATAAGAGAAAGATAAAGGTTTATGTATCCATGTTTGGACGAGAAACATTAGTTGAGATGGATTCAGACCAGCTAGCAAAAATTTGATATCAATTGTTTTGATATAGAGTGGGAGGGGAAACCCGAATACCACAATCGACACGGGAGGTGGAAGAAATGGCAAAGAAAGTTATGGCTCTAGTAAAGTTACAAATTCCAGCAGGCAAGGCTACTCCAGCACCGCCAGTAGGTACTGCTTTAGGACCTCATGGGGTTAACATTATGCAGTTTACTAAGGAATTTAACGCAAAGACTCAAGACCAAGCAGGTATGATTATACCAGTAGTATTAACTGTATATGCAGATAGGTCATTTACATTTATTACTAAGACTCCACCTGCAGCTATTTTAATCAAAAAAGCAGCAGGGCTTGAAAAAGCTTCAGGAGTTCCAAATAAGGAAAAGGTTGGTAAAATCACAAAAGATCAAGTTAGAAAAATAGCAGAAACAAAAATGCCAGACTTGAATGCTGCAAGTATTGAAGCAGCTATGAGTATGGTAGAAGGAACTGCAAGGAGTGCTGGTATTGAAGTAGTATAGTGGGAGGGGAAACCCGAGATTACCACAAGGAGGGAATTTATGAAAAGAGGAAAAAATTATCAGGAAAGTCAAAAGTTAGTGGATAGAACAAATCTTTATGATTCTTCCGAAGCTATTGACTTAGTCCTTAAGACTTCCAAGGCTAAGTTTGATGAAACTGTTGACCTTTCCATAAGGTTGGGCGTTGACCCAAGACATGCAGACCAACAAGTTAGAGGTGTTATTGTACTTCCTAACGGAACTGGTAAAACTAAGAAGGTTTTAGTATTGGCCAAGGCTGACAAGTTAAAAGAAGCTGAAGATGCAGGAGCAGATTACTTTGGTGGTGAAGAGCTTGTTCAAAAAATCCAAAGTGAAAACTGGTTTGATTTTGATGTAATTGTTGCAACTCCTGATATGATGGGTGTTGTTGGAAGACTTGGTAAGGTTTTAGGTCCAAAAGGTTTAATGCCAAATCCAAAATCTGGTACTGTTACTTTTGAAATTGCGAATGCTGTTCAAGAAATAAAAGCAGGTAAGGTTGAGTATAGGGTTGATAAGACAAGTATTATCAATGTTCCTATTGGGAAAGTATCTTTTGGAAAAGAAAAACTTGAAGAAAACTTTAATGCTCTTATGGGTGCTGTAATTAAAGCAAAACCTGCAGCATCAAAAGGTAGATATTTAAGGTCAGTAACCATTTCTACTACAATGGGTCCTGGTGTTAAAATTAATGGGCAAAAATTAGCTGCTCAATAATTGACAAACTATAAATTGTTTGATATACTGAATTAACCGTAGACAGCAGGTGCAAAATAAATCCTGCCGAGGTAGGCTTTGTTTTTTATGTCTCCTCGTTTGCGGGGAGATTTTTTATTCGGAGGTGAAAAGATGAATGAAAAAGTTTTAATGGCAAAGAAGGAAAATGTTGAAGAAATTAAGGAAAAAATTCAAAAGGCCCAAACTATTGTTTTAATGGACTATAGAGGATTAAATGTTGAGGAAGTTACTGAATTAAGAACTCAATATAGGAAAGAAGGAGTCGACTATAAGGTCTATAAGAACACGATGATGCGCTTTGCATTTAAAGATTTAGGTTTGGAAGACTTCAACGAATACCTAACTGGTCCTAATGCAGTTGCCTTCGGGTATGATGATGTCGCTAAAGTAGCTAAGGTTTCTAGTGATTTCGCAAAGAAAAATGATAAACTTGAAATTAAAGCAGGTATTATTGAAGGAAAGATTGCATCAAAGGCAGAGATAGACCAATTAGCATCACTTCCAAGCAAGGAAGTATTATTGACGCAATTACTTGGAGGATTAAATGCTCCAATTCAAGGTTTTGTTAATGTTATTAATGGACCTATTAGGGGTCTTGCAATTGCATTAAATCAAATTGCAGAAACAAAAGTAGAAGCTTAAAAAATAAATGAAATTTTAGGAGGAATAAAAATGAGTGAAAAAGTTCAACAATTAATTGACCTAGTAAAGGATATGTCAGTTTTAGAGGTATCAGAAGCAGTAAAGGAATTAGAAGAAGTATTTGGTGTATCAGCAGCAGCTCCAGTAGCAGCTATGGCAGTTGCAGCTCCAGGAGCAGCAGGTGGAGAAGCAGCAGGTGAAGAAAAATCAGAATTTGATGTTGTATTGGCTGAAGCTGGTGCAGAAAAGATTAAAGTTATTAAAGTAGTTAGAGAAATTACTGGATTAGGCTTAAAAGAAGCAAAAGAATTAGTAGACACTGCTCCAAAGCCAGTTAAAGAAGGTGCAGCAAAAGAAGAAGCAGAAGAAATTAAGAAAAAATTAGAAGAAGTTGGAGCAAAAGTAGAATTAAAGTAAGATTAATTATGAAAACGACGTTGCGGCGTCGTTTTTTCTTTTTCTTGAAAAATCCTATTTAACATAGTAAAATATATTATAAAATCTGAGTTATAATTTTAAGATAATATGTTCAATTAAAAAAATAATATGAGAAGAGGTAATTATATGTTAAGTAAAAATCCAGACAAGATGACTCCAAAGGAAAGGATGAGAGCATTTTCTAAAGGCGAGCCTATGGATAGGATTCCAATAGTTCCTGATATGGGTGTAACAATGGCTTGGTATATTGGTGCGAGGACATATGATTATTATCATGATCCTAAAGTTTTAGCCCAAACGGAGATAGAATTATTCAAAAGATTTTTTCATGATTCTGTTTCCGTATCTACAACTTTAAGAGGTATGGCTGAAGCTATGGGTAGTAA
>JGI24712J26585_10002593_pt1 | contig 14683 bp, 14 predicted proteins | sample BioPla3DNA2_FD_26585 | JGI IMG/M metagenome (IMG submission 26585) | reverse complement strand
ACAATAAGACCAACCTTTTGTACCTTGACCTCCAATTCGCCTTCGTGCAGTTGGAACTCAGGGGTTTCTTCTGGGTAGTTTCCACCCTCTGGAATTTCATGGGCTCGAATAGCGGCCATGCTTGGAAATACGATACTGCGGCCTTCAGTGATTCGAATTTTCTTCATCATTTTGGTACCAATGTATACTGGTTCGGCAGCATCTCTCATTACATCTATGACAGTTCTTTGAACAAGAACAGCTAGGTCTGGAGTAGATAGAGCTTCCCTAAGGTCTATTCTACTATTCTTTTTAAGCTTCTCGCCTTTTTGTTCTGCTTCAACTTGTGCTATATATTTTTCAACTAAAGAATTCATAATTGCTTTCCTCCTTTACCTTTATTATCTAAAACTTGAGAAGAATCCTTGCGGCACCAATGGAGCCAACAAAGTCCCAAGCAGGTGGTGTACCAACAGTAATTGTTTGCCTGTAAGTAACTGTTACTACTCTATCGTCATCGTCTGCTGTAGCAGTAATCTTGAGTTTATTTTCAGCTGCGTCAAATTCGTAGAAGTCAGCTCCGCTTTCTGCGGATTCTTTTTCTGCGATTTCTGTGGAGCCAATTTTAACTTCAATCGTCGAAGCATCGACCCTGGCGATTGGATCCATAACGATAGTAACAGAGGTTTTAGTTCCTTCTAATACTCCCTTAACGGTCCTTACAGTATTGGCGATGTTTGCGCCATCTGTTAGGCCAGGAACACCAGCGTAAGTTTTCCATGCGCCAGGTGAGCGATAGTCGGATGTTAGAGGCCATTTGTAATCAGCGTCATAGTATGGTCCTTCTGGAGGATTTGGAGCTGTAGGCTGGAACGGATCGCGAAGCGAACCATTGGCATAACCTGCACCCTTCTCCACTTCTGGAGTTACCCAGGATAGCCATCCCTCAGGCGGAATGTCTGTTTCTAGACCAAGTACTTGACCAACAATTTCATACTCTCTATCAACTTCTGGATCCCACTTAACAAATTTACCAAAAGGACCAGCCTTGACGAAGTCGCCCTCTTTGAGCATAGTAGAGTATCCATAGTCAGCTACTCTATTAGTTGCGCAGCCCCAGTAGAACTTAAGAGCGGACTTTGCTACATTTGGATTAACATTTGTCCTAAAGTCGGGTTTTCCATCAGTGTCATTTACTACAACGGAGTAGTCTCCGCTAACACCGATATTTTCGTAAACGTCTGCAGGATTGGGGATATAAGGAACTTCAATATATTCCCGAGTCATCAAGCCTGGAACGAAGTCATCAGCCTCGAAGACATCATGTATTGTATTTCCCTGCTCGTCGAATCTTTTCATGAAGTTGTATGGAGCAACACCCGCAGAGAACTTTCCATGACCAGCAAAGGTTAGTACTGGCTTATAGTGCAGAGTCCTGAAGTCTTTAACGGGAGCTCCCACCGATACGATTGTTCCCTTAGGAATAACAACATGGGAACGTGGCCACCCTGCATAGTGATATTCAAACAGTCCCTTTAGTGCAGGGTCGATAATCCAGCGTTCTGCTGGAGAATCTCCAGGGGACTTGACTAGAGTAGCATGAGATCTAGAATTTGGAATAATGCGGCTACCTTCAAATTGTGGCATTTATTTTTTCCTCCTTTATAATTCTTTCTTTCCTTTAAATAAATTGCTGAAAATGTCTTCTGCTGAAAGAGTTCTCTTTCGGGTTTCACTAGCGCTATTATCTTCTGACTCTATTACGTTGTTTTCAGAGTTATTAGCTAGGCCAGGATTATTCACTAGTTGTTTTTCCCTAGTAGTCTCTTTGTTTTCGGCATTTTCTCTCATTAGGTCTGCTAAGGAATCATTTAGAGAATCCTCGCTCCTAGACATTAGAATGTCCTTTTCTTCTTCAATTTTGGACTCATCTATTCTGCCCATCTTGATCTTAAGTCCAATAATTTTTTCGATTAAAGATTCTCTAATTTTCTTTTGAAGTTCAGTGTTCTTGTCAATCAGTTCTTTGTTTTCTTGTCTGAGTCTATTAACTTCTTCTTGTAGAGGATTCTCCTCTTCTTGCTCAGATGCTTCATTACTTTCTTCGTTGATAAGACCAGCAGCCTTAAGGGCAGAAAGTATAGATTCAAGAGCTTCGTCTTTTTTATCGACGCTCTCTTCGTTTTCCTCAGAGCTGTCATTATCCTTGTTTTCAGTTTCTTCATTTTCTGAAGATTGAGGCTCAGGATTTTCACTGACATTTTCTTGAGTTTCATTGTCTTTATCTAAGTTTTCTAGGCTTGTAGTATCCAAGTCCTTGTCTTTGTTTTCCAAGGTGTCCGACTCCTCTCCTTCAGAGTTTTCATGTTCTGTTAATAAAATAATAGACTTAGAATTCTCATCAATAATATATATCTCATCTTCAAACTCTTTCGACTTGCTAGATGTTCCCCCAAAGGAGACCACTCTTGCGTCGTCGTCTGCTGGTTTGTTTACAAAGCTTAGCTCTGAAAACCAAATGTTTCCAACAANATAGCGACATTCAACACCATCGTATACCTGTCCCTTCCAGTGCCTACAGTCGGAGTCGTCAGATAGTTTGTTAGACCCACAAATATTGCAGAATAGAGAATCTGTTTCCGCTCCTATAGATACGGTTAAAAACCTTCCGTCTCTAATTTTTTCTATTGCTTCGGGATTTCCAATCTCTGCAGAAACTTCGATTCCAGGAAGGCCCGAGGGAAGTGTTTTTTCTACAAACTTAGCGTCAACAATTCTACCTAGTGGGTCAGAGTGTGGGTCGTGATGAGTAAGTATAGGTTTGGGATATGGCCTCGTCCATGAGTATTGACCAGTAGGACGAANCACACCGTTGACAGTGAACTCTGGNTTTCCCCTGAGTCTCTCTGATGTATATTCAATTTTATTCTTTGTCGTTTTTGCATGGATAGCTTGTATCTTGACGACAAACTTTTTAGGATTTCCGTTTCTAGCTTCTTCTATGGCTTCCTTAAAATCTATACCATCAGTTAAAAACTCAGCAGATACAGATTCCTCTAACCTTAAGAGCTTCATTTTGCATCTCCTCCATTCTTTTTAATTTTTACTTCGCACCAGCAATTTGTGTGCCAGGGTGGAATTTTTTTATAAAAATCACCTTTCAAGGAGATGCTATTTCTTGACATTTCTTTGCATACCTTACACGCATTCTTGGGCGGGGAGGCAAAAACCTCGATTGCCCCAAGGGATTTTGCTGCCAGTGCATAACTATAATTATGGGCTAACATGAGTCTTGTTCTTGTAATCGAGTATATTCTATGCTTCATTACATCAAACCTACTTGAGACTTTTTCAGTTGGATCTTTTGAACTTAAGTCTTCAGAGACATAACTGGAAAGGTCTGACATTAGCCTATCTATATCCTTGGCCATATCTTTTATCAAGAGAGAAATTGAACCATGATCAATTTCTGGATCTCTAGAAACACCAGCGTCGATCTTAGCTCTAGCAATCCCCTCTCTTATAACTGATTCCAGGTAGGAAACTGAGGACTTAATCATGGCATCCCTTGTAAGACTAAATACCATAGGGATTTGTGCCTCTAGTCCCTTGTTTGTATTTAGAAGCTTTATTATGCTCAATGTGTCTTCTCGAAGCTTTTCATATGAGGCTTCAAGAATATTGCTAAGACTCTTTATATAAGAAACGTACCCAGTTTTTTCTGAGTAGGATTCTTCTGAGTTGTAACTAGATGAAGTCCTCTTTGGGCTTGTTTTTTTGCCATATTGATTTTCTGGCTTCATCTTATTGTTTGTATCCTTAGAGCCTGGATCATCAGATGAGGTTTCCTTAGACGAGGCTTGAACTAGCTGAACTCGGTGTAAGTACATATCTTTCTCGTCTTCGACTTCTGGCTCATATCCAATTCTATTTCTAAATTCTTTAAATGTAATTCCATTGTGCTCATATAGATACATTGCTTGGTTTTCTAGTTTGATTTGTTCGTCAATGGCAATTTCAATGAACTTAAAGTCAACATCGTCTTCCTCGTTCATTATTGGATCGTATCCGCCCTCAAGGAGTAGCTCGTTGATTATATGGCTATCAATTGCTGATGCAATCACTCTTTGAAAAGCCTTGACTCTATCATGCATTTCGGATGTAAGATTATCTGCGGTGGCCCTATTAGAGGAGGAACCTCTTCCAAAAACTGTTTCTGGAACGCCTAGGCCAGTAAAGGCTCTCTGTTCAAAATATTTGAGGGCCCATTCGGCGTTAATAGCTTCTCCTTGAGCTCCGACAACCTCTACATCGTAACGTTCTGGCAAAACTAGAGTACCATCTGTCTGCATGTTGTTGATTTCTTCTTTTACATATTCAACTTCTTCAGGTGTTGACTCGTAACCTTCTTTGTCTAAGCCAACTCTAAATTTATAGAGTGGATGTAGATACTTGTGAAGAAGCCTGTTTACATTATCTTCAATTTCCCTAAGAAGTCTTATATCTGGAAGAACAGGCAATACATATGGAGTTCCAAAGGCGAAGCCTCTTCTTTTCTTCCATGTGATATGTATAACATCAGAAGGTTTGAATCTTATCGCCTTATCGTTTCCTCGAATTTCTTGTTCGTAGCCAGTTACTGTTCCAAATTTATCCCTTGCTATCTTGATAGTTTCGGGAGGAAGCACAAAGTATCCGACAATTGGCTTATTATCTCCTATGGGCTTAACCTGAACTCCCGATGGGAACTTATACCATTCTGGCATCCTAGCCTTTACGATAAAAACATTACCAAGTTTTATAAGATCTTCTGAAATTTGATTAAAAAATTCTTCTGTTGGGGTTTGTGTAGCTTCGGCTATTAGAGCCAATCTTGTTTTAATATACTTCCTAGCCTCTTCGTTAGAACTAACAAGTTCCCATCCCGCCTTAAACACAAGGTCTGTGTACTTATCAATAGCCTGCTTGATATAAGAGTCTGTATCATACGCAGCAATGATGTCATTAAGGTCAAAATCAGGAGGCTCGAAGTTTTGCCTTCCGCTTCCTCTAGAGGAAGACTTGATAAACGCCAGCCCTACTCTTTTTATAATAGAGTCTACGGGATTTCGATTAGAGCCAGAAGGTGAGTTTTTTAACGGAAAGTAATTGTCGATTAGCCCTAGTGCCTCCGTAATAAGTGACATACTAGACACCTCTCTTAAGTGTGAACATTAATGGACTTTCTGCTTCCGCTAAATTCTAAAAGCAAGGTTCCAGGAAGTGATGGAGCTAACAGTTGCATTTCTGGATATCCTCCAAAATATTGAAGAAATGATCCTGCGGCAACATAAACCCTTCTTTTCTGAACTAAATGTCCATCTTCAATTTCAAAGATTGCATCTGATACCGAGAAGTTATCATGTATATGACCAGAGATATAAAGATCTGCTATGGCAACTTGATTTAATCTCATTGCAGAATTTACCTTTGATCCCTTGGTTCTTCCTCCTCCAGTGCCATGATGTATGAAGATTTTATATTCTATTCCATTAATATTCAGCAGAATAAAGCCTTGATATCCAAGGTATGGAATCTCTAGGTTGTGTGAAATTTCCTCCATAGGATTCCACCCATTAAGGTATGCAGGGCGAAGTTCGTGATTACCAGTGATTGCACCTAAAATCTTTCCTTTNTTNGCAAGAGATTTAAGCNCCTTTANTACAAATCTCATTTGATCAGTTAGGTGCATTTCTTCTTCGAAAATTCCAAGCCCTACAGACTGCCTTGTGGCAGACTCTAGTAGATCTCCTCCTAGAACAGTATAGCAGTTTGGTGTTTTGTCGATAAACTCAACTGTTTTTAGAAAGAGCTCCTTAAAGCAAGACTTTGCTCCGACATGTACATCGTACAGTGGAACCATAAAAGCCCTATCTTCTTCGGCAAAGACTTCCTTAATTATAATGTCTTTTTCCTTGACTTTTTCTTTCATTGTTTGTTGCAAGGAGAAAAACTTATCTATACTTCCTGATGGGCTATAGTAATTTTCTCTACCTATGTCACTTAGAAATTCTTGTATATTNTCATCAATTAACCTTGGTCTTTGCAATATACTTTATCCCCCTTACCTAGTACTTAGAAAGNACTGAGGTTACCTTTGTGAATGTTTCTGACTCTTGATCCCACCTGAGGTCCCATTCATTCTCGGATATAAGATTTGTTATCCATTTATCCAAGACAAACTCTTGAACATTAGGAATTTGCTTTATAGACTCTAGAGATTTAATTGTCTCGTTTAAGACCAGATTCAAATCATATACCCACTTCTTGTCTTCTAGAAGATCTAAGAAAGCTATGCCGTTTTTGTTCTGACCTTCGGATATTCTATAAAAGTCGGTGATTATAGTTCTAAACTGTATTTCGATTTGTTCTATAGAGTTGAGCAAGATGTTTGCCAATTTGTTTACAGGAAGAAAATCAATATCAGGATCTGATAGGCGAAGATCTTCCAGCCAATTAAAAATTGGCTTTGACATGCTTATCCTTAAATCAGAAACAAGTCTCAATAGCGTTGGAATCATACTAGAGACGATGCTTTCTGCGGCGGATGATATTATATCAGATAGAGATATGGTCTTTATCGATACGCCAATAGCAAACATTTTTAAAGCTTCCTGCATTGTTTTGCAAAAATCTATAGACTCTTGAACCAATGCTCTAAAATCTTCCTGATTGAATGTGTCTCCTTGTAAGCGAACAATCTTTTTTATCATGTATCCAAGAAGACCATGGAACGAGTCGGAGACTGTTGCCATCATTAAATTAATTGTTCTTTCCGACAAGGAAGAAGAGGATGCTGCTCTTTGATAGTATGCTCTTGTAGTTGAAGCTAAGGGATTGAGGTTGTACTCTCTTTCCTCTTCCAATAAAGCATTGTGCTTCTTCTTAAGATCTCTAAATTCTCTATGAACATCTGGATCTCGAGAAATTTCAACCTCAGAGGATAATTCCTGGAGTCTTTTTTCAGCTTCTTTCTTTTCTTTGTCTATCTGAATCCATCTCTTTGTAAATTCCTTTTCTTTTTCTTGAATCTCCTGGAGAGACATCTTCTTTATAGGATTTAACTTTGGAAGATCCAATCTGCTATCACTTGTAGAAAAAATAAGGCTAGATTTAGGATCTAGGAGGCTGGCGACATAAGTGCTAACTGAATTTCCAACGGCGGAAATTTCCTTTTTCTCAGAGTACATTCTCCTGTACAAAAGAGCTTCTATTCTTCCATTAATGTTGCTATGATATCTTTCGTATGCAGAAATTACAGATCTTGACTCGGGTGTAACCTCGCTAGAAGATACTGCCCTCTTAAAGTCTTGAAATGAGATGGAGTTCGAGCCGCAGAATGACTTAATATGACTCAGGGATTCTGGAGAAACATCTTCTTCTAGGATACTTACTACATTATTCTTTAGCCTTTCTTCAATTAAAGCAATAGTCTTGTCAATGAGATCCTCTGCTGTATTGACCTCCACTAGGCAAGCTGATGGAGAGAATTCTGCAAAGCTTATAATATCCTCTGATGGAAAATACTCTTCTGGAGTTGACATCACATCTGAATGGACATATTCATTTATATATTGAAGTAGTGGCTTATAGGAGATAAGTCTTCTTTCAACTTGGGTATCAATACCTCTACCACCATACAGACTCATTCAATCACCTCTTGATGTTTTGGAGAAAAGCTGCGGAAGGGGGACAACCGCAGCCTTCTCATTCTTGGAGGATTGTTTTTTGCTACAGATGGTAGCAATGGGGATTTTGGATTGAGAAAGGGGGTGAGGATTTATATATACGATGACTTAACATCGTACATATCAAACTAAAATTTCGGCCTTGAAAAAGGTTTTTTCTGGCCTCTCCCTCGGGGAGCGATTGTTCCTCTCATAAAGGAACCTCCACGCCTGTCTCTCTTTGATTTTCTAAGGTCGTCTACTTTATTCCAAGTTTGTGAGTTGTTTTCTCTCATTCTGCTGGTCATAAAGTATTCTTTCTCTTCCTGATTCGACCTATTTTTTTCTCCGAAGGAGGCTTCTGGTCTTGGGATAGCAGACGCCAATGCCATGGACCGATTTGGCTCAAACTTTTGTACAATCTTTGCCAATTCGGGAAACTCTAGTGTCATAGCCAAAACAGAAAGCATCAGAGCATCTAAAGCGTGCTCATTAACACTAGTGTAGGTGGGTTTTCCATCTACAGAAACTTTTACCACCTGATAGTTCTCCATCTGTCTCCAAAGAACCTTATCATTTTCATTAAGAATGATTCTATCCCGTTCAAGGAGGATGTTTGTCTGACTAACCATGAAGGGCTTAACGTCCTTCTTAACTACTTCCCCTGTCCCAGGATCCCTGAGGTCAATCTTGCTCCCAAAGTGAATTCCCTTGGCTATCTTATCAAGTCCAAACTCTGGAGCTGTAGGATCTTTACACTCTTTTCCCTTTTTATGAAGAATTTCTAATTGGTATTCCAATTTTGTTATCGCAAGGGCTTTTTATCCCTTACTTCTTACAGTTTTTATTCCTGTAAGTTCAGCATATCTTTTCACCTGTTCTAGGTGGCGGAGCCTCGTGGGTAGATTATATTCTGCTATGCAGGTTCACTACCTATGCGTTGCGGCTGGACAGGGTTTTATTCCTGGCCTTCACCTCTGATTCCCATTTCAGGGTTCCAGTTTTTTTCTCCACTAGTAATCTTAAACATCCCTGCTTAAGACGGCGAACAGTATCTTTCGAACAATTCATATAATTGTTTAGATAACTGTTGTTATCACCAAAACCTCTGTCAACATATATGTATGCTGGCCTATAAATTCCGTTAAATTCAACAATCTTATTTACGGCATTGTCTAAAGTAAAATCACTTCTTGGTACAGAGTCTCGCATTATGACCTTGAACATTCCCTTATCTCCATGGGAGTTTGTTGCTGTTGGGTCATACTCTAGTACTATAATTTGTGGAGTAGAACTATATTTATCCCACAACTAATGTTTTGTTCTATTCGATTCCAATAGAACTCTTGCATTTCTGCAAGTATCGGACTATATCATCACTCTGGCTTTGGCTAGAAGCCTTCATCGTGTCAGGCGCTTCGAGTCCTCTTGGACCCTACTCCGTTACGGATAGTCTCTGAACCTTCTTCTGTTCGAAGCTTGGCTGCTGATTGTCCATTGTTGTATCCTCTTAATTTTTTACCGTTGCACTTAGGCTTGTTTCATCCTTATGCTGTGGTTTAAGCGGCTTTAGGAGTTTCCAGCAATTCACCTGATTTTATGTGGACTGGGATATTTTGTTGTTTATCCACGCCCATTACTCTAACGGCCTTATAATTTACAGACTCTACGTAAGCATAGCGCTTCTTGGCCCTATCAATAAATTCTTTATTAAATACGCCAATTGTTTCTTGACCAAAGTTTGCCATAACTTCATGTTCCCAGGCATCTTCGTCTAGATTCATTCGCCACTCTTTGGCCATCTCTTCGCTCCAGGATGGTAGAACCGTGCTAGGGTAGTAAAACTCTGTCCAGATTTCTCCTACGTGCTTTCCTGGTTTGACCTCTAGCTTTCCTTTTTGAGCGTCCATGCAGTATTCATAGAATTTACCGCGTTTTCCTGTTGGAGTTGAACTCGCCCAAATACCAATATCGGGCCTTTCGATAGCAATAGATGAAATTGCATAAATATCTCCATCTGAGAGATAGTCTGTTTCATCTAGTATAATCCAGTCTGCTCTCTGTCCACGCATGCTTCCGCCCTCAGCACCAGAGCGAGTACCTGCCGTAAACCCAGATATAACTGATCCGTTACCAAACTGTATATACTCTGGGTGTTTTGTATTTTGAACAACACTAGAGCTTATCTCTTCTGACTTTGCAAGAAACTCCCGAATTCTCTTAAAGATTAGCTTTACTTGAGACTCGTATGGAGTTGCAACAAGAACAACTGCATTTTCATTTGTGAATGCATACCACAAGGCATGGACGCATAGGACGTCTGTCTTCATTTTTGTTATCGCCAAAGTTTTTTATCTCTGGCCTCTGCAGATTCAATTCTCTGCAGTTCAGCATATCTTTTCACGAATCTAAATGACTAATCGTGGGGCGGCCTCGTGGGTACATTACAGTCTCTCTCACGAGAGGATCGGTACCTATGCGTTGCCCCTGACTGAGTTTTTAATCTCAGCCTTCGGTGTCTGGTTCTCATCTCAGAGTTCCAGCTTAATTCCGCCCTCATACTCCTAGTTCTCCATAGTCTTTAAACTAGGACGGCAATAAATTTACCAATTCGACGCCCACATCGTGAAACTTTTCTGATGGCCTTAGACCGTAGCATCTCCTTCTGATACCATCGAGCTTCCCAGTCAAAGTGATACTTGGCAAACCTAACTGGATCTATAAGTATCTCAATAAGTTCTAGTTCCTGGGGAGAGAGCGCATTGTTTTCAGACATGTATATTCCCCCCTGATTTATGCACTATCTAGTGAAAATTTTAGAGAACGTATATTTTCTTGGTGTATGTATCTCTGCCGAGTCTCCACGCTCCTCTAAGTGTGCCGCCATTAAGCTCAGGAAAGTCTTCCAAGTGAGCTTCCAGCTCGACCAACAGTTTGCCCCACTCTAGCCCCTAATCTATTTACCATCGCGCTTCCTGAAGCAACAGCTCTTGGAATCGTCCTGCCAATTCCAACACCTACTCCCCCGACAAGTCTAGATCCTAGCCTAAGAGCCCCTCTAGAGGTACCACTAGTCGCCATCTGTTCGGCGTTTATTGATTCCTCAAGGGGAGTTAGTCCAAGCTCTATAAAGTTCATAGCAGATTCTACAGCAGATGGAGGTGCATCAGCAAAAATACTTGCGGCCTCTTCTGCTGAAGACGGTGGTGCCCACTCTCCTGGAGCTACTCTTCTTCCACTTGATCGAGAAGTACTTGTTGCAGGGCTAGAAGATGCCCTAGGTTTTGGAGGGACAGATGATTGAGCCCCTATTGTGGGCTTAGGCGTAGATTGGCTTGCTGAGGAGACAGGCGAAGAGCTTCCAATAGAGTTCCAAATTCCAGAACCAAGACCAAGGCCTCCACCAATAACTGCACCTTTAAGACCAGATTTTATGGGATTAGACTTCTTATCAACAAATCCATATATTGCACCAGCGGCTCCACCGATTGCGGCTCCAGTTAGGATTCCGCTTTTCATCTCCTCTGACAGGTGTCTACTTAAAGTACTTGAGACTTTGCCATAAGTCTTCTTTAGAGGATTTACAACCCTTGTCAGTCCTGGACTTACCTTTGCCATAGCTTTGCCTCCTATCTATGCATCAAGGATGCTTCATTGCCCAAAATTTGTTGGATATGCACTCCAGTTTGCTGACTAAGTTGTTGAGCTTGTTGCCTCATTGTGTAGGCTTGCTGAGTGTCCGAGTAGCTGCCACCAAAGTTCCTTTGATGGGCAGTAATGAAGTCTGCATATCTGTTTCTTTGTAGATTCATTGTTGCTGCTCCAAGAGCTGTTCCTAATTGAGCAACTGCTGAACCCCACATCAAAGCTGGGGCGTATACGGTCATAAGTGAAGAAACTGCTGCCCCAGCAAGGGCTTCGGCGTTATGATTTCCTGTAAGAATGTTTCCTCCGTAGGAGAAAAGCATGGCACCAGCAAACTGCTTTGAAGCGGAGCTAGTTATGGTGCTTAAAAATCTTGTAGATCCTTCAGGCATATCTTATCACCCTATCCATGTCTATTCTTGTGGAGAGCTAGTGCAAGATTACCATCTGCCCCTAGATTGTCTTTGAAGCTACCTAGGCTACTTCCTCCATAGCTTAGTGATTGCATCTTTGCTCCAGGAGTTGACATCTCTGCATTTGCTGCAGTCGCTGCTCCAGCCGTTCCAAGAACAACAGCTGCAGTAATGCCCCAGTCTATCGCTCCTTCAAGTATAGGGTTTAGCCTAACACCTGCTGGGGCTGAGGGATCTCTCATGATTGCAGCTCTTCCGATGTCTGCGACCGCTCCTCTTGCTGTCTCAGAGGTAATTCCCTTATATATACCCTGAACCCCTAATCTTCCAGTTCCACCAACTAGGCGACCAAGGCCATATCTTAGACCTCCGCCTCCTGCGGGTCGCCCAAGAGCTCCGCCCACAACGCCTCTCCCAACTTCTAATCCAGAACTTAATATCCCAGACATTCCCTTTCCCAGGGCATGTTTTGCTAGCCATCCTATGGGACCTGCCATATTTGGTCACCCCTCTCCTTGTTTTAGTAGATTCTGGTTTGGTTGAAACGATCATTCTTACTTATTAATATTTTTGAGGACGATCATACCTACTTAGTAATTTTTCTGAGAGTGAGGATTCCCTTGCTTCATTCATTCTCTCCCTAGCTTCATTAATTTCCTTTTCAATCTGTTTAGACCGAAGCTCAAACTCTTCACCATCAAGCTGCCTCTTAGTCTTTGCACTACCACGATTCTTCTTCATTTCATCACTCATTGTACGAATTTGATCCTTAAAGTTTGAACCAATAGGAGAATTGTAAAGTCCCCAGGCGGCTCCACCAATAGCTCCAGTCATTGCACCTCTTACGGCACCCCTGCCTGCGCCTTCAAGGAAACCATCTCTACTGGTAATTCCACCCCAGAGGGCTCCGCCAGCGGCTCCAATTAAGGCTCCATCAATAACACTTTGCCTAAGCGCACTTGATACAGCTGGAGACATATAACTATGAGCTCCTGCAATTAACTCTTTGCCTCTGTTCGCAAGTAGCTTACCAAACCTTAAAGTAGACATGTTTACGCTTCCTCCTTATCCCTAATAATTGCCATCGCTTGACTAACAATCGAAAAACACTTTTCATGTGCGTATCCTATTGTTTCATGGTTATTACTCAATGCTTTGCACAGTCCCTCAGGGGTGATAGGATTGTAGCATATGGGGCATGTGCTCATGTCAGCTATTCGCAACTTTAGACTAATTTTCTGTGAACTCTGCATCTTCAATGTCCTTCTGACTTTCCATAAATTTATTTAGGATTTGAGCTGCGTACCTACTAGGATCAAGCATGGCAACACTATTTTGTTTTGCCTTATCCTTAGGAGTAGAGTTGAGGAGCTGGAGAATATTATCCTTGCGTCGTCCATACCTCTCCTTAATTTCTAATGCCTTATGGATCTCAGGTCTATAAAGGGGAGTTCCATCTTCAGAGATCCCAACTACGACATCTTTAATCATTCCGCCGTTCTCGGCAATCAATTGATTCGCTCGCTCAATCATAATCTCACAGTCTATCAAATCCTTAACAAGCCCTACATTCACCATCTTTGTCTCATCAATATCAAGCTCTTCACAATACTGTTTGAATCGTATGGCGATGTTGCTAATTTCTATAGGGCATCTCTCTCCATAGGGAGCGACTCCATATAGATGGGCTATACAAGTACTGGCATATGGACACTTGTCCGCCTTACAAACTAGGGGGACTGAAGCAAATAAACCGTGCCTTGTAGCATGCATGGTATATGCAAGCTTCATTGCCGTCTTCGCCTTATCTGATGGTTCAGGCCAGGTCATTGGCATGTCAGGGATGTCTGGCAGATTATCTGGTAGTTTCGGAGTAATACTAGCTCCGCCGTCCCACTCCTTATTCTTCTTGGCCATCTATATATCACCGCCCTTATGTAATTTATCTCACTCCGCCAGGCGCTAGTTGTTTAATTCTTTACCGCCGCTGGAGACAAATTCAACTTTCAGATTCTTTACGTTTCTTCCTATATTCACGCATGTAGAAATTATAATAATCCCTATTCTTGTCCCTAAATCTTTGAGCCTTTTCCCGATTTTGCCTCCTGGCAACTTCCTTCTTACAAGACTCGCAGCGTAGGATCTTACGGGCAAGCAGGTTTTTTCTCCGCTTCTCTGGAAGCTCTCGCTTACTGTCAATCTCCTTGCCGCATTCAGTGCAAGCTATGGGTCTATGGTACCACCACATTCGGGTATCAATGTCGAATTCCTTGATCCACTTAGAGACAGTATTCCTATGAACCTTTAGCACTCTGCAATATCCTTAATCATTAGCCTATCATGGAATAATAACTTCTCAAGTAGTTCCTTACTAACTTCCAACATTTACACCTCCCCCTTAAATTACCCCTCACTTAATAAATACCTATTTTTGGGGGTGTTTTGAACACACTTATTGTTAAATGTTGGTTATATTTAGTAATCTTTCGGTAAATTTGCCTATGTGGAATTGAAAAATTAGAAAATTTCCTGGGGGGAGTATATAGAGTATTTGTGTTCACTAGAGTCCTAATGAGCCCCACCCCCCGTGGAGCTCAAAAGGTAAGAGGAAAGGAGGTTGGAAAAATGACAATGGATAGAGCAGATAGAATTCTGGCTCTCTCAAAGGAGCTGGAACATCTCAAATCTCTATTCGAAGGCTCCCTAAATAGGGGAGAAGTGGAGGAGTGTTTGGTACTCCTCGAAGAGATTGAGAGCCTGGCAATTCAGATTGGGCGCCTCAAGTATAGAGGTTAGCCCTCGTCTGTTGTTCGTTGCCAAATGTCTTGTTGTCCGTTGCTGGGGGGCAGAGTCTTGCCCCCTTCTAAAATATTTATATAAAAAGGAGAGTTGTTAGAATGAAAAGAATCATGGAAAGTGAAATGGGAAGAAAGCTTGACG
>JGI24712J26585_10002586_pt1 | contig 14710 bp, 16 predicted proteins | sample BioPla3DNA2_FD_26585 | JGI IMG/M metagenome (IMG submission 26585) | reverse complement strand
CATCTTATTGTGGGAATGATTATCCTACTATTTATATGGATAAATTATATAATAAAATAGTTGATAGATTATCTTCTGCTTTGCCTTATGGACTGGAAGAAGAGAATGGTGTATTAAATAGTTATATCTGGAAGAAAGATGAATCTAGATTATCTAGAGTTGCAGAGATTTGCGGAAAAGAAGTTGAAGTACCTTCTCTTTGCATAAGTGAAATAGAATATCTACATAATAGGTTAAAGTTATGTTCATGTAACATTCTTGATGTTAAGGGAGATTACCCTCATATTATAGTAGGTATCAACTTAGAAGGAGTTGATTTATATGACGAGGTTTATGACTACTAGTGGAGAAGATGAAGAACTAAATATAGATGTTGACGACGTTCTAGAAATAGATTTAATTGGTGGTGAGGATTCTGTGGACTCCTCTCTTCCCACTCCCAGGTTAGAATTAGTAGGAATGACTAGTGAAGAAGAGATTTTATTTATAAAAAGATTAGTTAAAAAGGAATCAGGTAATGACTCGTTGCCTATCTATATAGTGTATGGTTTAGATAAAATGATTGCTGGATACCTAGATTTAGAATTGTCTAACATTTTAGAAATCAAATTTGTAGGTTCTGGAAAGTATATACTAAGGTTGGTTTCGGAAGAAGGAGAAATCGAAATACTTTCTCCTAATCTAGATGATTTAGAAATAAACAGATTAATAAATTTTATAAGGGTAAGGGGGTAATTTTATGATACAAGGTCTTATGGACTTTTTTAGCAGTACAATAGATAATGTCGGAGGTCTTCTGGCTGTCATATTTATAGTAGTATTATTTGTTAAGGGTTCTGGTGGTAATAAAGGTAGTAGCAACAGAAAAGGCAAATCGAATTCTACCAATATTCCAACAAATAATGATCCAGTAGAATAGCCTAAATTATGATAGATATAATAATTATTTTAAGTATAGCCTTTATATCTATCTCCTTTTCTAGATTCAGTTTAGCACCTGAACCATTAGATAAGATTTTATATAATGGTGATTTCAGAGGTAATGAGGATGAAGATTCTAAGTCCGATGAAGATGTTTCATTTCAATCAAAAGATAATGATAATGCAGAATTAAGTGAAGTAGATAAAGAGGAATTATTAGATATTTCAGAAGTTGATGATCACATTGAAGATAATGTNTATNNTAATGACATTAAGAGTTCCTCAAAAAATCTTATAAAGGAGATTTTAAGAAATGAGTAATAGTAAGTCTAATAGTGTTGTAAATCCTAGTAAGAAAAAGAAGAAAAGTTCTATAGATGAATTTGACCTAGGTACTTATGAATGGGAGAATTCTATAATGTTTCCGTTAAAGGTTATGAAGGTCTATTTTGTTATTTACTTAATAATATCCTTGATAGTTCCCATTTATAAAGGAACAGGGTTTTTTATAGATAGCCTTTCTACTTGGATATCTATAATCATGTTGTTTCTCGGACTTCTTAGTTGCTATGGAAGGTTTATAGATTTTTCTCCTATGTTGTATCTAGCGATGTCAAGAGGTGCTCATTTTCTATTAAACTTTTTCTTCTTTAAAAAGGAATTAAATTATATAAGTCTTTCACTTTTATTTGTGTTGGAGCTAGGACTTTGTATACTTTATCTTATTGATAAAAGTAAATTTGAATGTGTTAGAGAAAGGGAGATTTAGATATGGATTTTAAAGATGTAAAGTCTGAAATGACTTTTAAAGATAGTTCTAATGAAGGATGCCTTGCTTATAATGTTATGAAAGATGACTCTGTTGTAGAGGGTATTTGCTACATTGTTAATGTTAATAACGCAATTAGTGCTATTGAAACTAACTATTACAGATTAATAGTGAGAACTGTAGATAATGTGCTTATTCCTTGTTTAGTGTTTAATAGTGAAGATTTTACTACTCTTGGATTTAAATTAAATTCATTAAAGAACAAGTATGTTAAACTTAGAGCAAGGGTAAATGAATTTAATGGAAGGCTAAGTCTTAAATTTATAAGTCTTTCTATTGTAGAAGATGTTACTGTTGACCTAGTAACTAAATTTAAAACTGTTATAGATAATCTTGAAGGATACTATACGGATTTAAATAATGTTTTTAGTAACTATGTGGATGAGAAATTTCCTATAATATGTCGATCCAAGAGTTATCCTGATTTGTATAAAGGACAGATTGGAGGCTTTGTAAAACTTTCATGGGAGATGATGGTTAATTGTCAGTCAATGGCTTCAGATTTAGCTAACGAAGATTTTATGAAGATTTTGTTTTATTCTTTGATTGGATTAAAGGAGTACCTAGATAAACAAGAGCAGTTTAATTTGGTTACAGATAGTGATAAGATAGAAATGATTTCTAGAATGAGCAGCAAAGGCCACGTAGATAGATTGATAAGAGAAAGCGTATCTTGTCTAATAGGACTGACTAAACCTAACCACATTATTCCAGTAATAATCTATAATTCTTACAACTTTATAATGAGCACACAGAATATAAAAAATAATTGGGAGATGTTAAGACCTGGAGGTGTTAGTGAGTGCGAAGGATTAAAGCTTATAAAATATTAGTTGTAGTGTTATTATTGTCTTTGAATTTGTTTTTTGTAAGTTGTTCTAATATTTGGAACTTTGATAAAAATCAGAATCATTATATTACAGAACCTAGTAATGAATAGAAAGATAATGAGGGCCTACTTTAAGTAGGTTCCTCATAATTAGAGAAAGGAGGAGATTTGTATGAGAGTATTTGTTAATAATGTATTTATTTCAGAAGAGAACATAGAGTATATAGAACTAGTTCTACATGATGAGAAGACTCTGTCAAATTCTTTTATGCTTTCTAGCTATGAAGCTTGTGAGAAGTTTTGTAGAGAGAAGAGAGATGAAGGTTGGATAATCTATCCACTTAAAAATGATTCATTAGAATTAAATCCTAGATTTCACAGGATTACAAGAATACCTAAAGATAGTAAAATTATGCCTTATTTGAAACAAGAGGATTCATTATTATCTATCTATTCACTTTACTGGGACCTAGCTTACTACAATGCAGTGTTCTTGGATGAAGAGTACAATTATCCTAATAACTATATTGGCTATTTATCAGAATTTTCTAACATAAATATCCACAAGGATAGTATGTGTATATCTATGCCTGTTATAATGAATGATAGTGTAGTTTGCAGTAGAGATTTGGTTTCTCAAGATCCTAATCCAAAGCACTATTCATTTATGGTTGCTGTACCTAAAGAACATGTTAGTAAATTTTATAAATATAAGTTAATTGAAGGTGACGAATTAGTACTTAATAATAAAACATTTATTGTTATGAAGTATGAGCAGAACTTATCTTTATACAGGTGTTTATCTGATTTCAAGTTCTCTGAGGCTGTTACTGTTTATTATGGAAGTATGTGTAGAAAGTATGAACTCTTGTTAGAATTATCTAAATATGCACTATCTACTTTATCTGCACCTGTAGATGGGGTAGTTGACAGCTTTGAGAGAGAAGGTCTTTCTTCATCAAGTTTATTCAACAGTTCATCTGGTGTTTTTATTAATCATGTTGATTTATTCCCAGATAAAGAGAGTATAATTAAAGCTTATAGTCTTATAAATACTACTTATAAAGCCTTTGTTGATAATAAAGTTAAAAATATAAATTCTAAAGAAGGAATAAAGAATCTTGTTAGTCATTATGGCCTACATAAGGATTTCATTTTATCAATGACCGTAATGTTAAATGCAATGTTAAAGAGTGGAAGTAATGAGGTAGGTCTTATAGACAGTCTTACTAATCTATACAGAGATTCGAAATTAAAGATTCTAGAGTGTGAGATGTATTTATATAATATAAGAACTAGTTGTATGGTTAATCCTAGTTCATTAGATTATCAAAATGGAAAGATGATGTTCTACATTAAGGGCCCTGGTAATACAATGAGGATGGAGGTGTGGTAATTGGACATATTAGGTAGGGTTAGTAATATCCTAGCTTCATCAGGAGATATTTATTTCCTAGTTTTAGTAGATTATGGTATTTTAGAAATTAAAGATAGGAAAAGGATTTTTGTAAAGATAGTAGGCAAGAACGGAGTATCAGTTCCTGTGTTTGGTTATATTACGGGAAAGGGTAAAGAGCAGACTTTTATTGAAGACCCAGGCATACTCACAGAGATAGAAAATAGACTTAGAGATGTTAGTGTTGGACCTGCTAAGAATCTTATTACTGAAGATAATCCTATAATAGACAGATTCTATTGTGAAGTTAATGAGTGTCTAAGAGTTATAAACTTCACTAGACCTATCTTTAAAGAGTTGTCAGACATAGTTTATAAGGATGGAATAGTTAAAGGCATAAATAGTTCTTATGCAAAGCTTAGTGTAGAGGAAGTAGGGATACTTTATAAATATTTTGAAAGTTACTTTGCAAGTGTTTATTTGAATTTGTTTAATACTAAAATTAAGAGGTTATTTAGTCGTACAATACAGAACCATTATCTTAGATTTTTCTCTAACCTAAAATCCTTTGTTCCTTTCTTATTTACAGGACCTTGTGTTATTAATCCATTGTTGGATGCTGGTAGGTTTAATAAAGTCTTTAGTCAGACTGCTTTGTATAAGAAGGCAATGGAGAGTAGATATGGCGTTAAAGATAGTCATCTTTATGTTATAACTAATAGAGAAATATGTGAATGTCTTGGATTAACTAGGTATGCTCCTTTTACAGGGATACAACTTGTGTTTATTGTATTAGGACTTTCTAACCCACAATTCTTCCCTAGCAAGGAAAGGTACGCTTATCTTGTGCCTGAATCAGGAAGAGTTTTTTCTTCCCCACAAGAAGTTGTTTCTTCTGGGTTTAGTCTAGATAGTGCTAGACGATTAAGTACATTGCACATATTATGTCAAACTTATAGTAAGTCCCTTGGAATTTATTCTGATAGAGACTTCAATAAGTACATGGATATTGTGGATAATGTTCAATTATTATAAGGAGGTTATTTTATGAAATTATTAGAGAATAGAAGTTGTAAAATGGGATATGGAATACACCAGTTTGAAGCTTTTGAGAAGTTAGACTTTACCTCAGAAGAAATAAAGTCTTTACCTATTCCATTAGGCATAGTTTTAGTTCCTGGTTATACAAATTCTAAGAAAGTATGTTATCATCCTAACTTGTCAAGTTTGTTATCAAGTTTAATTTGTACAAGTCCTAAATCTTTTGCAGACTTTGTTAATGAATATTGTGAAGAGTTTAGATATACATGTAAGTTACTTCAATTATTAAACGGCAAGGAATTTGCTAAGGATATGATTTCTAAAGATGATTTAGATTTGTCTGATAGGATATTAAAGTTCCTAGGCAAACATAGAGAAGAGTTAAGGGAGTTTGTGACTTTATTAAGAATAAATAAACCAGTTGGATTAGAGGAAGATTTATTAAGTCCTAGCGACTTTTTAAAATCACCTAAAAGGTTTTATGCTTCATGTTTCCTAGTCGATGACATTGAGTGTTATGAGCCTATGTTATCAGTTATGTGTAACAATTCATATACTGGGTCTTTTAAAATGAATTTTGATTTGTTAAGTTCTGATGATTACAAGAAGGTTATAAAAGAGAATTATAAAGGAGTTGACCTTTTCTCATTAGATATGGCTTTTAATAATTGTATTGTAGAATTGTTTAATTTTTATGATTCAAATAAGGTTGACCCTAATGTTTATTATAANGGATTACTATTGAGAAATTCTATAATTTATGATTTAGTATATGAGACTTTAAATAAATTGTGGAGGATTTAAATATGACTTATGTAGAGAATCTTATAAAACTTTATTACCTTTATCATGGTAGTTTTGACAATATAAGGACGTGTAATTTTGCAGACAACATTAATGAAGCATTCTCTAAGTCTGGAAATGATTCTTTGTATAATTATTTGTATGGTGTCCTAGGTTATAAGAACAGCCAATTATATCCATCTTCAAAAGTAATGGAAGTTAGAAAAGACTTTTGTGTAAACTCTTATAAAAAGAGTTACCTAGATAAATTGTTAAAAGATTATAGTTGTGCTAGTCTTTCTGAACTAGTTGATTTGTTAGAAATGAGAGGAATGCTTGGTATTCAAAGGAAACATTTATCAGTTCTAGGTAAATACAATAATCAAGGAATACCTAGTAAGTTCCTTAACATTCAAATAAAAGAACTTTTAAGTTTAATTGAACTTTACCTAGATGATAAAATGTTTAAAGGTAAGTTTAGTTTTACAGACTTAAAGAGGGATTTATTATCTAAAGACAATGTTAAAGATGTACTTAGATCTTATAATATTAATTATAGTGACTTCTTTACACTTGTGTATGATAATTCAGTAAAATCTCCTTACATTAAGGACGATAAGATTTATTTAAAGAAGATAGGTAATTATTCTGAAGACAAGTTAAGGGAAATTCTAGTCATTTGTTATTGCTTAGGTCTTCCTAAAATGCCTTTGTATCTCAGGGATAAGTTTATAGAATTGATGCCTACTGTTTTATCATTTTATTCTTCTGATGACTCTTTATTGAGAATCATAGATATTTCTTATGTATGTGAAACATCAGTTAGAGAGTTATTGGAAGTATTTGGTTTTACTCTTCCAGACCCTGAAGTTATGTGGAAGAAGTTTAATGGGTATATGATACATCATGCAGGAAGAGTATTGTATACAAATCCTAGTTCTAACTCATACATAGAGTTTGATTTAAAGACTTTCCTGGATTATTTCAATAGTGGAAAGTTACAAACCCTTGATATAGGTATGGAGTTAATTTTACAAGAGAATGAAACTATGAAATCAAGCAATAGTTTTAGATAAGGTAGTAGGGGGAGATAAAAGTTGAAATATATTATTCTAGATACAGAAACATCTGACTTAAATGGAGAAGTTATTCAGATGGCTTTTATGGTTGTTAATGAAGATTTAGATATAGAAATGTTTGAATCTTTCTATTGCAATACGGAACAGATTATTTCAGATGGTGCATTTAATGTTCACCATATTTCTAATAAAATGTTGAAAGAACTTTCAGGCGGTAAATGGTTTGAAGATTATTTACTTAAAGATTATAAAAAAGTGTTCTTTGATAAAGGTAGAGTGTTTACAGGCTTTAATATTCCTTATGACCTGAAGCGAATAAATTATACTTTGGAGTACACTGGTCTTAGTTTACCTGCTGTTAGAACAGCTACAGATTTAAGAAGGCTTGATGATAACCTTGTTTACTCTTTTGATTTAATGAAAACTTGCAGACGTAAGTTTAATCAGATAAAAGGTATAAACCTAAAAGAGTGTACTGATAGATTAGTATCTGGTACCTTGGATGTTGATGAGGTTTATAAATATTATTGTAAGAAATATGGTATTAGAACTTCAGGCAATGGTTATCATGATGCTTCTTATGATGTAGTTTGTACTTATTTATTGTTGGTAGCTTTAAGTGATGAAGTATGTTAACTCACCAAGAATTGGTATCTAAAAAGATTGAACTGGAGGATAGATTAAATTATCTTATAGAACAATCAAAGATAAAACAGTCATTAAGGGACACTCTCTCTAAGCAAATATCTAACATATCTAAAGAAGAGAATGATGCACTGAGCAGAGCAAAGGAGGAAGCCCTAAACGAGAAGATAAAAGAAAGTACATTTAAGATAGAAAATCTTATACACAAATTGAATAAGTCAAGGCAAGAGATTTTAGATAACAGGGAACGAAGATTATCTAAAATTACTTATGAATTGTATTCAAAGAAGGTAGAAGATAAGCTTTCTGTAGATGAGTATGTAGACAAGTGTGAATCTATAGAATCAAACCTAGTAGCCAAATATGGTCCTAGGTTAGCTGGACAGATAATTAAATGTATACCTACAGATGAAGGTTCTTACGGCACACTAGAAGACATAATGATGGATTTCGACGAGATAGATAACTTAGTTGGAAAATTGACGGATGACCGGGATTTATTAGCTAGGTTGGAAAAGTTTATATTTAAGTATGATACAGAAACGTTGGATAAGAATTCTTCTTACATTTTTATAGTAGTTGTGTTGCTAATAGGGTCAATTCTAGTAGCCGCGGGTCCTGTTATTGTATTATTGTTAGTATCTATTATTTGTTATAATGTTTACAAGGGTTTTAGTTTTTATAGAATTATGACCCTAGTTAAAAACATAAAGCCTAATATAGGGAAGATAAAAGAGTCTATTGATAATGGTATAAGAAACAGAATGAACTCTGATAAAGTCAAGATAGAAGGAAAGTTTAAATCTAAGCTAGATGAAGTAGACAAGAAAGTTGAACAACTTGAAGAGAGAATTGCTGATATAACTGAAGCTGTTAGAGGTGACTTTAGTTTTGATGGAACTAGAGTTTCTGAAAGCTATAAAATAAAAGAACGTTCTTTAAAGGATAGAGTTCAAGTTATAAACAGGGAATATGAAGAGTTGAATGTAAGCATAGAAAAAGTTAAGATGGAGATAGAGGAAGTTTCTTCTCAGATAGTGCAATTGGGTAAGAGTATTTATTTTCAATATTATCCTAGGACACTAAAAGGTTTAGAAAAGTCCGCATTCTATCCCAACGATATTCTCCTAGATGTGATTAACAATACTCCTAATCTATTTAAGTTGCCTAGAGGGTCTTGTCTTTATGTCTACGATAATGACAATGATGCATTGTCATTCTTGAATTTGTATTTCCTTACTATCTTCTTGAAAATGCAAGCTACGGCTTTCACAGTGTACTTGCTAGACCTAATTTATGTAGGTACTAAGTTCCTTAAGTTTAGTTCAGTTGATAATTTTGAAACTGATACTAATGAAGAGGACATTAAATCTAGATTATCATCTATGAGATCAGAAATGTTAAAGAGGGTTTCTATAATAGGCAATTCAAGCCTAGATGAATATAACAGACAAATGATTGAAGAAGACAGTGCTACATTGACTAATAAAATAATCGTAGACTTTATGAGTACATGTAAGTCTTCTAATGATGAGTCAAAGCAGATAATAAAGAATGGATATAAATATGGAATAATTTATAGTATGTTTATCTCTAAGAAGGAATTACTAGAGAATAATAATTTCTATAAAACAATGGTGCCTTATTTTGATAGTCTTTATTCTGTGAATAGTTTTGAAGTTGTTAAACGTTCTAAGAAATACTTTGACAATTTGATAGAAAAGCAGCGATCAAAATAGCACCTTTTTAGTCCGTTATTTTTTTATATAATAGTGAAATAAAAATAAAATTGCCCGAACAAGTATGGGGGAAAAATAGAGGAGGAATTTACATTATGGAACAATTATTAGATTTAGATTTACCTAAGAAGTGTTTTCAAGCAGAAGAAAATCTTGAAGAAGCAGTAAAGCTAGCTCAACAAGCTATAGAAGGTTTAGAGGAGCAAGCTAAGTATATTGGTTCAGAAAAAATCAACAATGCTGTTAATGCTCTAAAAGAACAAGTAGAAGAAAAGCTTGTACCTTCTTACAAAGAAACAGCAGAATTTTATAACAAGACTGGCGAAGAATTAAACAGATTATTCGCTGCATTAAACTAATAGGGGAGGGTAATAAGAATGGCAGATTTAAAATTAAATCCAGTTAAAATAGCTGAAGCTATCGAAACAATAGAAACATATTTAGGAGAGAAATCCCTAGAACAAATAGAGGAAAGAGCAGTAATCGTTAAATCAGCATCTGAATCATCTTATAAAGAAGATTTAATCAGATGTGAAAAGGTAAACGAAGAAAACTATAACAACTCTTTACCTTTAGTAAAAGCTGTTAGAGATTGCTTTACAGAAATTAAAGAAGTTGCAGAAACACTAGCTAAGAGACAATTAGAAACAACTAAAGCTAGAGAAGCAGATGGACATGTAGAGGCTATTGATGCTGTTAGTGCTCTAAGACCTATGTAATAGGTGAACATAACGAAAGGCTAGCTTTAGTGGCTAGCCTTTATTAAATTTATTGGGAGGAAGATAAATGTTAATTCAAGCTAACGTTAAAGATAATTTTATGGTAGTGTGTGAAGTCAAGGATGATGGTTCTTGTGTTGCTATAAAGGATTTATTAGCAGATTCTAGTGTGACTTTGAGATATCCTAATTTATTATTGACTTCTAGTTCACTGGATGTTCCATTTTTAAAGGATTTGACAGCAGTTAATTTAGAGCCTGTTATTTCTTTATTTATGGCTAAACCAGATTCAATAACAGAAGAAAGTCTATTAAAGATAAAGTCTGCCCTAGATGGTAACCTAGATTTACCAATAGAAGCGTATAGAGGTATGCTAGAATGTACAAAACAATTAATTAATTACATTAATGGGAATGAGAAAGTTTCAATAAATTTCCCAATAGAAAATTACGACAATTACCAAAATACAAAGAGATTAGTTGATTCTATAAATCAAAAGTCTGAACTATTTAATGTTCAAGATAATGAAACAAAATTTAGAAAGACTCCAGATGATGAGTTATTCATATATGTACCTAGACCAGATGCTTTATCATACACTGATAACTATTTCACCTTAATACCTTCTATGAAGACGGTATTTGATCCATATAGAGATCCTAGATTAGCTACACATGAGTATAAGCTACATTTGGTTAAAGCTGAACAAAGTATTGAGGAGGTTGTTGGTAATCCTTCAAATAATACTAAAGAGATCTTTAGTGAAGAGAAAAGATATTATGATGCTTTATGTGCTTTGCATGATTCATGTTTAAAGATAAAGTATCCTGATAAAGATATAGAGGATTGTAGAACTCACAAAGTTAGTTCTGAATCATTTAGGGATTATATAACTTCATTAATAGTATCTGTTGTAACTTATCATTGGAATCATTCAGGATATATGCCTCTTGAGATTTACTCTGAAGGTAGTGATGATGACGACGATGGTGATGATACTGCATATGATAGTATAGGAAGTGATGTTAGTGCAGGAGTTAGTTATTCTGTGGCTAAGAAAGCTGATAGTGATGGAATAGATATAATAGAGAATCTAGTTAAGAACGAGATTAGAAAAGACATATACGGTCCTATTAGGCTGTTAATCCAGTGCTTAAGGTTTGGTAATAAGAAACCTAGTAAGATTAGCTTAACTGAAGAGAAGTCTTATTTCGACTTAAACTATTTTGTATACAGTTCAAGTAGTGGTTCTTATGATAGCTATGAGGTAAAGAAGACTCCAAGTGGATGTAATTATAGTGTAGCTTCTTTAATTAATGCTAATAATAGGCTGGTGGATACCAAATTCATCCAAGAGAATAGAATATTAAAGAACGCTATAAGTTGTCCTGTGGGTTTATTGTTACAGAAGAGTTTTAAGGACTCCGATGATAAACAACTTATAGTACTATCGATTGTAGATCTTATAACTTGGCTTGGTAAAGATAAGGATTTAACTATAGAGGGTGTTAGTTTCTCTGATGGTAATGTATTCTTTGACCCTAGCAAAATAGATAAAGGAGTTATAGACCTAGACTTGGGATTCTCTATACAAGATATAGACAGTAGGCTACAAACTTCTTCTAATGGTTCTGTTGTATCTTATGCTTCTGATTATTTAAAGGATGCATATTTAAGTGCTAACTCATTTAATAATAACTTAAATATTCTTTCAATTTATAATTCATATATTGAGAGAACTGATTTATCTAGAGCGAAAGTTTTCGAAGTAATAAGTGAGGAAGAATTAAAAGTAAAAGTAACTGAATATCAATCTCCTCCTGGATACATTTTGAATGCTACAGTTGGACTTAAGATGTGTAAATTAATTGCACAAGTGAATAATGAATACTTCGCTGCTCAGGAAATTAATCCTTATGTGAACATTAATGATTTAATGAAGATCTATGTTGATTGTATGAAGGAACAAGGATATTATGGAGAAGTATATTCTATGGATATGATAACAGGAGGTAGTCCACTTACTTCATCAAATGATAATATTTCAAAGTCTACAGCTTTCTCTGCTAGTGAAAATGAGAAGGTTGATGATAGACCTAGAGAAGTAAAAGCTACTAACCCTTCCATGGAAGAAGCTACAAATGGAAATTATTATGATTTAAATAAGTTGTACCACAAGACTACTTACAGTCAAGTAACACCTATACTTTTAGAACAGTCTGAAATAGATAAAGTAAATAAGTTCTATTCAGATGCTGGAAATAGTTTTAGAGTAGTAGACCTAGGTCCACATAAGGGATCAAGAATAGTTGGTTACTTATCTATGGTAAATGGAAAGTATGTTTTCCTAGAACCTAAACAATATAATTTACAAGCATTTAAGAGGTTAAGCTTAGTTAAGTTCAAGTCTAATGTCCTAGGAATACTTAGGAAGATTTCTATGGGGGAAGAAAGTGCTGTTAAATTTGAATCTCCAGAAGTCCTAGCTTATTACTGTAAGATATTAGAGAAATGTTAAGGTGGTGATTGGATGATTTCTCCTGGTGACGATTATATAACTCTAGTTGTAGATAGTGTAGCTAAGGAATTAGATGGATCTAATGTGAAGATAATAACAATGGATAGTTACTTGGAGAATTACCTAGCTCATTGTTCATCTTTAAAAGAAATAACTTTTCCATATATAATAAATGTACCTAGAGATATTGACTATATGCTTAAGACTGGAGACTTTAGTCCTGAGAGACAGATAGTTATAGAGAAACCTATAATGTATGGGAAAGTGCCTATATGGACTAGGTCATCCCTGAAGGGTGTTGGGTTAGGATTTGGATATGAGAATTGTAATAAACGAGAACTGTCCGATATCTTTATAGGGAATGTTAGCTCGAAGAGTGGACCCCATTCTCATATAGCAGGTAAATCAGGTGGAGGTAAATCTGTTGCCCTAGCTAATATAATTTACAATATGTTATTTGCTTACTCTCCTTATGAGGTAAATATACATTTAATTGATGCGAAGATAGCCGAAGCAGCTAGGTATGGTAATGGGTCTTTGATAAGTCATATAAAGACTATAGGGGCTACCTCAGATATAGGTTATATGATTTCTATAACTGAATATATGACCAAGAAAGCAGAAAAGTTAAACCAGTTATTTGGTAAACTCGGAGTTAATAATTTAGAGGACTTTAGGAAAGAAACAGGGTTGACTATGCCTAGAGATATAATAATAGTTGATGAGTATCAATTACAGTATCAAAAGTCCACTTCTAGCGAAGCTAATCAATTAACTACTAATTATGATAAGTTGTGTACAGCAGGTCGTTCTAGTGGTACGCACTTGATGTTATGTACTCAATCTTTCTTACCAGAGCTCAAATCAGCTTTGTTTAAAAATATAGAAGTTAGGGCAGCACTTACATGTGAGCCTAAAACATCTGAAGGAGTGCTAGGTAACTTTACAGCTTCTGATTGTAAGAATATTGGGGAGATATATGTTAATTTAGCCTCAGATCAGTCTATAGAATCTACAAGGATGTTTAGAGTACCATTTCAAAGTAAAGAGGATTTCGATAAACATAAAGACTTCCTAGCGAACGCGTGTGATCAGTACCAAATGGATAAAACTTTGAATGCATTTAATGAAACTGTAGTTATGGATAAAAAGGACCTAGATAACCTAGTTGACAAGTATAGTAAACATAAGAGGTTGATATTCGGAGAGCCTGCTTCATTGAAGTCTAAAGAGATAGATGTTTTTTATATAAATCAAACATTTAATGATTTAGAAAGCATGTTATTTTTCTCTCCTAAATCAACTGACATTAAGGAATTTATAAATACTATGATTGTGAACTATTCTTATTTACCTGTATCAAATAATGAGATAGTCTTCTTAAATGCGGATAGAGCTCTGTCTTCGGATTTAGAATTGCCTAGTCATGTGATAAGTAGACCTTGTAGAAAGAATGATAACGCTATGTTTACTTACTATAAAGGTGCTGTTTATAGAAAGGCTGCTATGATTGAAGCGGATGAAGAGATATTCAACGGATATAATTCTATTGATGCAGGTGTACAGAAATTTATGTCTGAGCACTTTAAATCCAGGCCTTCTATGTTAACGGAATTAAATATAAAAAGAGCAAGTTTGTACGTTCAGAAGCTTAAGACATTAAATTATTTAAAGATATATGGTCTTAGTAACAATAGTCTTAAGTTAGATAGTGAATTGTATAGCCATGCTATATTGACTCTAGAAGACCTAATAGCTTATTCTAATGACTTTATGACTGTGAAGGTTACTCAACATAACTTACCTGTCACTTATGTTAATATAGTCGGTATCGATAAGATTGATGGTTTAACTAGGGGTGGAGGTTATGGTGCAAGTGATATGTTTAAGAGTTTATTACTTGATTCAGGTCTAGGAAATGTTTGTTTTGTTTGCTATTGCACAAATATAACAGGAGTTTCTGAATTTAGTAAGTCTTTTAGATGGGTAGTAACTTCTAACTCTAAGAACCAGGAAAGTAAGTTAGGTTTAGAGTTACCTAAAGAAATGCAGCCATTGCTAGGTTACTTGGGAGACCCTAGTACAGGGTTTATGGCCAGATTTAAAAGATTAAATTTAGATCTTGACGAAGATGATGGTTTAATATAGTGAGATAAGTAATAGTGTATAAGGTGTCTTTATTGGCACCTAGTTCCCTATTTATAAATTTAT
>JGI24712J26585_10002583_pt1 | contig 14717 bp, 15 predicted proteins | sample BioPla3DNA2_FD_26585 | JGI IMG/M metagenome (IMG submission 26585) | reverse complement strand
TTAGACTTTTCAACGCTTCCCACAGCGCTACTACTACTTACCATTGACAGACTTCCTAAAAAAATGGACCATATGTTTGACAACCGCAGAATTATCGTTGGCTTTTTGTGCGGTTAAGTATTGTAAAAAAAGCTCAATGATTGTATTATGATATATTATAGATAATTGGTGTCCGCTGGATAAATGCTTTTGTAATATGCATTTGATTGACTGCCTGAATTGATTTGCGGGTATACGCCGCAATCAATTGCGCTGCAAACAGGCATTAAACAGATATAATTTTGGGGGTTGCTTTTTTTGAAGAACTTTCTGTTTTTTGAGCGCACTTTGTATTTAATTCCTTTGGAAAAGAGCTTTTACAGGTTTTGTCTTCTAGGGCAGCCATCCTTAATTAAATACTTCTTTATTCGCTTATATATAGGGTTTATGCGTTTCATCGGAGTCGCTTCGGCTGAGCGATATGCTAACCTGCGCTGGCGCTTTTTAAAAAGTGTTACAAATCTTGAGCTCAGAGCTGAGAAGTACTGGTCTTTAAACCGGCACAGGATATATGATGTGCTGAGCGGGGAAGAGAAGCTGTGGATAAGCCGCTATCCCGAGCAGGTTTTGTTGCCCTTGGCGCAAAAGCACGGGGCGCAGTTGGTTGCCAATTCTTTCGATATGATCGAAGGCAGATTTGACAGCTACCAAAGTTTCGAAGAACTTTTCAAAAAGGCAGCCAGAATCGTCCGGCCCGGCCGAGTGATTGACGGGCCCCGCAGGGCTGTCAAAACAGGACTTGAGACTTTGCATATGTTTAATGGGAAACTGTTCAGGAGCAAAACCGCATGCAGAAGATATCAGGTCCTGACAGGGATGTTTACTTTTCTGGTTTTACTCTGCATGGGTGTGGGTCTTGGACTGATGAGCATGTATTTCGGGGCTTCATATATGCTTCTTCAAATGTTCCTTAGTTATTTTTCCAAGCCTCTCATACCTGTTTTGAATATCCTGCCTGTTGTTGTCCTTGTGTTTCTGACTTACCTTATCTTCAACCGGGTGTGGCTAAGCTTTCTGACTTCCTCGGTTTTCACGATGCTTCTAACATGGATAAACTATTTTAAGCTTATGCTGAGAAACGACCCGCTCCTGGCATCGGATTTCACCCTTATATCCGAGACGGGCAAAATGCTGGACAGGTATACTCTGAACATAAACTGGAAGATAATAGTTTCAATTGTGTTTTTAGCCGCGGTAACAATTGGGGCGGCTTTACTGGTGAGGAGCAAGGTTAAATCTCTGAGGTTGAGAGTGGGAGGCATTCTGGTGGCGGTATGCCTGTGCGTGTTTTGTTATATGACCGTATATACCAGCCCGGCTGTTTACCAGAAAACAGAGAACCTGGGATTAATAAACAGATGGTCGGCTACCCAGCAATATATATCCCGGGGATTTGTATATCCCTTTATTCACAGTATTCAGACAGCTGTTGTAAAACCGCCGGATGGATATGACAAGGACAGCGCGAAGGAACAGTTTTTTGAATATGATTATGACGATATACCGGCAGGTGAAAAGGTCAATATAGTAGTCGTGATGCTGGAAGCATTCAATGACTTCACAAAATTTGACCAGATAGAGTTCAAGGAGGATGTATACGCTCCATGGCGGGAATTGAAGGAAAAATCGTATTCCGGTGAGCTAATAACCAATATCTTCGCCGGGGGGACAGTGGATACGGAGTGGTCGTTCCTTACGGGGTTCTCCGAAAACGAAAATTTTCGCTCGAATGTGAATTCCTATGTAAGATACTTCAAGGAGCAGGGCTATTATACCGAGGGGAGCCACCCGTGTTACGAATGGTTTTATAACAGGCTGAATGTAAACCAGTATCTGGGCTTTGATAACTATTACTATTATGAGAATAAATATTATGATTTATCCGGCGGTATAGCTGAGGACAAAATCCTTATACCGGAGATAATAGCTCTCTATGAGCGGCATGTGGAGAATCAGGATACCCCCTACTTCAGCTTTAACGTGACCTATCAGAACCACGGTCCCTATTCAGGCGAGACTCTGATGTATGACAGGGAATTCGTTGTGGACAAGGGTTATTCGGAAGGGACTCTGAACATTTTAAACAACTATTTCGGCGGTATTGGCGACACGTTGAAGAGAATTAAGGAGATGGCGGATTATTTTGAGGGCAGGGGCGAGCCTGTTGTTTTAATTGTCTTTGGGGACCACAATCCCTGGCTGGGTGACGAGAACAGCGTATACAAAGAGCTTGGCATTAATTTTGATTTTGACAGCCAGGAAGGCTTTATGAATTATTATTGTGCACCCTATATTATTTTTGCAAATGACGCGGCAAAGCAAGCCCTTGGAAATGACTTTACCGGAGAGGGAGAGGCCATAAGCCCATGCTTTTTAATGAACGAGTTTTTTGAGCTCTCCGGATGGGCGGGAAATGAATTTATGAAGCTGGCCAGCGAGGTCAGGGCCGTAACGCCCCTTGTCCACAAATACGGACTATATATAATTGACGGGGAACTCACGTCGGACATTCCTGAGGAAGCTTACGGATTGATGGACAAGTATAAAAAGCTACAATACTACTGGCGCTGGAACTATAAAGAGAAGTGAGCCCACCGTTTTTTAGAGGTTACGGCGATGCTTTAATACTGAAACCGGGATTGTAAAGCGGTGGGAACACTTTGCAACTCTTATCCCTGCCCTGGGCGCGGGAAGAGCATCGGATAGGGACAATCGACAGATACGTCATAAATAGGGGGAAATGACCCAATAAGTTAATGAAAATTGGCTGTCGACAAAAACGACAGCCAATGGTATAATCAGGCAGAAACACTTCGATAATGATTATGATTTACGAAAAGGATGTGATGGCGCTGGAATCTTATAAAATAAGAACACCCGAGGGCACAAGAGACAGGCTGTTTGCCGAATGTGTGGAAAGGCGCTCGGTACAGGGCGCCATGACATCTCTGTTTAAGCAAAGGGGATATCATGAAGTTATTACCCCTGAGGTTGAGTATTTCGACCTGTTTGTAAGGGCAAAAAATCCGCTGCCCCAGAAGTCGATGCTCAAGTTTGTGGACAGGGAAGGGCGGCTTTTGGTCATACGCCCGGACTGCACAACACCTATTGCAAGAATAGCCGCATCAAGGCTCAGAGATGCTGCGCTGCCCCAGCGCCTGTACTATAATCAGACCATTGTCAGAGTAAATGACACTGATACCGGAAGTGACAGTGATATAGCCCAGTGCGGTATTGAACTGATTGGCGCGCCCGGACTGAAAGGAGATATTGAGGCTGTGGCAATGGCCGTTGATACTCTCCGGGCAGCCGGAGCTGGTCATTTTTATATTGAACTGGGACATGTGGACTTTTTCGCGGGTCTTGTCGCCGATCTTGAAATTGGCAAGGACAGTATAAAGCTTTTGAAAAGCTGTATAGAGGCAAAGAACTTTACCCTGTATGAAGAGGTCATAAAAAGCATTTCAGGAAGTGATGCAGACTGCCTGAGAAGGCTCCCTTACCTGTTCGGAGGAGAGGAGATTCTGGATGAGGCCTATAATCTGACAGACAACACAAAGGCAAGGGCTGCCGTTGATTACCTGAGGAACATATATTTTGAGTTGAAGGCGGCCGGTAGAGGAGAATATCTTCGCTTTGACCTTGGCCTTGTTCAAAGCATCGATTATTACAGTGGCCTGGTTTTCAGGGGTTATGTGGAAGGTGCCGGAAATATTGTGTTGGCCGGGGGAAGATACGATGAGCTTATAGGTGATTTTGGGGCGGATAAGCCCGCAACCGGATTTGCAGTATATGTGGATAGCCTGGTTTCATGCCTGCCTCCGGTGGATATGACGATGCCTGATACTCATATCTATTATGAACCGGGTTTTCTGAGCACTGCGCTGCAGCTGCTGGATTCCCTGCCTAAAGGCACCGCCGTACTTTCACACTGCACAAGCATGTCCGAGGCAGAAAGTACCGCCAAAAATGCGGGTATAAAAAGACTTTTTATAGTCTCCGACAGCGAAATCTCGGAGGTGAGGCTCAATGCAAAATCTTAAGCTGGCTGTCACCAAAGGAAGACTCCTTGAAGACTCCATCAGATTGTTTGAGAAGATGGGGCTCGACTGCGATGAATTGAAATCACCCGGTCGTCGCCTTATCCACGGTATATCCAATTATCCCCTTGAGATTGTAATGGCAAAAGGCCCCGACGTTATAACCTATGTTGAGCACGGTGTATGCGCGATGGGTATAGTGGGAAAGGACACGATTATGGAGCAGCAGAGCTCCTTTTATGAGGTTCTGGACCTTGGATTTGGAGCCTGCCGGTTTGCCCTGGCGGTAAAAAAAGGATATGATTTTTACGGGAGCTATAAGACACGCCGGGTTGCTACAAAGTATCCGAATGTTACAAAGGGATACTTTTTATCTAAAGGGATGGATGTATCAATAATAAAAATAGAGGGCTCTGTGGAGATAGCCCCTCTTCTGGGGTTGTCGGACGGGATTGTGGATATTGTTCAGACTGGTAACACTTTGAAGGCAAACGGTCTGGAGGTAATTGACGATATTTGCCCTGTGAGCGCAAGACTTGTCATAAATACAGCGGCTATGAAGCTTTATAAGACACAGATAATTGATTTTATAGATAAATGCAAAAAAACCCTTGATCAAAAATAATTAAAATCGGGAGTATGAGATGGTCGATATCATTAAGCCGGCAAAAGGTAATGAGGCTGGCATTGTCGAAAACCTTAAAAAGCGCAACTCGGGTATCAATGCAAAAATAGAAGCTAAAGCAAGAGCCATTATGGAGGATGTGCGCAAAAACGGCTGGGACGCGGTTGTTAAATACTCACTGGAATTTGACGGCCGGGAGCCCTATGAGCTGACAAAAGAGGACATAGACCGGGCGGTTTCCGAGTGCCCTGAGGATCTTTATAAAAGCCTTGAAAAGGCGGCTTCCAATATAAGAGACTACCAAAAACGCCTGGTTCCGGAGGGCAAGGTGTGGAATGTAAAAGGCGGGGTTTTAGGACAGTTGGTCCGAGGATTGTCCAAGGTCGGTGTTTATGCCCCGGGGGGAACTGCGGCATACCCGTCTTCGGTACTCATGTGCGCTGTTCCCGCACAGGTGGCGGGAGTGGAAGAGATAATACTGGTAACGCCGCCCACCGAAAACCTGAATTGTGCGGTAATAGCCGCCGCTAAAATAGCCGGTGTCCACAGGATAATAGCCGTTGGAGGCATACAGGCTGTTGCGGCTTTAACCTTCGGAGCGGGAACAGTGCCGAAGGTGGACAAGCTGGTGGGACCGGGAAATGCCTATGTAAATGCCGCCAAAAAGCTTGCATTCGGGGAGCTGGATATTGACATGATTGCCGGACCGTCAGAGATTTTGATTATAGCCGACGGCGATGCCAACCCTGCCTATTGCGCCGCAGATATGCTAAGTCAGGCCGAGCATGACGAGCTTGCCTCTTCAATTTTGGTCACAGATTCCAATGAACTGGCGAAGGCTGTCAAGGAGCAGCTTGAAGAGCAGTTGTCTCGGCTTGAGAGAAAGGATATTATCAAAAAATCTCTTGCCAATTTCGGCGCCATTATCATATGCGAGGATATGGAAAAGGCTGTTGAAATAGCGAATATAGTAGCTCCCGAACACTTGGAGCTCCACACAGAGGATCCCTGGCAGTTGATACCGAAGATAAAAAATGCCGGTGCCATCTTCCTGGGAGAAAGCTCCCCTGAGCCACTGGGAGACTATATGGCGGGGCCTTCCCACGTGCTGCCCACTTCGGGTACGGCTCGCTTTTTCTCACCCTTGTCCGTTGAAAGCTTCTTAAAAAAGACGAGCATAATCAAATTTACCAGGACGGGGCTCAGAGAGCTTGCGGAGGATATTATGCGCCTGGCCGAATCCGAAGGTTTTACAGCCCATATGAATTCGATTGGAATTCGTTTTGAACAAAGTAAATAAGCTTTTTATGTATTATATTACTATATTCAATTTTCCTGTTATATTGCCGATAAATGGCGGAAGGGGGTCAATATGTCGAGAAAGGCCGAGATAAAAAGAAAAACAAAGGAAACGCAAATAACCCTGGCCCTTGATTTTAATTCCCGTGAGCTGTCTGTTGATACGGGTATAGGCTTTTTTGACCATATGCTGACATCCATGTTCTTCTATGCCGGAATAGGTTGTCGGATTAATGTTAAAGGTGACCGTTATGTGGATGGGCACCATACTGTAGAGGATACGGCTATCGTCATAGGACAGGCTTTGAAAATCACCCTTGGGGACAAAAAGGGGATACGCAGGTTTGCTCACTGCTATATTCCGATGGATGAAGCGTTGTGCTTTACAGCTCTGGATCTCAGCGGCAGAGCCTTTCTTAAGTTCGATGCTCCCATGCCCCAGGAAAGAATCGGTGAATATGATTCCTGCCTGACTGTTGAATTTTTCAGGGCTTTGTCAGCCAATGCCGGCATAACCCTGCATATGAAAGCGTTGTGCGGTGACAATGCCCACCATATAACCGAAGCGCTGTTTAAATCATTCGGAGTCGCGCTCAGAGAGGCGTGCCGCATCGAGGGTGACGATGTAACCTCAACAAAAGGTATTCTTGAGTAATAAACGGAGATGAAGCTGAAATGGTTATACTGCCTTCGATTGATCTGAAAGATTGTAAATGCGTAAGGCTATATAAAGGTGATTTTAAAACTGTTCATGAGGTGGCGGAGGATCCCCTTCAGGTTGCCGAAGAATTTGCCCGGGCCGGAGCTAGAATTATCCACACCGTGGATCTGGACGGGGCATTAAACGGCCGGAGAAAGAACGCGCATATAATCAGACAGCTGGCCGAAATGAGCGGCCTCAGACTGGAGATGGGCGGTGGCATAAGGTCAATGAAGGATCTTGAAGAGGTTTCCGCCCTGGGCGTTTGGCGCATGGTCATAGGCTCGGCGGCCGTAACGAATCGGGACTTTGTAGCGGATGCCGTTAAAAAATACGGCGAGGGCATTGCAGTGGGAATAGATGCCAGAGACGGCCGGGTCAGAACCCACGGCTGGACTGTAGATTCGGGGCTGGACGCTTTTGAATTTGCCCGTGAGATGGAACAGCTGGGTGTGAAAACAATAATATACACTGACATAGAAACCGATGGGACCCTGTCAGGTCCGCCTATTGACAACATTAAGAAGCTGAGAGCTCAGCTTGGATGCCAGCTGATTGCCAGCGGGGGAGTGGCTTGTCTTGAGGACATAGCTGAGCTGAAAAATGCTGGAGCTGACGGTGTTATTATCGGCAAGGCATATTACGCCGGTAGGATTGACATTAAAAAAGCCATTGAGCTGGGGGAATCGTAATGCTTCCTAAGAAAATCATAGCTTGTTTGGACGTAAAAGACGGGAGAGTTGTAAAAGGCGTTAACTTTGCCGGCTTCAAAGATGCCGGAGATCCCGTGGAGCTTGCCTGCTACTATTCTGAGCAGGGAGCCGATGAAATTGTTTTTTTAGACATAACCGCAACCCTGGAAAACCGTGACACGGTTGCTGATTTGGTTCAAAGGGCGGCAAGCCGGATATCTGTGCCCCTTTGTGTTGGCGGAGGCATCCGAAGTGTAGAGGATTTTCAAAAGCTGCTGGATGCGGGAGCAGACAAGATATCTGTTAATTCCGCTGCCGTTCGGGATAAAACGCTTATTGCCCGAGCCGCTGAAAAATTTGGGAGCCAATGTGTTGTTGTGGCTATAGATGCCAGGGCCGAGGCCAGCGGTGGCTATGAAGTTTATATAAACGGCGGTAAGGTGAATACAGGAATTGATGTGATGAACTGGGCAATCGAGGCAGAAAAGCTGGGGGCAGGAGAGATTTTACTTACATCCATGGATGCCGACGGGACTAAAGCAGGCTTCGATGTGCAGATGGTGCGGGCCGTAGCGGACGCGGTTAAAATTCCATGCACGGCGAGCGGAGGCGGCGGAAGCCTAGAGCATTTTGCCGAGGTTTTTGAAAAAGGGCATGCGGACGCGGCTCTGGCGGCCTCCCTGTTCCACTTCGGCGAACTGACCGTGAAAGAGATAAAGGAATATCTCATGGAAAGAGGCATAACAGTCCGTTAGGACATTGGGGAAGAAATGGATGGTTCATAATGTATGTGGATATGTCAAAACTATTTGAAAAAAGTGAGCTGATACCCTGCATAGCTCAGGACATCAGAACCATGGAGGTTTTGATGCTTGGTTATGTAAACCAAGAAGCTGCTGAGCTGACAATAAAAACAAAGACCGCATGGTTTTGGAGCAGGAGCAGAGGGAAGCTCTGGAATAAGGGAGAGACCTCCGGTAACTATCTGCATGTTGAAAAGGTTCTGGCCGATTGTGATTGGGATACCCTGCTTCTCCTCTGTCGTCCCGATGGACCGGCATGCCACACGGGGAAAAGCAGCTGCTTTTTCAACAGGCTCCCACTCGGAGAGGACAGCGGAACTTGAAAGCCACCTCGCTTTGAAGGGGAATAGAAAATTCTGAAAGGACTTGTTTTAGGATTATGCAGGATACACTGAAGGCTCTGTATGAAGTGGTTTTAAATCGGAAAAAAGAGCCGTCTGAAGGTTCGTATACCCGTTATTTGTTTGATATGGGGCTTGATAAAATACTCAAAAAAATAGGCGAGGAATGTGCCGAAACAATTATTGCCGCGAAAAACGACAATAATGAGGAGACAGTATATGAGATATGCGACCTTATATATCATCTCATTATATTGATGGCACAAAAGGGAATAGCTTTGGAGGAAGTGACCAGGGAACTGGAAAAAAGGAGCAAAAAAACCGGCAACCTGAAGAAAATCAAGGTTACCGATAAAAATACATGATTTAAAATAAAATTAAATAATGTCCACTGAACAAATGGGTTTTACGAAACCCATTGCAAAAGCAAACCTGTTTTGCCCGCTTCAGATACATTGACTGACTGTCTGAATGGATTTGTGGTCATTCTCCGCAAATTCATAAACAATTCAAAAACACCGTCAAAGTATTGCTGTTGTTGCGTTTTTGAATTGTTCAGTAGGTGCTAAATAAGAAGTCTATGTTCCTCTTCACCCGCATACTATTGTCTGAACATAAAAATAAAGTAAAATAGGGTATTATTTGGATGGGGATTATTAAATGAAAGGGAAACATCAAAAGAAAATACCTTTAGTTAAGAAACTTGCCGTGGCTTTTCTTATAACGGGCATTGTAATGGTAATAACGGCTTTTGCGCTGGAAGCCAGATATATTCCCTGGGGGAAACTCTTTGGCACTGCAAGCCAAAGTGAGGATTCCATACCGGACCCCACTCCTCCGTCTGTTATTATAAGCACATTGGCACCGATTACAAACACTCCCGCCCAACCCACACCCTCTGCTACTCCTCCGGTTGAGAGTGCCGAGCCGGAGGAAACCGAAGAGGTTGAAGAAATGCCTCAATTGGAATACCTGGGTATACTGAAAATACCGGTTTTAAATGTGGCTCAAAACCTGTACTCAGGCTCCGGAATGGATGAGATGAAATACGGTGTGGGCCATGTAACAGGTACCGCCATGCCTGGAGAAAAGGGCAACTGCGCTATTACGGGTCACAGGCCGTATCCCTTCAGATATCTTGATACTCTGGATGAGGGAGACAACGTAATTGTTAAAATCGATGATATAGTGTATACATATAAGGTGTATGAGAGCTTTGATGTTCTTCCCGAGGAGACATGGGTCCTTGACAATATTAAGGGGGAGGACTATACCCTGACCCTGATAACCTGTACACCGTATATGGTTTCAAGCCACAGGCTGATAGTCAGAGCCAGACTCAGCGATATAGACGGCTTGACTCCGGCAGAGTATTACGGTGAAGAGGTGGAAGAGCCTCTGGAGACAGATGGCGATGAAGTCAGGAATGAGGAATGGGATGGCGCCGATGCTCCGGAAGATACCGAAGCTCCGGAGAGCGCTGAAGATCCGGAAGTAACACCGGAGCAAACACCGGGTGAAAACGAGGAGGGGGAAGCTGAAACGGAAGAGCCTGCCGATATAGACCCATCCCAGGATACAGAAGCACCGGAGAAGACGGAGATACCCCAGGAGACAGAAGAGGCCCGGGAGACGGAGATACCCCAGGAAATAGAAGAGCCTCAGGAGCCGGACTCATCCCGGGATGCGCAGGAGCCTCAGGAGACAACGGATATATCCCAGGAGACTGATGCTTTGCAGCAGCCGGATGAAACCGATGTGTCCGCCCAGATGGCCTGAACCGGCAAATAAGGAAAATGTATTATTGCAAACAAAACCGGGTTATAGTCGGGATATTCAAGTACAAAAACAAAAGACGGCAACCGAAATATCCGGGAGCCGTCTTTTAATGAGACTTAAGTTTATTATGTACTATTTAGCAGTGAGTTTTTTCCTGACTGAATACAGCAAAGCGCCTGCAAGAATAAGACAGAAGCCTATGATGCCTATTATTGAAGATGAGGATACGCCGCCGGTCTGGGGAAGAACCTCATGTTGCTCCGAAGGAGCTTCGGGCTCGGCGGGGGGCTCTTCCACGGGGGGTCCCTCCACGGGAGGCTCTTCAACTTCTACAACGGGAGGCTCTTCCACAGGAGGCTCTTCCACAGGAGGCTCCTCCACGGGAGGCTCCTCCACGGGAGGCTCCTCAACAGGGGGCTCTTCGGCAACAGGTTCGGGAACGCCCACAAAGATGGCTGCCATGCCTCCCACTGCTACTATGCCGCTCTCAGGCAATGACAGTGTGATGACACCGTCTGCATCTGTTGTGCCCAGAGAAGCGCCTGTTATCGGATCTGTGACCTCAGCGTTTGCGAAGGGTGAAGTTGAATAAGAAAATGTTGCAAAGTCAAATAGCCAGGTAACTGCCGTTACTGTTGCTGTGTTGCCGGAAACGGTGGCAGTAAGAGCGACTGGCGATTTAGACGAATCGCTGGATGTACACAGTACAATATTGTCTCCATTGGCCACAGGAGCCTGATTTGCGGATGCAGGTACTGCGGGGTCAGCACCAAGTGGTGCGTTGTTGAGGACGACGTAGGGAGTTGTGGCAATGCCCCAAGCTTCGGTTATGAAGTATCCCCACATTGGATCGTCGCTGGCCACATAACTGCTCTCGCCCCCTTCAAAGAACTGGGCGTGTGCGGCTTTGAGGACCGCGTCGACAGTCGGCTCACTGACCGTAATGGGCTGCGCGGCGACTTCAAGTACCCCGTTAACACTGGCGCTGAAAAACACTGTTGTATCTGCTGCAAATGCCACGGGAGTCATCGCTGCCAGTAAAATTACGGCAATGATGATTGCTAGAAATTTCTTCATCTTGTTACCTCCTATATGGTTTTAAAAACTTTTTCCTGCACGGTGCTCACAGGTATATAGGTATATGGGCAAATGTTTTTGCGGAGGAAAATGATTCCTATATACCCTATATATACGTATAATCAATATTTAACAACTTGTCAATACAGTTTTTAAACAATGTTCATATACATATGTGTAATAGCCTTCATTCCTTTTGTTCATAACAGACAAAAAGCAGACAATATGGAGCTTTTATTTGGGTGTCTGAAATGAGTTACATACATAAACATACTCACAGTGAAAGGAAAGAAGAAATATGTAAACCACGTCAGAAATAAAAAAAGCGCGCTGAAACGCTTGTCACAAATCGTTTGAGCACGCTGAATAATTATTTTTCTGATATCGGCTTGGCCTTCTGCTTTTTGTGCTTTGCCTTTCCCTGAAGCTCCGGAACAGGGGGAACCCGGTTATTCGGAAAACGCGGTTTGTGATTGCTTTCCGTTCCATGAGGGTCCTGGGGGTCAGGGCGCCGCATTCCCGCTTTTGCCATTCGGCTAACCTCCTTGAACATACATCAGAAGTATGCTTAAATATGCAAAAAATATACGAAAAGCGAACAGCAGTTATTTCTTGTATTATCTCCCCTGCTTCAGACACAATTAATATCTCCAAAATCCCGTTAGAATATTGCGCTGTATGGCTATTTTGCTTTATTATGAAAAGCGTGGATAGTAAAAATAATGCCTACTGAACAAATACGTTTTGCGAAACGCATTTGCAAAAAGAGCAAATTTGCTCTTTTTGACGGGCAAAACAAACCTTTTTTGCCCGTTTCAGATGCATTAATATAGGATTGGAAATGAATAAAGAGGTGAATGGATGAGCATTAGAGTGGGAATATGCGGCCACGGAAATCTGGGCCGCGGAGTAGAGCATGCCATTATGCGCTGCGACGACATGGAGCTGGTGGCTATATTTACCAGGAGGAATCCTTCCCAGGTAATTCCTGTAACCCAGGGAGCCAGGGTGATCCATATCGCTGAGGTTTTGGATATGAAGGCTCAAATTGATGTTATGGTATTATGCGGCGGAAGCGTTACGGATTTGCCGCAACAGACACCCGAGTTTGCAGAGCATTTTAATGTTGTGGACAGCTTTGACACCCATGCGGATATCCCGGCACATTTTGAGAAGGTTGATGCTGCCGCAAAAAGGGGAGGGCGCAGCGCAATAATATCCGCAGGCTGGGATCCGGGCTTATTTTCATTAAACCGCATGATGTCAAATGCGATACTGCCTGACGGCTGTGACTATACTTTCTGGGGAAAGGGCCTAAGCCAGGGACATTCGGATGCAATACGCAGGATACCCGGAGTAGTCGATGCAAGGCAGTATACCGTTCCGATTGAAAGTGCCCTGCATTCTGTCAGAAGCGGTGAGAATCCATACCTGACCCCAAGGCAGAAACACAGGAGAGAATGCTATGTAGTCGCCCAGGAAGACGCTGATAAGGAGAAAATCAGGCAGGAGATTGTCAATATGCCCAATTACTTTTCCGATTACGACACTTCGGTGACCTTTGTGACCCGGGAAGAGCTGCTTAGAGATCACAATGAGATGCCCCATGGGGGATTTGTGATAAGAAGCGGAAAAACCGGCGACGCTCCCAATGGCCATATTATTGAGTACAGGCTCAAGCTGGATTCCAATCCTGAGTTTACGGCCTCAGTATTGGTCGCCTATGCAAGGGCAGCTTACAGGCTGAACAGGGAAGGGGAATACGGCTGCAGGACCATATTTGACATTCCGCCGGCTTATATCAGCCCCCTGAGTGAAGCGGAGCTCCGAGAGAGATTTCTATGAAAACTGACGGCTATTTAAAGGAAGTAAATATCAAGTATGATATGCCCACGGCCGATGATGCGATACGCAGGATAACATACAATATACGAAACGGGAAGGCACTGGGAGCCGCGGCAATTAAAATCATACATGGCTACGGCTCTACCGGAAGAGGCGGAAAGATACGCACAGAGACCCATAAGTATCTGGAAAGACAGAAGCGAGCCGGCTTTATCCGCGACTTTATTCCCGGAGACAGGTTTTCCATATTTGACCCTTCAACCTTACAGGCATTCAAGCATTGTAGTCAGCTGAGAAAGGATCCGGATTTGGAAAAGCACAATAACGGGATAACTATTGTATTGCTGTAGCGGAGCATAATCAGAAAAAGAGGAGTTTCGTTGTCAGGGCAGCAGTGACCACGCAGATAAAATCGGCTGTAAGAGCGGCAGGAACTGCATATCTGGTGCGCTTTATTTTTGCCGCTCCAAAGTAGACGGCAATAGCATAAAAGGTTGTTTCCGTGGAGCCCAGCATTATGGCGGCGGTACGTCCGATAAGGGAGTCGGGTCCGTGGCGGTTTATCAGCTCGGAGCCTACGGCCAGCGCTCCGCTGCCGCTCAGAGGCCTTAGAAGCACCAGCCCCGCAATCTCGGGTGGGATACCGAAAAAATTGAATACGGGTGTCATAGCGGATGTGAAAGCATCCAGAGCCCCGGATGCTCTGAGCATATAATAAGCGCTCAGCAGCGCTATAAGAGCCGGAAATATGCCAATGACAACCTTACCGCCGTCACTTATTCCCGAGATGAGGGATGAATAGACGTCAGTTTTCCTGGATAAAGCAACTATGGCCGTTCCGGCAATTATCAGAGGTATTACTATTCCGAAAGACATATGTCATCCCTTCCATATTCGTCTTAAAAACCGGGCGGACATTAAGCCTGCCGTAACCGATATTACTGAGGTTATCCACACGGCAGGCAGAATGTCAAAAGCGGATGCTGCGCCGGCAGCCCCTCTGACTGCGCATATTGTCGCGGGAATAAGCTGTATAGAGCTGGTGTTGAGCACTACCAGCGTGCACAAGTCATCGCCGGCAACGTCACCTCTTCCTTTTAGAAGGGTTGCCGCGCGAATTCCGGCGGGTGTTGCCGCATTACCCAGACCGAGAAAGTTCGCGGAGACATTCAGCGACAAGGCATCTAGGGCTTCGTTATTCTTCGCTGCTGAAGGAAACAGCATGACAAGGGGGCGCCGCAAAAGCTTTGTGAGGCCGGCCAGAATCCCAGAGCTTCTCATAACCTCCATTATCCCGGACCATAGGCAGATTGCACCCCCTATGCCGAGACAGAGCTTTACTGCCTCAGTTGCACCCTCCAGGGCAGCTGAGCTTACCGCATCGATATTACCGCTGAGAATTCCGAAAACAAGAGATACCATAACCATAACGGTCCATATCCAGGCCATGGCCATATGAAAAACCCCCAGTTTACTC
>JGI24712J26585_10002580_pt1 | contig 14725 bp, 16 predicted proteins | sample BioPla3DNA2_FD_26585 | JGI IMG/M metagenome (IMG submission 26585) | reverse complement strand
GGGTTCGGCGTGGACGACTTGCTTTTTAGACATATTCCCTCCTGGGTCGCTCGTTGGCGACCCCTTTTGTGCTCCTAGTCGCCAGGGCGGCTAGGGCTTGAACCTATGCTGGCTCATCTCCAGTATAGCCTGGTTTAGCCTGTTAACCAATGGGGTCCGGAAATCCCTGGGGGCGGAAATAGTGTGTTCTCGCGCTATATCCTACCCGCCCCGGGCCCCCAGGGGCCCAAATCAACTGGGGGGAGGGGGAGACCAGGTGTACCACAGCATATTTATGCTGTTTTCCAAGTCACCTATGGCATATTATGCTGTAAATCCCCCAAATCACTGCATATTATGCAGCCCGGAGGGACACTCAAGTTCACTTTACTTTGTAAAGCGATATTTGACCTTGGGAAATTATGCCGGCAGCTCGGGAGGGCGGCAGGGTCGGCCACCGCTTCTATACTAAACAGAAGAAACCGCGGCACACGGAAGCCAAAAAGCGCATATAACGGGACTCCGGTGACCTCACACAGGGGTCGGGCAAAAAATTCCTAGGAGATTTTTGCTGATTTCGGGAGTCACCACAGGGGCAATAGACTAAAACCGCAACACGGTAGAAGAAAGAGCAACACGGTAGAAGAAAGAGCACCACGGGCAACAAGAACCACACCAGAGCAATCACTAGCGCCATTGCAATTGCGATTACAAGTCAGCAAATGAGCAGCACAATGTGAATTGAATACACAGCAATACACTGTACGAATACCTCAGCAGCCTGAAACACCCCCATGAGTACATCTGATCCAGACCAAAACCAGGTGAACAAGTGTTCACATGTCTTATCTTACTGAGAAATAAGAGAATAGTAGATGTATACTGGTGTAATTAGCTAACATAAGGCTTGACAGGCTACCGATTAACCTATCTAAAAAATATTGCGTGTACAGGGTGTGTTCCAGATGCGTTCCAGATACCACCACTTTGTGGGTATAAAGTGCCTTATCTGGCGCATCTGGAACACCCTATTTCCCCATTTATGGGCTTTGTTCCAGATGTACCAGATATATCATTTTTATAAGTACATACACATAAGAAAAACAGGTCTAACTTGGTGATGGGTAGGATCAAGAGGTCATCCTATACGTATATGTCTTTATATATATGTGTGTGTAAAAAAAAATGATATATCTGGATCACCTCAAAAAAGCCCGTAAAATGGGAGTATAGCAGTGGGCTAGGTACCCACATAGGCCGTTTTTAGGCCAAAAACCGAGCTATCTGGAGCACATACATGCATATACATGACACGGAAAACCCCCATTTCATCGGCATTTGCGTTCCGTTTGTTCATTTTTTTCGGCAAATGCCGATGAAATGGGGGTTTTCATGTTTTGAGGGGTCATTTGGGTAGGTATCTGGCGCAGTATCTGGCGCATCTGGTCGTGCTATCTGGCGCAGACAGGGTAAAAAGGGTCTCATGCAGCAGGTCAAGCATCGCCGGATGCCGCATAACCCTATATTTCATCGCGTTTTCCTGCCGTATCCCGCCGTATCCCGCCGTATCCCGCCGTTTTGGTCTCCGATTTGGGCTTTTTCCTCCGGTATGGCGTATCCTCAGATAGGGTAGATGCCTCCGGTTGCCCCGTAGAGGCCCCTAGAACCGCTTTAAGATATGAAACCGACCTCTGGTATGGTTTTGGGGGTAAAATCGATTCTAGGGGCCTTTACGTGGCAACCAGAGGCATCTGAGGTTTTGCCATGAACCTCGGTAGAGGTTGAAGGAGGACCCGAGGGTGGGGTAGAACACCTCTACAGAGAAGGAGGAGAGACGACGACATGCCCAACACCGAGAAGAAGAAACTGCTGGTCACGATATTGTGTGTCCTGTCGCAAAAAACAGGTGAAGTGCCCGGCATGAATACAATTAAAACGTATATGAAGCCCAGCATCACGATGCTGAAGAACATGGAAGAACGTGGATGGGTAAAGAAGATTTTCTGCCCGGATGCCAGGTTCATGCCACAGGCGCCGGCCTATGCTTTCTTCCGGAATGTAGTCAAGCAGTCGAAGAAGCCGGGTTTCATCGCAGGAAGGAACGGTCCGGCGGCGGATATCAGGGCGAAGCTGGTGGCGTTTCTCTCCGACCCGGACAACAGCGAGGCGATTGAGTCCATACTCAGCGTCAGACATGGTAAAGGGCCCGAGGTAGCCGGTTCCTATGCTGCCAGACCGGTCAACCGGGATCTGATGGATGTCTCGTGCATGACGCCTGCTGATGTCCGGGTGCTTGCGGCCATCGGGGCATATCGGCAGATATCGAAGGTAGTGCCGTCTACCCAGCAGATTCAGAAGCTGCTGGCCCCACCTTCTGGGAGAGTGATGTCGGGACATAAGATCCTGGGAACCGTGGTGAGGCTCAGGAAGATGGGGCTCCTGGTAGACCCTCCCGAGGAAGTAACCTCTACCCGGCCGGGGCCGACAGCCATGACAGGATACGGAATCCTGGTCCTGAAGAGGCTCATAGACAGCCTCAAGGAGAAGCCCAAGAAGTTCAGGACGAGACGTGTCAAGCAAGTCCTGGAGCCTACCCAGAGGATGCTGAAGGAGCCGGCTGGCATCGATGAGCATGGTGTCGGTAACCCGGACGAGTTCGGGCTGAATGATACCTTCCTGGACGCCGGAACATCTGCTATCATCGAGAACCGGGAACTCCTCTTCGACCTGATGGATACCCTGGCTGGGGTCTCCGTCGACACAGAGATAGACTCGGCTGGAGCGAAGGCCCTGGCTAGGATGAGGGAGAGCTTGATGCTCATCGAGCCGGATACGAAAGAGGAAATGATGTTCTACAGCGAAGAAGATGATATCTTCGGAAAGAGGTCTAAGGCATGAGCGGTTCACATCACCTGGGAACCATGGCAGATGGGGAGCTGAAATCCCTGCGGGACAAGATCGACGCAGAGATGGAAGTCAGGTCATTCCTCAAATACCTGAACATGCTCGCCATGATGATCCTGGAAACTACCCCATATCCATACGTTCCTGCTACAAATGACAGCAAGAAGGACTATAAGGCAGCCCAAGAGCAGTCCGTTACAGGGTATGCGCCGGCTACAGGTGGAGCCTGCGAGCCATGCAACTGCTCGAAATGCCAGTGCTACACGGCAGAGCAGGGGACAGCCACAGCAGAAGCCAAAGCAGAGTCCAAAGCGGACAGTGGAGCCCAATACGGTTCCGCTACGATTTCCTCCGAACCGGGGTATGGTTTGAGACACTCCACAGTTATTCCGGAGGAACTAAGCCAGGACGAAAAGGACTACTACCTGGATACGCTAGTGACCAAGGCCTACATGTTTGACATGGTGACCGGGTTGCTTGAGGTGCCATCTGACACCATCGGGGGCATCCACTTCACACTCAGGAAGTCCCTCCTGGTAAATCACAAGCGGGGACTAGATGGCACTCACTTCTTTGATGTAGTAGCTCCGTGTGACGTACACGAGACGGCCAAGAATCTGATGCTGCGACATGTGATGGCGAGTGAGCATAGCCTCAATTTGTATAGGGAGTTGGTGAAAGCATATGACAATCGACGAGCATGAGAAAATGCAGGAGCACTGCTGGGTAATCGACAGGCTGATGCATGAGGCCATCAAGATGGTCGAGGAAGCCAAGCAGTCCTTCAAGATGAGCCATATCCCTAACTACGTAGACAAGACTACGGAGGATCTGGAAGTAGCACGTAGACTGCTATCCAGGGCCATCGACGGGATGAATTATGTGAAGCCGCTGCACATTAGTAGAGCAGATGGAGGTTGACAGTGACCTGATTGAAGTTGTCTGATAGAGTATGGACTTGCGATTGCGGCGCAGTACATGACCGCGACCTAAACGCAGCCATCAATCTCAAGAATTTAGCAGCAAAACTACCGAGAGTTCCTCGGAAAGTCACGCCTGCGGAGAGTGATATAAGACCAACAGCAGTATCGTTGGCAGCCTCTTTGAAGCAGGAACCAAGCGCAGAATCTCATGGTAGATTCTGGTAGGTATTGGAGAACGGTAGCACGTGGTTTCAGTGGGCATCGAAGACGAGTGTAAGCTAGCACTCGTCTTCATCTTTATGCGGAGAAATAGAGATGGAAGACGTTGTTTGTGACTGCGGAGAATGCCTGATGTGCTGGCTTGAGGAACAGGGGTCGTGCACAGCGGAGTGCCGAGTGTGGGCCAGCAAGGTCATGGCCCTGACAAAAGAAGAAACCCCAAGAGACATCTTGAGGTATCTTCTTAGGGTCCGAGTGGAGAACGGTTCTCCGCCAACTGATCAGACCACCAGGGCTCCGGCCATCTCTTCGGCAATGAACGCATGGAAGTGGGCGCACGAGCCCTGCAGTATGGATCTTGTTTTACGCTTTCCGGTGTATCCCGGGATTTTGTGCAGCATCCTGCCAAGTCCTACAGGGCTGATGGCACCGTTCAACATCTTGGATATACCGGAGGCATTCAGGTAGACCATGCCTGAGTTTGCCTGATAGACGATTCCATACTCCATGCACTCGATGTCGATCTTCTGACGTATGCGGCTTATCAGGTTGGTGCTCCCGCCCATTATGTCGCCTGTGTAGAGCCTGGTGGTAAGGATCCTGAACCTGAGGTCCTCCAGAGGTGAAGTGCTCTGGAGGATCTCCTCCAGCTCCGCAGACTTGCTTTCCAGCTTTTCTATCAGCTTATGCGGGTTCAGCCCGCACAGATCCGCAATGGCCAGCAATGGCATGATACGCATCATAAGGCGATATCCGCCTCTGGACGACTTGGCCACGACCCCCTCTAGAGCCTTGGTCCTGACCTTCAGCTCGTCGATGTAGGGTAGAAGTGTCTGAGATACGGCCCTGGATGTCTGCTGTATCTCACTGGCTGTCCATGCGGATCTGATGGCCTGCCAGGGGTCCGGAGGGACAGGGTCGGTAACCCGGATGAACTCGATCTGGAGACGGCGGTTTACGTCCTGCACTTTGTCCCCAGGATTGATGCTGGACCACACCACCGGAGCAGAGATATCCCAACTCTTGGAGATACCATCTGTGGTTCCGCGCAGGGACCTGGCTCCAGATTTCGTCTCCATGCCACGCATCATCTCGATGACACCCTCGACCCGAGGACCCTGCATATCCAGCAACTCATCCAAGATGACCAGTTGCCGGCGATAATTCAGCATCTGCCTGAGTCCAGCAGCCGTCGTGTCGTGAACATAGATAGAGCCAGCCACCATGGGAGTGGTGCCAGATATCTGGCCACCGAACCAGCCAGCCGCAAGTGCGCTCTTCCCAGACTGCGATTCTCCGGACACATGCACCTGGATTGGAGGAGAATCCCACGCCGAGAAGATGGGACAGTACATCGTATACAGAGCCACCATCAGGGGGTCATGCTGGTTAGACCATACCCATCCGTGTTTCAGCATTTTGACCAGCCTGGATAGGAGGTTGGCAGGATGGCATAGGGACCCATCGACCTCAGCATGCCACGGAAACCAGGCATCTCTAGGCCCACCTACGGATAGGTACCGATTGGCGTAAGGCCATTCTGTGATCTCTACCCAGCCCCTGCTACTGATCTCTTTAGCTACCTGTACTGCTGGGCTGTCACCCAGATCGGTGAGGGAACCCGAAGGGACATCCTCCAGGTTCTGATCGTGCTCAGGTTGAGCTGCCGACCCCCATCGGTAAAGTGACCGCCCGTCTACCATGAAGATGTCACTAGGCTTGCCGGGAATTTCAGGCTCCCTGATGTGGATGCCAGCTCCCAGACGATCAAGCCCTGCAACGTCAGGAGTTCCGTTCAGCATCTGGAACAGAGCTTCCTTGACGACTTTCTCCATCGTAGAGATGGGGACAGGGTCACCTATGACCTCTGAAATCATGGAGCAGGGAGCACCATCCAGGGCCCGGCCGAGGTTGGCCTCCATCTTGGCCCAGGACCCCAGTGGAATCTCACACAGACCGCCCTCTGCACCCTGAGCACCTCCAGCCTCGTCCCGGCGTCTCAGAACAAGCTTGGTGCCTTCTGTGTACATAGGCTCCATCCTGGAGAGCAGGAAGTCCAGGGCCATCTCGACGTAGCCTTCCTGGCCGACATTGAGATGCTTCAGGAGTTTTTTGGCCTCAGCGTAGGGCACACCCTCCATGCGATGGAAGAAGTGGACTACAGTGCCTTGAGCGCGACAGCAGGCAGCGTGACACTTGTAGACCCCCTTTTCCACGCTGACGGACATGCTGGGTGTATCGTCCGCATGGAACGGGCATGAGACCATTACGTTCTCTGCGTCCGTGGCCTCGAAGTCTACATCAGGGAAGTAGGCTGCTAGCAGGTCTGTGATGGTTCGCGGGATGTTCTTGAGTTTTGGACCCTTCACGGGGTCTGGGAATACATTCAGGGCATACGAGCTGTGGTAGAAACCATAGGGTAGACTCATGGCAGACCTCCTACACCTGTTCCGGTTCGTTCATTGCCGCGATCAAGCGTGGTGGGCCTATAAGTTTCACCATTCCAGTGTCCCCATCTCCAGCGTTGTCTGCCTTCCAGTTGTAAGAGCCGGGAACCCTCAGACCCTTCATGATGTTACCTACAGCAGGATCTGCACCCAGGTGCTCGACCAGGCCCTTCAGTTTGGTCTGGATCTTCTTGGGGTCAGTGCAGAATCTATCCAGTAGCCACACCAGGTGGTATCCTCGTCGGCCTGACCAGTAGACCCAGGTCGGCTCAGGTTTGAAGATTTCGATCTTGTGCAGGATGTTGGAGGCCATGGACATGTCGTCCATGTCGATGTCAGCCCATAGGCACCAGGAACCCATCCAAGCCCCATTAGGATACCGTAGTGAGTTTCTGTAGTAGAGATGGTGGCGCCTGTTGTTGGCAGACTTGATGAGAGAGTCTACGACACCAGAGTGGATGTCCTCCACGGAGACCAGAATCTTGCGAGCACCTGGTCCCTTCTCGTGAGGTATGGAAAAAAACTCGATGTGGGCTCCTTCGGGGGAGGAAGCGGGGAATATAGTAGAGAACACTACAGGACTTCCTTTCTCTAGACGGTCCGGGGTCGTCTCCCGGGCCGTCGTTTTTCTTCACCGTGGGCCAGGTCTCCTGCACAAGTTTAGAGTGTTGACTAGGGATTTTTCAGATGCTAGTATGAACACTGCACCTAGATTAGTTGGAGGACCATTATATGCCGGAACTGCAGCGTGAACTACCTGAGTGTAACATTGATCCTGATGAGCTTCAGGAGAAGATGCGGAAGCTCGGCGATGTACAGGAGCGAATTGCCAATGGAGAGGAGAGCCTGGTGCGGGCACTGGAGGACGTGCTTCCAGAGGTGTCTTCGCTGCGTACGTACCTTATGCAGGGGATCGTGAAAGGCGATATAGCGCCTGATTACGCTGAGACAGCAATGAAGTCTGTCCATCTTGAGATACAGATCAGGCATGCCATTGGTAGCCGGGGGCTCTCGTGGGGGCGCTAGAAGCACCCCATCAGGGAAATCGCACAGGAGCCGGTGAGCATGAAGCTCCGTTCTTCAGGTGCTGGATCCCCGGGGAAGCCAAGTCCTTTATCCGCCGAGATCGTACCTTCAACCTGCCGGGAGGCAAGGTAGGACGCCTGAACTACATGAACCCCAGGTCAGCGGAGTGGAAGTCCTGGATGAAGATCCGCATCGAGATGGCGATGGAGGAGTTGGGCCTTTCAGTCCCATATTCCGGGGCAGTGTGGTATAGAGCTGTCTGCGTCCTTCCTAAGAGCAAGAGCGCCCGGAAGTCTGACTTCTACCATATAAAGAAGCCCGATAAGACCAACATGGACAAGTTGATGGAAGACGCGCTTATCGGCCTGGTAATCGTAGATGATTCCCAGGTAGTTGATGGTCAGTTCATCAAGAAGTACCACAGTGAGGCCCTCACTGGTATCTACCTGGAGTTGGGGAAGATGGGAGTAGCATTCGATGGTACCGATGGACATGGATTCAAATCAGCCTGAGGTCGAGCTGTCCGTGGCGTTGGGCGACACTTCCGCAGATGACGCCATCCCTGCGGAGAAGGCTGTAGGCATACCGGTGGGCGATGTTCTGCCTGAGGTGCCCAGCACGTATCAGGACTGGGGACTTAACTCTGATATTATGCGGGCCGTAGAGGAAGGAGTTATTACCGAGCATTCCGAGGACCATGATATGGTTCTGCATTATGAGATAAACCGTCTAGATAACCCTGGATCCAGGAACGGCTGTAGGGAGGTGCCATCGCCTTCCGCTGTAGTCCTGGATAAGCCTCAGGCTAGTCCCCAGGTGGATGACTCTAAGGGTAAGCCCAGGTCCAGATCAAAGAAGAGCAAGAAGCCCGATGACTATGGATTTTCACCTGGAGGCAGGTGGGGGGCATTGCTACGTGGTACATCTACCCAGGGACCTGTGTACTTTGAGGTAGATTCTCCGCCTATCATGGAGACGCCTAATGGTAGCGTATTTCTAAGGGTGAAGTATTGGGATCCTGGAGCCCGCCGATACGGCACCAGCGTCGGAATGGTGTCATTGGACAACCTGGCATATCTGGAGATTCGAAACCTGGAGGGGCAGCCGGCTTCTACGGCGACCAGCACGAGAGAGAGGTATTTGTATACAAGATGAGACAGTTCAATGTATCTGCTGATGACCTGGCTGGGTACTTCGCGGCCAACCTGACCAACTGGATGCGTCTTACTGGGTATAACTCGAAGGCGCTGGCCGAGATGCTGGATATTACCCCATCCATGATTTCGTATATCTTGACTGGGGTCAAGAAGCCTGGCCTGGAGATGGTTGCCCGGGTTATCAATGCTACAGGAATGACCCCCGGTGAGCTGTTCGCTTGTCCTGAGTTTATAGCATCCGATGGGGACCCCTTGGAGATGATTCATAGTATCGCTGAGACAAGTGCCAGGCTGGGGTCCCAGATCAGGGTTCTATATGATCGAGTCAAGCATGATAGCGGTGATGCATCCTGATGATTGTGCTGGCGGTTCTAGTGGGTGGACTGTTATCGCTGATAGGCACAGCCATGGGGTATGCAGGTGCCTATATACTGATTAGAGGATTTCCCTCGTCTACTCGCAGGGTAGCTGAGCACGACCATGCTCACAGCACGTCCAGGCCAGCTAGGGATGAGTATGACCATATAGCTGGTGTATCGTCGGCGTATGGCATGTCCATGGAGGCATCAGCTCCTCCTGCTCCAGGAGACTGGGTCTCAGATATAGGCCCGCCTATAGGTGGATCGGGAGATGCTGAGCTGATTGCGGAATGGGAGGAGATCCAGCGGGCGTTGCGCGATGAGGACGACGAATCTATGTTCCCTACGTGGATTGGTAGCGTATAATGGGGTTCTTTCCTGAGGAGTACCGTGGCGTAGGTCTCTCCAGGCCACCTGCTTCCTCTGATTCTCAAGATGTCGCTATACCGAAGACAGTATCTGGTAAGTTGACGATTCACGTAGGGGCCGATGATAGAGCATTCATCGAGAGGATCGTTCGCCGGCTCCGTAGAAGGAGACGGGGAATATCTATCGGAGAGGCGATAGTTGAGGTGTTCAGGTTTTATGAGCAATACCATTCAGAGGCTGGACGACGCTCGGGTATGGATGCCGGTGGATCTGATTGATGTAGTAATATCGGATGCCAGCGATGTAGATCTGTTTGGGGGCATGTGGGTGGCCTACAAGCATCTAGGCAATAAGGCCAGATATATCGGTGGCAATTCATTGGGCAGAATGCCTACAAATATGAATGTCCTGGTAATTGGCTGCATACCCCCAGGTAGGGTGCTGGAGGCACTGTCTGATGGTGGATGCCGTATACTAGTATTGCTGAATGGGGCAGGGGATTTCGCCAGTCTAGATGACCTGCAGTGCTTGCGTATACTTGAGAGTGAAGAGCCGAGCGCCAGCATGTTGGCCTGGACCTACTTCAAATATGCCCAGGATCCTCCGCTATTGATACGACATATAGAAGATTACATTACTGGCAAGATGAGCATGATCGATACAAGAGAAATAGTAGCCTCACTACAGGTAGAAAAGAGGTCATTTCCGGCATGGGATAGGGCTGAGATGGAAGGATACGGGGACTTGTGTGCGGATGGTAGCGCAATCCTGCGATTCCAGGACTCACTGGTAGGCCGTCTGAGGTCCAACTCATCCAAGATAACCCTGACTGACTCTGATGTATCCTATATAGCCGTAAATGCTCCAGTGCATCAGCGTGAGGTAGCTGGCAGGCTTCTTGAGGATAACCCAGACTCCATGATGGTGGTGTGTTACCACCATGTCATGAGCGGGATGGTCAATATTGAGATATTCTGCAGGTCTACGTCTGACCTGATGGCCATGGCAGATGCAGCTGGTGGGTCAGTAATAGGCAACAAGATAGTGCTTCCGCTGCGAGGGGAAGATTGGAGCAGCGAGATATCTTTGGCGGTGAAGTATGTCAGAGGCAAGAAGCGAAGATCGGCTTGATCGCTACGAAGATGACTTGCAATCCAAGGTAGAGCGTCTCCACTTGATGCAGGTGAAGCCTGGAGGGATAGCAAAGGCCCTGAACCTGAAGATGTCAGAGGTGGCCGACCGCATCCGTAAGGTTGAGGACGACCTGGCTGACATGGTCCGAATGTCATCGCCACACAGAATCATGGTTATATTTGGATCATTGATAGCCAGATCCAGAACCAGATACGCCATGCTGGCGGAGATGCACGATGCGGGAATAGACCAGCTCGGAGCCATCAAAGCCATGAAGGAAGAGGACAAGTATGTTGCTGACCTGCTGATTCGGCCAGTCGAGATAGCTAAGGCTCTAGGTGGATATGCTGAATCCGTGTCAGTGGATGTTCTTCCTCTAGGAGCCGATGACGGCCCAGATGATGACGACGATGAGGGAGAGTTTGGCTCTATTACAGGGCGAACCGATCCCACTGAGGAGATAGAGAGCTACAATGTCATCCAGAAGGCGACTAGATCCTGGAGAGGAAAGGCGCTTTCGTAAATATTACAGGAAGCGCATCAGGAAGTTCATAGAGACATTCCTTAAGATCCAGACCAAGGATCAGAAGCTTGTTCCTCTGCGGCTAAATGAGGCTCAGAAGTATTTCCTACGTATCGTCATGGAGGTTATGTCCCAGAACAAGCCCGTCAGACTGGTGGTATTGAAGGCCAGGCAGATGGGCATTTCGACCTTCATTGAAGCTTTTTTGTTCACCATGGCCATGCTTAATCCGGACACGAACTGCCTGATTGTGTCGCATTCTCGTGACTCATCGAAGCGTATCTATAGGATGTCTGAGGTATTCTTGGATAACCTCCCCCCTGAGATACGTCCCATGGTATCGAGTAGAACCCAGAACCTGGTAAGATTCGAGAACCCAGATGACCAGTCCCGTGTAGATAATCCTGGACTGCGGTCTCAGATCCAGATCGGCACCGCCAAGAACTTGGACTTGGGAGCATCCTTTACTCTCCATGCGGTACATGCCTCAGAGGTAGCCCGTAAAGGCTGGGCAGACCCTGAGACCACCATGTTGTCCATCACCAATGCCGTTCCGTATCTACCAGGTACCTTCATCGCTGTAGAGTCCACTGCCCAAGGTATGGGTGGATACTTCTATGATCTGTGGCAGAGGGCGATGTCAGGTAAAAGCGAATGGGTCCCGGTGTTCATCCCATGGTTCATAGTAAAAGAGTATGAAATGGAGTTGTCTGAGGAAGAGCGAGGCGCCATGCTCTCCTCGTTGACTGAGGAAGAGAAGTACTTGATGTCCGAATTCTCCCCGGTAATGACGCTGGAGAAGCTGGCGTGGAGGAGAAAGACTATCGACATCGAGTGTCAAGGGAAGATATCTCTCTTCCGGCAGGAATACCCGTCGTGTCTTGTTAGCGAAACCAGGGTCAGCACCGATAAAGGCATTATCCCCATTGGGGGGGATGAGCTTCACACCTCTACTGTCACGGAGAGTGGTCTTATACTAGCCAGTGGGTGCACAGGTACTGCGGAGATCTGGAGACTTACTACGGCCGGTGGCAGGCGCATCGAGGGAACATATAACCATCCGGTAATGACCGATAACAGGGGGTGGGTGCTTCTATCTGATCTGCGGGCAGATGACTATGTGACTCTACGGCCTCCCATGTTCTCCAGTGAGGACAGCTATGTACGTTGGTGCCCTATACCAGGGTATACATCTGAGATTCGTATAGATGAGGTCTGGGCCGCATACCTAGGCTACTACCTTGGTGATGGGTACTTCAGCAAGACAACGGTCGGAATTGCCTGCGATGCTCGGGATGAGGACGTAGTGCAGGATGTCTCCAATATTTTGCACACAATCGTGGGAAACTCCCCTACGTATAAGCATGTGGCCAGGGTGAGAGGCAGGAAAGGCTGTACCTATGTAAATGTGTCAGGTGGGCCTTGGTTTCGTGAGGCCATGGTGCGCCTGGGGGTTATACTCCAGACCTCATATGGAGCACATAGCTCAGGGTATTACGTCAAGAATCTCAGAGTTCCAGAGGCAATCTGGAGAGCCCCTAAGGATATAGTCGCAGCATTCTTGTCTGCGTTGTTTGAGGCTGATGGAGGTAAAAGATCGCGAAGTACTATGGTCTTCTATACGAAGTCTGTAGAATTTGCTAGGGATATCCAGTTACTGGTGCTCGGGTTCGGCATCAATGTTCCCATAGTGGAGGTAAGCAAAAGGGCAGGCAACGGGAAGAAGTACATAGGGTATGAGCTGGTGTTCAATGCTATCGCGTTTTCCCTATTCCAGGAACGCATCGGGTTCCGTAGTGTCCGTAAGCGTACATATGGTCGCCCAGATGCGGTTACAGGGATAGGCAGACCACCTGAGCCTAATACTCTATCCGATAGGGTTCTGACTGTAGAGAATACTGGCAGAGTTGAGTTGGTATATGATCTCACTGTAGAAGGAGAGCATGCTTTTTCTGCTAACGGCGTATTGACGCACAACACACCGGAGGAGGCGTTTTTGGCCTCCGGATCCATGGTATTCGACCCAGAGGCACTAACCTATCACTCTAAATTTGTTAGAGATGGGCGTAGAGGTAGGCTCATACGTGGAACTAATCGCAACAAGATTGGGTTTGTAGAAGATTCCTCTGGTCCGCTTGTAGTGTTTCGTCCTCCTCAGAAGGGCGAGTCCTACGTAATAGGCGCTGACCCCTCTGAAGGTATAGCCAAGAAGAGGGATGGCGGTGCTGGGGACAATGCTGCTGCTGTTGTTCTGTCCAACAGGATGGAGCAGTGTGCTGAGCTATGCGGTACCCTAGACCCCTATGAGTTTGGTGACTATTTGGATATGCTGGGGAGGTTCTTCAACACAGCGCTGATCTACCCTGAGGTATCTGGGTATGGGGGTGGATTTGCTGTAACTCACTTCTTGAAGGAATCTTACCCTAGGCTTGGAATATGGCGATACTGGGATAAGGTCGGCGTGGCCTACTCGGAGTCTGTAGGGTTCCGGCCTGATGGCAAGTCTGTGCCCATCCTGATAGCCAAGATGGTTCGCGAGGTCCATCGTTCGGCAGGCATGCTGCTTCCTGGAGATATGTCGGACAAGATAGAGGATAATAAGCCGGATGAGTACAAAATAAGTCATTTTCAGAGGGAACGGCATAAGCGGAAGTTCAAGCTTAGAATCCTATCGCGTCCCCTTCTGAATGAGATGATAGGGTACATTGTCAGAGACAATGGCTCAATTGGTGCATCTGGAAGTGGGAAGGACGACAGGGTGCGGGCGCTTGGGCTGGCAATTCTTGCCCTGGAGCAGATTCCTCCTCCAGAGAATGTAGACCCTCTGATGAAACAGTTGGCCAAGATTCCAGATCCAGGCTACGATAGTGAAGGACTTTCCCTGGACGTAGCAGAAAGATCAGGGTATCCTAGCTGGATTATGTGAGGAGGTATGGAAAGATGGCGGCTATCTTGGATGTTGTCAAGATTCTGTATGCTCTGGTTGTTACGTTGGTAATCGGCGTGGAGGGATCTGGTCCTGGTCCAGATAAGAAGAAGGCCGTGGTCGATAAGATCCTGGCCATCATCGATGAGCCAGGTGGCATCGATGTGCCGTCCTGGCTCAGGGGAATCCTTCCCACGGTTCTACCTATTCTGGTCGACCTGGTTGTGGCTCAACTCAATCGCCTGGGTTTTCTGAAGCCCTCCAGCGACTCCTGAGAGATGAGATAGGTAGGGCCGTTCTTCGTAGAGTTTCTCTTCCTACGACACCGCTACCTGGCAGCCTGGAGGGTAGTCAAGCTCTATGGATATCCGAGAAGGCAAGAGGTGATGGTCTACAGATAGATTGGGGCCATCTAAATTCAACTAAGATACTGGATATTGAGATCCTGTAGAGATAATGCCTCCGTTAGCTAGCGGGGGCGTTATCTTTTTCTATCCACCTGTAGGTGCCCTCATTGCCATGCAGTGTGTTGTGGAGTATGGTGTTTCTGGTGTATTGTAAGTTATACCTGAATTGGGACGGAGTTGTGTACCATGGCTAATGCTCCCAGAGATGGAAACAATGTTCCAGCTCTACTGATAACCAGTAATGGTACAGCGGTTCCGGCTGCTGGAGATGCTCTTGGTAGACTCCTGGTAGCCTCTTCTGCTCCTGTAAATGTCGGCGGGCAGTCCACTGTTGGGATTGGCATTGTGGCTT
>JGI24712J26585_10002578_pt1 | contig 14730 bp, 11 predicted proteins | sample BioPla3DNA2_FD_26585 | JGI IMG/M metagenome (IMG submission 26585) | reverse complement strand
CGACCATCACCTTCCAGAACTATTTCCGCATGTATGAAAAACTGGCCGGTATGACCGGTACGGCAAAAACCGAAGAAGACGAGTTTCGGGAAATCTACCATATGGATGTTATTGAGATCCCGACCAACAAGCCGGTGAACCGGACCGACAAGGACGATCATGTGTTTTCCAATTCGGAGGCGAAGTTTGCCGCCATTGTGGATGAAATCGCCGAAGTGCACAGTACAGGCCAGCCGATCCTCGTCGGTACCATTACGATTGAAAACTCGGAACATCTGTCGCGTCTGTTGTCGAAAAAAGGCGTCAAGCACGATGTGCTGAATGCCAAGCAGCACGAAAGGGAAGCGGAGATCGTGGCGCAGGCGGGCCGTTTGGGATCGGTGACGATTGCGACGAATATGGCCGGCCGCGGTACCGACATCATCCTCGGCGGAAACCCCGAGTTTATGGCGAAAAACGAAATGAAAAAGCGCGGCTATGAGAAAGAAATGATCGAAATGGTCGACAATTTCGTGCAAACCGACGATGCGGATGTGGAAGCAGCGCGCGGCATTTACCGCGATCTGCTCAAGCAATTCAAGGTAAAAACCGATGAAGAAGCAAAAGAAGTCATTGCACGGGGCGGTTTGTATATCCTGGGGACCGAGCGGCACGAATCCCGCCGGATCGACAATCAGCTGCGCGGCCGTTCCGGAAGACAGGGCGACCCGGGTGAATCCCGTTTTTATATCTCTCTCACCGATGATCTGATGCGCTTGTTCGGCGGCGATAATGTGCAGCGCATGATCGAACGCTATGCCGGCGACGAGGTGATTGAAGGCGGCATGCTGACCAATGTGATTGAACGCGCCCAGAAGAAAGTGGAATCCAACAACTTCTCCATCCGAAAACACGTGCTGCAATACGACGATGTCATGAACAAGCAGCGTCAGGTCATTTATCAGGAGAGAAAGCGCGTCTTGGACGGCGAAAACATGCACGAGAGCGTCATGGGTATGCTGGAAGAAATCGTGGAAGGCGGTGTTTTGCAATACACGCAAAACTCCGATGACCGGTCTCTCTGGAATCTGGACGGACTGTCGCATTATCTGCAGTCGGCCTTTATGCCCAAAGAAATTCTGGAATCCATCAAGGAAACGCCCCAGAACCGCAAAGATCTGACCGATACGATTATTGGCGCCAGCAAGGCCTACTATCAGGAGCGCGAAAGCCGTATCGGAGAAGAAACCATGCGGGAAATGGAGCGGGTGATCATGCTGCAGGTGGTGGATGCGAAGTGGATGGATCACATTGACGCCATGGACCAGCTCCGCCAGGGGATCGGCATACGGGCGTACGGACAGGAAGACCCGGTGCGCGCCTATGCGAATGAAGGCTTTCAGATGTTTGAAGAAATGAACGCGGCCATACAGGAGGATACGCTGAAGTATCTGTTCCATGTGCCGATTGAGAAAAAAGAGATCAAGAGAAAAAGTCAGCCCAAAGGCGTGGAACGCGCACCGCAGGGGAATACCGGCGAAAAACAGCAGACCATCGTAAAGGGAAAGAAAATCGGACCCAATGACCCATGCCCGTGCGGCAGCGGGAAAAAATACAAGAAGTGCCACGGAAAAGTGGTATAAGGTGACAGATGGATACAATCTATGAATTAAAAAATACGCTCGACGAATACGCACAGCACCTTCAGGAAATGGGGGGGTCTCTTTGACGTCGCACATCTGGAAGAAAAAAGAGACGAACTCGAAGAACAAACGGCCCAACCGGATTTCTGGAGCGATGTAAGCGGCGCACAGGGCATTATCTCCCAATTGCAGGGCTATCGGACCATTATCGACCAGTACAGAGAAACCGAAGGCCTGATCGAAGAAGCGGAAATTATGCTGGAACTGGTGGAAGAAGAAAACAGCTTCGAATATCTTGACGAGATCAAGGCGCGCCTGGATCGCATCGGCAAGAAGATGGAAAAGCTGACACTGAAAGTGCTCTTAAACGGCGAATACGACAGCAATTCAGTGATCCTTTCTATCCATGCCGGAGCCGGCGGTCTGGAAGCGCAGGACTGGGCAGAGCAGCTTTACCGCATGTACAGCCGGTGGGGGAGTGATCAGGGCTTTAAAGTAGAAGAGATTGACCGAAACGCCGACACCGAAGGCGGATTGAAGTCGGTGACGTTTTCTGTGGACGGCCCCTATGCCTACGGCTATATGAAAAGCGAAAAAGGCGTGCACCGTCTGGTGCGTATCTCGCCGTTTGATACATCGGGCCGGCGCCACACCTCCTTTGCCAGTGTCGATGTACTGCCCAAGCTGGAAGATATCGGCGAGGTGGAGATTGACCCCAAAGATCTGAAGATCGACACGTATCGCAGTTCGGGAGCCGGCGGCCAACACGTCAACACGACCGATTCCGCCGTGCGGATTCAGCATATCCCGACAGGGATTGTCGTGCAGTCGCAGAACGAGCGTAGTCAGCATATGAATCGGGAAACCGCGATGAAAATGCTGGCGGCCAAACTGATACAGATTAAAGAAGAAGAGCACAAGGAACGGATAGAAGACATCCAGGGCAGCTACAGTCAGATCGCCTGGGGTTCGCAGATTCGCTCCTATGTGTTTCATCCGTATTCCATGGTGAAAGATCACCGGACCGACTGGGAAACCGGAAATGTGCAGAGTTTTATGGACGGCGAGATTGACGATTGCATCAGCGCCTGGCTGCAAATGAAAGCCAAAGAAAAATAGGAGATCGCCCGGAATGCCCGGGCGGACTTTTTCATGGTTGCCTTTTTGTGCAGCTTATTGATCTGTATCAATTCGGGAAAACCGATTGCATGCTATAATAAGAAGCAATACATGGCGAAGGGGCGGAAGTATGAGAGAAACGATACAGGCACTCCGAACAGAAAACCAGACGATCCGCGCAGTGCTTGCGGAGGTGGATGAAGCTATCAACCGGGTCATCCTGGCGCATTATTTGACGCATGAAAAAGAACTGGAAAAGGAATTTCTGCTGTTTCAGACTTTGCGTGCGCGATTGTTGTGGCTGTTTGCGAGCGAAGAAAAGGGTTTGATAGTCCGTTTCCGGCAAGGGATACGGCAAAACGAAGAACATACAAATCCTTTGTATGCGGTGCAAAACGAGATTGACACCGGGTTTTTAGCCATTAGAAAGGTAACAGACGGATACCGTGCACCGGCAGACGGCTGTGCAACCTATGATGCCATGACGGCAAATCTGGAAAAGATAGAGCAGCTGTACAAGAAACGCAAACCCATAGCAGAAGCACTCTACCAAAACATAGCGGGAGGAAACGAATGAAAAAACACATCAAGAACAATGTACACTGGGTCGGAAAGATCGACTGGGAACTGGACTCCTTTCACGGGGCCGACTATTCGGTCAACAACGGATCCAGTCAGAATGCCTATCTAATTCAGGAAGAAAAAACCGTTCTGATCGACACCGTATGGGTGCCGCACTCCACGGAATTTATCGACAATCTGGAGTCGGAGATCGATCTTGAGACAATCGATTTTATCGTGTGCAATCACGGAGAGGTAGACCATTCCGGCGCATTGCCCGCCCTGATGGAAAAAATTCCGGGCACGCCGATTTACTGCACGGCCGCTGCGGTCAAATCGCTGACAGGCCAGTATCATCAGCCCGACTGGAACTTCCAGGTCGTAAAAACCGGCGACTCTGTGGATGTGGGAAACGGAAAGAAGCTCGTGTTTGTAGAAATGAAAATGCTGCATTGGCCCGACAGCATGGCAACGTATCTTACCGAAGACCATATTCTCTTTTCCAATGATGCCTTCGGCCAGCACTATGCCGTAGGCGAACTGTTTAACGACAAGGCCGACCCGTGTCTGCTCATGGAAGAGGCAATGAAATACTATGCCAATATCCTGAATCCGTTTTCGTCTTTTGTGACCAAAAAGATCGAAGAAGTCGTCGCGATGAATATACCGATCGATATTATTGCTACCTCCCACGGGGTGATCTGGCGGGAAGATCCGATGCAGATCATCAACAAATACGTACAATGGGCCGATGCCTATCAGGAGGATCAGATCACCATCGTATACGACACCATGTGGGAAGGGACAACCAAACTGGCGCATGCCATTGCGCAGGGGATTGCGGAAGCTTCGCCCGAAACCCGCGTAAAGGTGTTTAATATTTCCAAAACCGACAAAAACGACATCATGACCGAAGTCTTTAAATCAAAAGCCATTGCGCTGGGAAGCCCGACTGTTGGGCAGAATATTCTGAGCAGCGTCGGCGGCTGGTTGACCTTTTTGGAAGAGCTGAAGTTTAAAAACAAAAAGGCGGCAGTGTTCGGCTGCTACGGCTGGAGTGGCGAGTCGCCGAAGATCCTGCGCGAGAAACTGGAAAAAGCCGGATTTGCCGTACTGGATGAAGAAGTCAAATGCCTGTGGAATCCGCAGGAGGAGCAGTACGAAAAAGCGCGCGCACTGGGCAAAGCACTGGCAAACGCATAAGAGCAAGGCAAAGAGAGGCAGACCGCCTCTCTTTTTTATTTACAGTAGCCGTCTATTTCGTTATAATGAGTGCAAAGTCTTAATAGTGGAGGAAAGCAGATGAATTCGGATTTTTTGCGAGACAAAGCGATTGAAACGCAATGTGTGCAGGCGGGATATTATCCTGAAAACCAGGATGCCCGGGTTATGCCGATTGTACAGTCGACGACCTATAAATTTGATACCGCCGATGAATTAGGGGATGTGTTTGACTTAAAAGTGGCGGCGAATATGTATACGCGTCTGGGGAATCCGACGCTGAACTGGCTGGAAGAAAAAATTGCTGTGCTGGAAGGCGGCGTGGGAGCGGTGACAACGTCTTCGGGGCAGTCGGCCAATCTGTTTGCCATCATCAATATTACAAAAACCGGTGAACATGTGATCGCCATGAGCAATTTGTACGGGGGAACCCATACGCTACTTGGAACGCAGCTGAAAAAGTTCGGTATCGATGTGGAATTTGTCGACCCGCATGAACCGCTGGAGAGGATGAAACAGCGCGTGCGCCGGGAAACCCGGCTGGTTTTTGCTGAAACACTGGGAAATCCGGCTTTGGATGTGCTGGATTTTGCAAAGGTATCCGAACTGGCGCGCTTTGCCGATGTGCCCTTGGTGGTGGACAATACGTTCCCGACACCGTATCTGTGCAAACCGTTCGAATTCGGCGCCAATATCGTCACGCATTCCACTACAAAATACATGGATGGCCACGCAACCAGTGTAGGCGGGGTAGTAGTCGACGGCGGGAATTTTAATTGGGACAACGGGAAGTATCCCGAACTTACAACGCCGGATCTGGATTATCACGGCCTTGTGTATACGGAAAGCTTCGGACCGGCGGCTTTTATTGCCAAGACCCGCGCAGGTCTGCTGCGGGATATCGGTGCGACGATGAGCCCGATGAATGCGTTTCTGACCAATTTAGGCCTGGAAACCCTCCATCTGCGCATGGAACGCCATTCGGAGAACGCCCTGCGTGTGGCCAAATATCTGGAAGCCCACGAGAAGGTGGAGTGGGTCAATTATCCGGGTCTTGAATCATCCAAAGACTATGAACTGGCACAAAAATATCTGCCCAAAGGTTGCGCGGGGATTGTGTCCTTTGGACCCAAAGGCGGTTCGGCCGGAGCCAGAAAAGTTATCGACACATTGCAATTGGCTACGCTGGTTACCCATGTGGGAGATATCCGCACGCACACCATTCACCCGGCGTCTACCACGCACCGACAGCTCTCGGAGGAACAACTGATCGCGGCCGGTGTAAAACCGGATCTCATCCGCCTGAATGTCGGGATCGAAAACATTGACGATATACTGGCCGATCTGGAAGCCGGTCTGGCAAAGCTGTAATGCCCGTTATTATACCGGAGAATCTGCCGGCTACCCGGGTGCTGCAACGGGAGTATATCCCGGTTATGCACGAGCGGCGCGCGCTCACACAGGATATCCGCCCGCTGAAGATTGCTTTGGTGAATCTCATGCCGAAAAAGATCGAAACGGAGATTCAGTTTCTGCGGCTGATCGGGAACACGCCGCTGCAGGTGGAAGTGGACTTGATTGCACCTGCCACCCATGAAAGCAAAAACACCAGCCGACAGCATCTGCTGGACTTCTACAAAACGATCGATCAGATCGAAGGCAAGCGCTACGACGGCTGCATTGTCACCGGTGCCCCGGTGGAGCATATGGCGTTTGAAGAAGTGGATTACTGGGAAGAGCTCAAGCGCATTATGGACTTTTGTCTGACGGATGTGTTTTCGACCATTTTTATCTGCTGGGGAGCGCAGGCGGCTCTATATTACTACTACAATATTCCCAAAGTGGATCTGCCGGAAAAACTCTTTGGGGTGTTTTTGCATAAGCTGGTGCGCAAGCGCGATATCACCCGCGGTTTTAACGATGTGTTTTATGTTCCGCATTCGCGCCACACGATGAACCGCAAGGAAGACCTGCTTAAAAATGCCGATCTGAAAATTCTTGTGGAATCGGAACAGGCGGGCGTGCTGTTTACAACAACGGTGGATCAGCGGCATTATTTCATATCCGGTCATTTGGAGTACGACCGGGAAACCCTGCGGGACGAATATGATCGCGACCGGAAAAAGGGGATGGATAATGTCCCGTTTCCGCATGCCTATTTTCCGGATGACGATCCGGATCAGACGCCGCTTTTATCGTGGCAGGCGCACGCCAATTTATTGTATTCCAACTGGCTCAATCATATTGTGTATCAGAGAACCCCGTACGACCTGGGGCAATTGGCGCCCCGACAACTGATTTTAACGAACAAGGCGCGTTAATCTTCTGCATTTATCCCAGCCTGTGTTATGATATTTCTAGGAAAGTATGTAGGGAGGTATCAATGAAAGTAGCCATTGTTATGGGGAGTATTACGGATCGGCCCGTGGTGGAAAAAGCGTATGCCATACTGCGGGATTTCGGCGTGGAAGTGGAGCTTCGGGTGATCTCCGCCCACCGCACGCCGGAGATCGCCCGGGAATTCGCCCTCTCCGCTGAAAACGAAGGAATCGAAGTGATCATAGCAGCTGCGGGCAAAGCGGCCCATCTGGCCGGTGTGCTGGCGGCCTCCACCACATTGCCTGTGATCGGACTGCCTTTAATGTCATCGGCCCTGGACGGTTTGGATGCACTTTTGGCCACCGTGCAAATGCCCAAAGGCGTACCGGTGGCTACCGTTGCCATCAACGGCGCGGAAAATGCGGCGTATCTGGCTTGCCAGATCCTGTCTTTGCGCTATGAACCGATGCGGGAACGTCTGCAGGAACATAAAAAGCAAATGGAAGAAGAAATCCGTACGGTAGACGAAGAACTGCAGCGTACGATGAAAGGAAACCAGTGAGCGGAATTTTCGGCGTAGCAGCGCAAACGGAAAAAGCGCAGGATTACGGTTATTTTGCCATGTATGCACTGCAGCACCGCGGGCAGATCGGCTGCGGCATGGCCGCCAACAAAAACGGCTATATCGACTATCATAAAGAACTGGGTGTGGTCAGTCAGACCTTTACCCGCAAGCATTTACAAAAATTGACCAGCAATCTTGTGCTGGCACAGATCGACAACAGCCAGACGCATGTGGACGAACAGACCCTGGGTCCTGTTTTGATGGGAAACCGCACCACGAGCTTTGCGCTGGCATTGGACGGATCGTTCCTGAATCGCGACGAGCTTTGCCGGAAGCACCATATCTGTCCCGATTGCACCGATGCGGAGCTTTTGGCGCGAATGATTGCCAAACGGCAAATGGAGGATCTGGTGCAGGCAGTCAGCCAGGTCGTGCCGGAACTGCAGGGAGCCTATGCGTTTGTGCTTCTTACACATGATGTACTGATCGGGATGCGCGACCCGTACGGGGTCAAAATGCTGAGCGTAGGGCGTTTGAACCATGCGCATATGGTATCTACGGAGAGTTGTGCGTTTGAATCGTTAGGCGCCGAACTTTTAGGCGAGGTGGAACCGGGATCCATGGTGATCCTCTCCAACCGGCGGATCGCCTATCTGCAGGTTGTCCCCAAAGAAGCAACCCGCACCTGCCTGTTTGAAATCATCTATACATCCCGGCCGGACAGCAGTATTCAGGGAAACAGCGTATACAATATGCGCAAGCTGATGGGCAGAAAACTGGCCGCGATTGCCCCGGCTAAGGCCGATATGGTCATATCCTCCCCGGACTCGGGGACGGTAGCGGCCATGGGCTATGCGGAAGCCGCGGGGCTTCCGTATGATATCGGTATTATTAAGAACCGTTATATCGGTCGTACGTTTATTGAACCCGACAAAGAGCTGCGCGATATGGCTGTGCAGATCAAACTGAATGTGATTCGCGATACGGTGGAAGGCAAGTCGATCGTCATCGTCGACGATTCGATTGTGCGCGGGACAACGATGCGGCGCGTGGTGAGCATGTTAAAAGAACACGGCGCCAAAGCCGTGCATGTGCGCATTGCTTCGCCATTGGTCCGCTATCCCTGCAAGATCAAGGTCAATCCGTCCATACAGAAGGATCTGCTGGCGGACCGTCTGGACCAGCAAGGGATACAGGATATGCTGGGGGCTGATTCTTTACAGTTTTTACCGGTGGAGGATCTTTTGGCGGCCATCCCTGCCGCGGACACCTTTTGCACCGGTTGCATGACGGCGCACTACCCGATATTGGAGGATGAGAATGGGACTGAATTATAAAGAGGCCGGCGTCGACAAAGAAGCGGGCTATCGCGAGGTACAGCTGATCAAAGAGCATGTGGCCCGTACAAAAACGCCGGGAACGCTGTCGGATATCGGCGGGTTTTCCGGTGTCTTCCAACCGGACTTAACCGGCATGACAGAACCGGTGCTGGTGTCCGGAACCGATGGCGTAGGAACGAAACTGAAGCTGGCTTTTCTCACAGAAAAGCACGACACGATCGGACAGGATGCGGTGGCCATGTGTGTAAACGATATTTTGTGCCAGGGCGCCAAGCCGCTGTTTTTTTTGGACTATCTGGCAACAGGGGTACTGGAACCGGAAAAAATGGCTAAGATCGTAAAAGGCGTAGCAGACGGCTGCGTGCTGGCAGGCTGTGCATTGATCGGCGGAGAAACCGCGGAAATGCCCGGTTTTTATGCGGAAGGCGAATACGATATCGCGGGTTTTGCCGTAGGCATCTGCGACAAAAAGGATCTTCTCGAGCAGGAAAATGTGCAGGAGAAGGATGTACTCATCGGACTGCCGTCGTCGGGCCTTCACAGCAACGGCTTTTCTCTTGTGCGAAAAATCGTTTTCGATCGGAAGGAAATTGCAGAGGATTTCACACCGGAAGGTTGGGAGACCTCCTTATTTGAAACGCTTTTGACACCGACGCGTATTTATGTGCCGCAGGTTCTGCCGCTTTTGGAAAAGAAACTGTTGCATGCCGCGGTGCATATTACAGGCGGCGGTTTCTATGAGAATCTGCCGCGGGCCATTCCCGAAGGACTCTGCGCACAGGTGGATACCAAAGACATACAAACGCATCCGGTATTTTCCCTGCTGCAGGAGTGGGGCGGCATAGCGACGAGAGAAATGTATGCTACCTTCAATATGGGCGTCGGCATGGTGCTGTTTGTCGCACCGGAGAATAAGGAACCAGTGCTTCATTTATTGACGGAAGCGGGAGAATCCCCGCTGGTTTTGGGCCAAGTGGGTAAAGGCACGGAGAAAGTACAAGTATGTCTGCCGGATTAGCCGTACTGGTGTCGGGCTCCGGCAGCAATCTGCAGTCATTACTGGATGCGCAGAAAGCGGACGCATTGGCAGGGGCAAAGATTGTACTGGTTTTATCTGACAATCCGAAAAGCTATGCGCTGACCCGCGCCGAACAGGCCGGGGTACAGGCGCTGGTGATTCGGCCGAAAGACTATGCGACCCGCGCGGATTGGGAAAGAGCCGTCGGCGATGCGCTGGATGCGGCCCGTGTCGACTGGGTTCTTCTGGCGGGTTTTTTGCGCATTTTTTCGGGGGATTTTGTGCGCCGCTTTGCCGGACGCATTCTGAACATTCATCCGTCGCTATTGCCCAAATACGGCGGGGAAGGCTTTTACGGGCTGAAAGTACACGAAGCGGTGCTGGCAGGAAACGAAAAAGAAAGCGGCGCTTCGGTGCATTTTGTCACGGAAGGCTGCGATGAAGGCCCCGTGATTCTGCAGGAAAAAGTAGCGGTCTATCCGGAGGATACGCCGGAACAATTGCAACAGCGCGTGCTGAAAATCGAACATAAACTGTATCCGAAAGCCGTGCGGGAACTGTTGAAAGGATCAAAATGAAAAAACGTTGTCTGATCAGTGTATACGATAAAACGGGCATTGCGGCGTTTGCCCGTGCGCTCGACAAAATGGGTTGGGAGATTGTGTCCACGGGAAACACGGCCAAAACGCTGGCAGAAGAAGGGATTGCCGTTATACCGGTGGAAGATATAACGCATTTTCCCGAAATTCTGGACGGTCGGGTGAAAACCCTCAGCCCGTTTATCTTTGGCGGGATCCTGTTTCGCAGAGAGGACCCCGCGCATGTGGAGACGGTAGCTGCACAGGATATACGACCGGTGGATATGGTTGTAAACACGCTGTATCCTTTTGCGGAAACGGTCGCCGATCCGAATGCATCGGAAGCGGATATCATAGAAAAAATTGATATCGGCGGTCCGTCGTTAATCCGGGCTGCGGCAAAAAACCACAAGGATGTCCTGATTGTTACGGACCCCTCGCAATACGAGGAAGTCGTAGAAGCCCTGCAAAAGGAGCAGGCGGATCTGTCTTTCCGGGAGCGCCTGGCAAGGGCGGCGTTTCAGACGACCGCCGTGTATGAAATTGCCATCGCCAACTGGTTTGCGGACAAAATCGGAGACAAAAGCAAGTGGTTCGGGGCCTTTCATCAGGGAGAAGAACTCCGCTACGGCGAGAATCCGCATCAGAAGGGATACGTTTACCGGGCAGAACCCAAAATCCCCGGCGGTTTCGGACATATGATCCAGCATCAGGGCAAACCTTTGTCCTACAACAATTACAATGATGCCGGTTTTGCGATGGAAGCGATCAAGGAGTTCCCCGACCGGCCGACAGCCGTTGCCGTCAAGCACGCGAACCCGTGCGGGGTAGCCTGTGCGGACAGTCTGCTGGAAGCCTATGCAAAATGCGAAGCGGCCGATCCGNATTCGATCTTTGGCGGGATTGTCTGTGTCAATGAGCCTGTGGATGAATCGGTCGCCACGGCGATGCGTCAGATCTTTTTGGAAGTGATTATCGCACCGGGCTATACGGAAGAAGCGCTTGTCGTGTTTTCCGGCAAGAAGAATCTGCGGGTGCTGGAAGTACCGGATCTGATGGAGCGCGCGCCGGATGAACCGCTGGTACGTACGATACCGGGCGGTCTTTTGCTGCAGGACAAGGACAATGAACTGCTCGACGAGTTGGAAACCGTAACCCAAAGAGCGCCGGGTACCCACGAGATGGAGGACCTGCAATTTGCCTGGAAGGTGGCCAAGATCATTAAATCCAATGGCGTGGTCATTGCGAAAAACGAAGCCACTTTGGGAATCGGGCTCGGAGAAGTAAATCGCTATTGGGCGGTCAAAAATGCGATCGAACGCGCAGAAGACGACAATAAAGGCGCGGTATGCGCATCGGATGCGTTCTTCCCCTTCGGTGATTCGGTGGAAGCCCTGGCAGAAGCGGGTATTACCGCTGTCATACAGCCGGGCGGTTCGATCAAAGACCAGGAATCCATCGACGCGGCTAATCGGGCGAATATCGCCATGGTCTTTACCGGCATGCGCCATTTTAGACATTAGGAGGACTTATGCGAATACTTGTGGTTGGCGCAGGTGGCAGAGAACACGCCATACTCAACGCCATGTACCAGTCGGAACTCACGGAAAAACTGTTTTGTGCGCCGGGTAATGCCGGTACAGCCGAAGTGGCACAAAATCTCCCGATTGATGTAACCGATATCGAGGGAATTGTGCAGGCGGCAAAAGATGAAGCGATCGATCTCACGATCGTCGGTCCGGAAGTGCCGCTGGCTTTAGGACTGGTAGACCGATTGGAAGAAGAAGGATTAAAGGCGTTCGGACCCGATAAACATGCGGCGCAATTGGAGTCCAGCAAAGGCTTCACGAAGGCTTTGCTGCAGAAGTATTCCATTCCCACAGCCCGGGCGGAGCGCTTTTCGGATGCATCGGCCGCTTTGCGTGCCCTGCCTTCCTATTCGTTGCCGGTCGTGATCAAAGCCGACGGCTTGTGCGCCGGCAAAGGTGTCATTATTGCGCATACCGAAGAAGAAGCCGTGCGCGCTGTACGGGGGATTCTGGATGAAGGGCTGTTCGGAGAGGAAGGGGCCTCCATTCTGATCGAACAATTCCTGGACGGCTACGAAGCGTCCGTGTTCTGCTTTGTCGTTAACGGAAAGCTGGTACCGATGCCGGCTGCCATGGACTACAAGAAGATCGGCGAAGGAGACACCGGAGAAAACACCGGCGGGGTGGGCTGTATCGCACCCAATCCCAAACTGTCCGAAACGGCCAAAGAAAAGATCTATAAAGAGATCATTCCGGATATCGAATATGCGCTGCTGGCGGAGAAATTGCATTTTACAGGTTTGCTTTTTATCGGCTTTCTGATCGAAAACGATATACCGTATGTATTGGAGTTTAACACGCGGTTCGGGGATCCGGAGACGCAGGCTCTTTTGCCTTTGCTGGAGTCGGATCTGACGGCCGTGTTTGCCAAAGCGATGGACGGCACGCTGGATGAAACGGACCTGCGCTTTTATGACGGCGTTGCCATGGGCGTGGTGCTCTCTTCGATCGGCTATCCCGGAACCTACGAAAAGGGCGGTTATCTGCCGGATCTGAAGGCGTTTTCCGACGAGATTCTCATCTACCACAACGGCACGGCGGAGAAAAACGGACTTCTAACTATTAACGGCGGTCGCGTTTTGACGCTGGTGACCGTACAAAAAGATCTGGAAACCGCGCGCAAAGTGCTTTACCATGAAATTGACGGGGTTTCGTTTTCCAACATGCAATACAGAAAAGATATCGGACGTTAACGAGTTGCTATTTTAACAGGAATATGTTATTGTAAAGTCACAATACAGAACAATTGTGCATAGTGAAATTGAAGGAGGAATGAAATGAAAACAGACGTGCAAATCGCACAAGAAGCGAAAATGGTGCCCATTTTAGAAGTCGCTGAAAAACTGGGTCTGGAAAAGAAAGATCTCGAACAATACGGTGAGTACAAAGTAAAAGTATCGCTGGATGTTCTGGCCCGCAAGAAAGACGAAAAAGACGGCAAACTCATTCTGGTTACAGCGATCAATCCCACGCCCGCAGGGGAAGGAAAAACCACGGTCAATATCGGTTTGTCCATGGGACTGAACAAAATCGGAAAGAATGCCATCACCACCATTCGCGAACCCTCGCTCGGACCGAGCTTCGGCGTAAAAGGCGGAGCAGCCGGCGGCGGATACGCGCAAGTTGTCCCGATGGAAGATATCAACCTTCATTTCACCGGCGACTTCCACGCCATAACGACTGCGCACAATCTGATTTCTGCCTTGCTGGACAATCACATGCAGCAGGGAAACAAACTCGGGATCGACCCGCGCCGTGTACTCTGGAAACGCGTACTGGACATGAACGACCGCGCACTGCGCAATATCGTTGTCGGCCTCGGCGGAAAACCCAATGGTGTACCGCGTCAGGACGGCTTTGACATTACGGTTGCATCGGAAATTATGGCGATTCTGTGTCTGGCTGCCAATCTGGAAGACTTAAAAGAGCGCGTAGCCAACATTCTGATTGCTTACACCTACGACAATAAACCCGTGTATGTAAAAGATATCGAAGGACAGGGCGCCGTTGCACTGATCATGAAAGACGCGATCCGTCCGAACCTCGTACAGACGCTGGAAAACACACCGGCCTTTATCCACGGTGGCCCGTTTGCCAATATCGCACACGGATGCAACTCGGTTCTGGCAACCAAAACCGCTTTGAAACTCGGTGATTATGTTGTTACTGAAGCCGGATTCGGTGCCGACCTCGGTGCGGAAAAATTCTTTAACATCAAGTCCCGCGTAGCGGAATTGAAACCCAATGTTGTTGTTATCGTCGGCACGGTACGCGCATTGAAACATCACGGTGGCGTTGCCAAAGACCAATTGGGCGAAGAGAATATCGAAGCGCTCACAGAAGGCTTTGCCAATCTGCGCCAGCACATTGAAAACGTAAACAAATTCGGCCTGCCGGCAGTGGTTGCGGTAAACCGTTTCCCGACCGACACCGAAAAAGAACTGGAAACCCTGATGAAACTGACCGAAGAGGCGGGCTCCACCGCAATTCTGACCGAAGTATGGGGCAAAGGCGGCGACGGCGCGATCGAACTGGCGGAAAAAGTTGTGGAACTCTGCGAAGCGTCCGAATCCGAATTCAAGGTTCTGTATGATACCGAACTGTCCATCAAGGAAAAAATCGAAACCGTTGCCAGAGAAGTGTATCGTGCGGATGGCGTGGAATTCACGAAGTCCGTCGAAAAGAAAATCAAAGACATCGAAGCACTGGGCAGCGCAAACCTGCCGATCTGCATGGCCAAAACGCAGTACTCCTTCTCCGATGACCCGACCTTGCTCGGCGCGCCGGAAGGGTTCAAA
>JGI24712J26585_10002576_pt1 | contig 14738 bp, 11 predicted proteins | sample BioPla3DNA2_FD_26585 | JGI IMG/M metagenome (IMG submission 26585) | reverse complement strand
TTCGTTCTTTGAACGCTGGCTCTGAAACTCCCCTTCATCACACCCGAGTAAAATGAGGGCATTCAGAATCTGCTGTGCAGAATGCTTGCCTTTCGAGGCCAGTGTCGTCAGTTGGTCACGCTCTTCACGAGTGAGGGTCACGATATACTTCTTCATCCTCAATCCCCAAGAAAGAGTGGGTATGGGGGAGCATATACTTTACGACATTATATCATTGACAATACACTAGTTTCGCGCCGATGAGGCTTCCTCCCGTCGCATACCCGACAAACCCCGCTCCCAACTGTGTACCGGTTGTAGCAAGCGAACTGGTGACCCGGGCAACCGAGAGCCGCCCGAAATGTTTGGTGCGCGAGTTCCAGTAATTCAGCGCGAGGAAGACCCCGCTGATGAAGACAAATGGCGGAACTAGGATGAGGTAGGGGCCAAGCCCGGGTGCCCTGAGCAGGGAGAGGAGCGCATCGCCCCCGAAGTACAGGGCCGGTATGGTCAGCCCGGTGACCACCGTCACGCAGAGGAGGCAGAGGCCCAGCAGGTTTGCGGCCTCCTCATCGGTCTTCGGGAGCATGATCGCGAGTTCATAGCGCATGCAGGCGATGACCCCGAGGATGCTGGTGATCGAGGTGAAGATCGCGAGGAACCCGAAGGCCTCCGGGCCGTAGAGGCGGGTGATGACCGGAGCTGCCAGGATGGTGATGACCGGAGCTGCCAGGATGGTGATGACCTGGGCGAGGGTGGTGCCGGTGACGAGTTTGAGGACGTCGGTGGCGAAGGAGGATGATCGGGAGGGCTCTGGGTTGGGCATTGAAACACTCTATTTTTAGGTGGGTGGGGGTTAATTAGGTATCTATTCTGATGCGGGAGGTTGCATGCGGATCCGGGAAGAAGGAGGATGGTGAGGGGGAGGATGGGAGGAGGGGCGGGCTGCATCCGAGGGCACTCCCGGGCACACGTGTCAATGGCTATCGCCATGCGCTGCCCCAACCCCCGCGGAAACGCGGGCGGGGTGATGTGGAGGGGTCGCAGGTACCCCCTCAGGGGTTCCGCCCGGCCCCTCGGTTGCGATATCCCCACCGCTGCACCGGCGAGCCTGGGAATACCCGGGCCGGCGCCCACCTTATCGGGGGCGAACGCCGGAACGGGGTTTCAAGTTGTATCGTCTTTCAGGATGCGGAGGCTCAATGGGCGATTAAATGGGGAGATATTGCCTGAATCGGCAGGAGGCTGTTCGGGTTTCTGTTCTGGGCACAGGTGCCGTTCATCGTCCCCGTCAAAAAGCAGAGTAATCGGATGAAAGACCCACTACAGGGGACACAGTCCCGGTATGCCGAGTACCGGATGAAAGCCAAACCGCCCATGAACCTGACAATTGCGGTTGCCGTGAAGTATGCAAAAGGTAGACGGGGTAAGCGTGGCGTCGAGAACTTGGGCTACGTCGTGGGAAACCTCCGATGAAATTCCCATCGGACCTACCGGTCGCGGTTCTCGATTGAATCATCTTACCGGATGCGCAACCTGGCGAAACCCAGGACGAGCACGAAGAACCCGACGTTCCGCTACCTCTATGCCATTGCTTCCTTCCTCCTGAAGAATGTCCGGGTTGCTCTGCTCCGGATATATTTCTCGCCGGTGAAGCAGGGGCAGAGGATTGTCGATATGCGCGCGTTTCGGTTTGAACGGTTTGTTTTCATAATCTGGGAGGCGATCCGGACGTCGATGGGGATGATGAAAGGAACTTCTGTGTTACGGCACTAGGTTTAGGGAAATAAATGAGATGCGCTGTCGAAAGGGATTCGGAGGACGAGGTTAGCGAAGAGATGGTAGAAGATCGAGGACGACCTCGACACTCCCTTCTTACGACGCCCAAGATGATACCGAATTGTTGCTCTTGTGTCGTACTTTTCTAACGCATCGCACCAGATACCGTTTATGGCTGGACATACAGAATGCAGCATAGCATCACAAATGTTAAGTCCTAAAAAGCAAAGATCTGCTTCATTATGCTCAATGTTCGTTCTGTGTCCATCAAAAACTATCGGGCAATAGAGGACCTTGAATTCTCACCCAATTCAATTAACGTCTTTGTCGGACCGAATAATTGTGGGAAGTCTTCGATACTTGAGGCAATTGCACTCAACCTCTCACTCAACAATAATTTTAACGATTATATCGGGAAGAATATTTGGCATTATTTATTATCCAGTAAAAAATATGATCCGCAATATATCTTATTTGATGAGGCGGAAAAAACCCTCATCGAATGTGACGACCATACAATGACAATCGAAATTGTTGAAAGTGGCTTCCCGGAAGGGGATATTGGACAAAAGATTCTAAGCTTTTTTCAAGCTAAAATTGATGAGTATCTCCAAAGGGGCTCAATAATGGGCGAACTTCAAAACGCATATTTTTCAAACTATCGAAAGGGGATAGCGACCACCAACAAGCAAACTACATTATTTGAGATGCCAGATTTTATTGAAGATAACTCTGAAAATCTGCAAGACCTTGAGACATACGAGACAATCTGTGGATACTTTAAAAACTATATTGCTCAACAGAAATCTAAAATATTACTCGATATAAAGAATAGGAGAAAAATCATATTCTGTGGGTACACTGACGATAAACTTGAGAATATAACGGTCAGTATGACTATTCCTATAATGTATCGGTCGGCAATAGATAGCATTACGAGAGACTTCTATATTCAGATGTTTGGAATGGAGATTGTTCGAGGAAGAACGAAACTCATACCCATTTTTCAATCTCCAAAAACTAAAAAATTCCAGACGATAATAAACTTCGAGCATTCCAATCTCCCTCTTGAGATTAATCAACTGCATGACCTTGTAATTAGTAATAATAAAATAACACAATCCTTAGAGAAATTGAAGGAAAAAATAGTGTACTTTGAAGATATACGAAAGACAGATGAGGGATTGCAGATATTTCTGAAAAATCAGAGCACCCCCCTACCCATCTCCTCAATGGGAGATGGCTTTAGTTCATTATTGAAATTAACGTTCATGAACAGTCTTGCAGACGAAGGTGTAATAATCCTCGAAGAACCTGAAGTTTCGCTTCATCCTGGATTTATATATATATTATGCGAAGCGATACTAAACAACTCAAAAGAGTCACAATTTTTTATTTCAACACATAGCATGGACTTTATTCGAGCATTGTTGAAAGTAGTACGATGGGGGGGACGAATCGACGATATACAAATTATCAGAATGCATACGAGGTTAGAGATTCAAAGTCCTGACATAGAAATACTAAATGGTGATGATGCAATAAACGAGATTGAGGAAATTGGCCGCGATCTGAGGGGAATATAAGCATGAAATGCTTGGTATGTGAAGGCAAGTATGACCTTATATTCCTACAAGAATATATTGAGAAATACTCAAAAGTGCAAGGGTACCCCGTAAACAATAATATGGATGACTTTTTCGATATATTCCGTTCAGACTACCATCCTTTCCACGAGGGATACAAATGCGTTATTTACGGTGAAGGAGGAAAGAGGAAATTATTTGAACGAGTTATCATTCCCTGCGTACAAGAAGTATTTGGAAGAAAGGGATTTAAGCATCATTTCTTTGTTGTTGCAGATGCGGATGGTGCAGACCCGGATCACCTTTGCAGTATATATTACAAGGCAATTACAGAAAATATTCGTTCTCGAAAGACTACAAGATATTCATGTAGACGTCGAAATGGCGACTCTTGTCACGTCTTTTATTCTCCTCACGATGAACGATACCAATGTATAGTGAAAACAGCTCATCTTCCGACGAGCCTTGAGAATGAACTTGTTCTGAAAGGAGTAGACAAATTTCGCGGCAAGATATCTAAAAAAACACAAGAGAACATACTCAATATGCCAATACATGATGCACTGAGGTCTTTATCAGCACATGTGGGGCTAACAGTTGAGGATTTCATAAAACAAAGTGTCAATGAAGAGTGGTTCATAGATGAACCCTGGTTTACCGAAATTAACCACGGGTTAAGTTCATTCCTCGGCATTGAACTACAAGGTTCTGAGCGGTTTTGATTACCCGCTACCACTCATTTCACACGAGTACAACCTGGATTCTCGGGGACTCATGGCGAGGAAGGAAACAAACCATCCCGGACTTCCCACCCGATTAAGCGCATTCGATTTTGGGATAACCTTCCCTGCCATAAGATGCTCCTGCGCAAGAGCGCATGATCATCCCGCCAGATCCGACCGCCGGGAACCCCGGCGGAGACAGAGACTCCTACCAGGTTCGCGCCAATGAGGCTCCCCCCGTCGCATACCGGGCATTTTCCGCTACCCGCTGTGTGCCTTAGCAAGCGAACTGGTGACCCCGGGAACCGCCTGAACCGTCTGACGCGCGTGTCCCCGTAATCTACAAGAAATACCCCGCCGGCGAAGACAAACGGCGGGGCCAGGCGCCCGGGAGCGCAGCGCCCCCGAAGTACAGGGCCGGCACGGTCCGTGCGCTATCCACCGCGCAGAGACCCAGCAGGTTTGTGGCTTCCTTATCGGTCTTTGGGAGCATGATCGCCATTTCGTAGCGCATGCAGGCGATTGACCCTGGAGATGCTGGTGATCGAGGTGAAGAGTGCGAGGAGCCCGAAGGCTTCCGGGCCGTAGAGGCGGGTGATGACCGGGGCAAGGGTGGCGCTAAAGAGCCTCATCAGAGCATTTCGGGGAGGGGTGATTCCGGATCCCTTTGATAACCAGAACAACCTGATCGCGGGCGTTGAGAGTATAGGCTGGTATGCAGAGCGGCTGGAGAAGATCATCGAGGGTATGGATGAGTGTGCGGACTGGACGAGGCAGGATGAGGTGAAGCAGAGGATATACGAGCTCCTGGAGAATCGATAGGACAAATCATTCTGCGCATAGACGGAAGAGTATAATTATCAGAGAATTATGGGGAGAGCGAAGATTCAACGGATTCCACGCCATACCGGGGAGCACCACTCCAAGGCTCTGGGTTCGCGAGAGACGTCCTTGCGACCAGGGCACAGGGCATCTCCCTTGAAGATACAAAGAGAGATGCTACCTGTAGAAGTAAGAGTATTGCACGGGGTAAGCCCCCACTTGGCAGCAGGGCCATAAATGAAGACGGTACACTAACTCATTGTGAACACGCCCCTCAACACCACATTTATGACATCCAGAACATAACCAGAAACCTGGCGCGACCCAGATAGGAAGCACCTCTAGATCTCGCGATAGAATATCATTCTTAGCATAATCGCCGTCCGTATCGGATCGGCCTCGGGGTGACCCCAGGAAGATATGTGCGGCTCGAATGGCCCACCTTCGTCCCCCAATGCTCCCTCTGATATCTGGATGAGATCTGACCTCTTCCACTCCCACTCCTCTTCCAGGAGGCGCTGCCCAAGGTTATCTTCGATCTCAGCCAGCGCAAACGTAAGCACAGTCAATAAACCCCTGAGGATACGCGATATGGTCTCCTCTCCCTGCATACCTCCCATCGGGATACATCTTACATCCATGAGGGGGAGAGGACCTTCCGGAGGGATAAAGAGCCGTGTAATGCTCGATATCTTCGTGTGACTCTTATCCGAGAGAGCTTTATAGATCTCGTCTCTATCCTGAACCGTGATTCGAGGAGCGTCTCCGAGAATTTTTCGGATCTGGTGTGGTTTTTCCAGATCCTTCAGGCGTTTCAAGTCAGACTTATCCCCAGAACCTAAAATCCAAACAATGCCCAGTTCAGTATCTTTCATGAGTATGAGCCCGAGCCATTCGCTCTCGAGTCCCATCCTCAGGCAGTTGTAGGACTGGGTAATCAGACCTTTTTCGGCGAGGATCTTGCCGGAGTAGAAGTGGTTGTAAGCGTTCACAAAAAGGCACTTGAGGATCTTCGGGTGGAACGTTGTTGTCTCGACGAACTTCTGATAGGTAAGAAGATGCCTGGATATGGTCTCCTGGGCGGTCGGGTCCATGATCAATTATGCACGGCATATCATGAATGGTTGCCGGCGACTGCACTGCCGGGAGCCACACAACTGATCCTCCCCATTGGTTGTAAACGGCGGAGTAATCCAGCATCACACCGGCGGTCAGTCACATGGTCGCTAACGCTCCCCCCTCATTCCCCGCAGGCCTTGTTTGAGGTTATAGTCCGTGGCAATATCCTCTGGAATTTTGAGCCCCATCCTTGTATGACCGGGCGCGAAGTTTCATCATCCTGCATGTCGCTGAGAGGGAGGGGCTCCGTCCGCCAGACATCACCCAACCGCTATCCCTTTTTGCACCCAGCGGCCTGGTAACTGCCCGGGAACCAGATCGAAATCCCGAGTGGAAACTCACTCAAGGTTCACACCGATGAGGTTCCCTCTCCGCCCCCGGCCCACCAAAATCCCGGACCCGTAACGAGACCCCTGCCAGAGACAACCGGCGGCCCGGGGAAGCAGGCGCATCGCCCCCGAAGTACAGGGCCGGCACGGTCCGCGCGCTATCCACCGCCACACAGAGGATGCAGAGGCCCAGCAGGTTTGCGGCCTCCTCGTCGGGAGCATGATCGCGAGCTCATAAGCGCCGTGCCGGCGATTTCACCGGTGATGAAGGCCCGGGGGAGAAGCGGTCCCCCTCACGCGCCATCCTCAAAAAAGATACCCGGCGCAAACAGGAAAATTGGGGTAGATTTTTTCCTGTGGCCCGGGAGGTGTCTCACCCCGCGGGCACTGCACCGGGGCTCAGGGCTTCCCTTCATGAGAGGTATTGCCCAGGACTGGTTCCTCGTGAGGGGAGGGCTCCTGCATTGGTTCTGCTTTTTCCTCCTGTGTTTCAGGAGCCCGGGGTTGTTTGAGGGATCTCAGGGACCAATATGAATAGACGCTCGCTGAAAAATCGTCAATGGAGCCCTTATACTCATCATAGGACCTCAAGTTCTGGTTAAGGGTAAGCGCTTTGAGGTACTCCCGGACATTCTCCACTGTAAATTCGTCAACCGGTTGCAGGTGCACAAAGGTCTTGAGGAAAATATTCCGAACAGGTGCCTCACCGTTATCTTTGGGAATCTCACCGGGTTCTCCTGAGGACTCTTCATTGAGGATCTTCTTGCCATCCTCAGCCAGACACCTGACGCTGATGACGTTGTAATAGATGATCCTGGTGAGCGCATCCTGCAACCTCTTCTCTTTGGTTATCATCGAGATCTCGTAGAACCCCTCACCGATACTGAGCAGACCTTCAGTCTTTTTAGAGTCATCCTTCCAGACGCTCTTAGCAGGATCCAGTGCCTCTTTCAAGAGCGTGAATAATTTATCAGCAGCCAGCACAACCGCCTTCTCAATCCCGCTCTCCGCTGCAGACCGCCCGATATCCTTAATGTTCCAGGTCGCCCTGACAAATGCCAGTTTCTCAGTGGTATCCTCGCCAAGCTTCTCTGAGTTACCCTCGTTACGATCCTCCCAGACCCACATCATGTCGCCCCGGGTCAACATCTTACTCGCCAGTTCCCTTATGGCAGACATGGCTCTGATCGAGCCCTCCTGGAATTTCCTCTTTGCCAGCTGTTGTCCGATATTACGAATCGCAGTGCTGGTATGGGTCATCAGTATCGCGATGATCTTAATATTCTCGTCATCGTTATACACGCCGGCCAGATCGAAAATATTCTTGCCAAAGTTCTCCAGACATTCAATATATTTTATCGCGCCCCATTCCAGGTTGGAATTTGCTGCAGAAACACCTGCATCCTCAATTGACCAGATGTAGTGAGAAAGCAGTTTTTTAGGGAGTTTCGGCGGTTCTGTAGACAGCGATAAGCCTGGATGTCCCTTTGCTAAAAATGTGTAGAGCCTGCCATGCATCTGAGACGTTTTCCCAGCCCCTCTCACGACGAGCGTCTCATAATTTCGCTTATCCGCAATCTGGCTCACCAGACTGGCGGATCTTACACACTCTGCCGATAGATCGTAGAGATTACATTTTTCTGCTTTCAGATCCTCTTTCATGTGAAAACGCTCCCCGTTCTTTTCATTCGGTATGCCTGCGACCCCGCGGGCATCACATGTTTTTGTTAAACTTCGGTCTGTGGTATCCTGGGGAGGTTCTTTTGACTTGAGGTCTTTGGTGTTATAAAAGTTAAATAACTCCTCATTACAGACCTTTAACACTCGAACACACTCCCCGGCAGACCTAATATAATTTCTCTCCACTGAAAAATGGCCTAAATCAGAATATGATTCTATTAACAACTCCATATGAGAACGGAAGCGCTCCTCGATGTCATCAACAGAGATAAGAGGTTCTATAGTCAACGTAACAGTATCTTTATTATTGTGCGAATCAGCCTGATTTACAATCTTTTGTAGATCTGCTGCGTCAATGACATTCATGCAGCATAGAGAAGCTGCCTCGCCGTTCCAAAGGAATGCTCGCCTGAAGAGGTTTCTCAGGCCACCTGCGCCGGCAAATTTTATATTGCACATCCCAACTGCCTTCGTCCCTGAAAGTTCTGCTATTCCTGCACACCCTCCCAGAACGCTTTTCTCAACGGCTTTTATGATATCTATCGCGGTTATCTCATCACCCTGAAGAAGCGCCACCTTCGTAGAGTTGGTCATTTTTTCAATGTAACTCTCTGTTATGTCTTGCCTCCCGATCCAGCCCTTCATCTTTTCAGATAGATGGCGAATCCCATACTCTGAGGAGCGTGAATCATATTGCTGGATTGATAAATTGATCACGTTGGAGATCAGCTGTAGACTCTTTTCAACCTCGTTATCATCCCAACTATTGGGATTGCCAGGATTCCCTTTCCTGTTATTGCACATCGAAGAGATCCGGTTCAACTCCTTTCCTATAATGTAATCACTCTGCGTTATGCGGAATGCACGGACAAAAAACAGACCGAGGATCTCAAATGCTATCACACAGAGGACCAGAAGGAGTGGTATAGCCCAGAAGCCCCAGAATGTCTTCAAGTCAGGTAGTCCAAGCACCTGAAACGACAGCGTCGCTACGAGCGCCAGGCACATCAACGCCGCAAAGCAGTAGATGAACACACCACCCCATATGAGACCTTTATCCTCATCGAGGGGATTGAGTGCCGATTTAAAGACCCGTATAGAGAAGGCTGACGTGCTCAACCGTACTACAACAAATGCGAGGGAGATGAAGAAAGTTGCACACCCAACCAGGCAGCACAATAATTGTTTGAGCCACTCATTGATGGCCTCTGTTTGAGCCGTAGCCCCCGGAGTATCGCTGAGACCCTCGATGTGGTTGCTGTGATAAAAATACCAACCGGTGAATATTAAGATAGATGCTATGAGAAAAATGGTGAGGACGATTCGTGATTCTAACCCCTCAAATAACTGTCTTCTGGATGGACCTTCTCCCCGTCCATCCATCTCAGAGGCTTTTTTGTGGAGGTATCCTGAGTAGGTGCGCGCCGCATACGCAATGAAAATCACGGAGATCAGAGCTATGCAGAGGAGGATGTATGTCTGAGGCGGGCTCATGGTGACCAACATATCCGGGAATCAAAAAATTTGCTTTCAAACAGGACACCATGATGAACATTATCTTGTTTTCTTGCCATAATTTAGTACAAATAATTCCTGCAGTTATAAAGATACTTAATTTAGGTTCTGAACGATGGATACCCATTCGGCGCTTTTTTGGCCTCTGACCAGGTGTAGCAATCTCCATAGTCTTCCCGGGCCAGCCGGAGCATCTCCCCCAAACCCGGATCTCGTCTGCGCGGTGGTCATCGCCGCTGCTCTCCTTTCTTTTGGGTACCCGGAATTGTTACGAGAAGCGGATCAAGTGCGAGCCCATCAGATCAGCAGGATCATGGTGTGATGGCACGCTTCTCAGCGCGGATGCTCCCCGTTGCTCTCTCTGCCCCTCCCACGTTCTCGCTTCCTCTACCCTTCCTGAAGGGGCTGTCCTGGCACTCGATCGAGCCGCGGTCTGCCGCGGGAGACGATTGCTCCGTTCATTTGGCCGGACCCCTCTGCTCTTTCGAGCGTTGCTGCTCAGACCAGCATACCGGGGTTCTCGATCCCTTCCCTACACCCGACCAGGAGGAGATCTACGATGAGGTTGAGGGGTATGGAGAGCCGGGCCGGACCCCTTTATCAGGTGGAGCGTGGCGGCTGTCTTGATGTGGCTATGCACGCGCCCACAATTGCCGTGATCCTACAGGAGAATTCAGGCGTTCGTGGATGTGTCCCGGAAAAACATCCCGACCAGGTCCCGGCAGGAATGTTCCGGCATAACGTCAGCGGTGAGACCTTCTACAACATCCCGAGGGGGGATCGGGGAAACGGCTGGATTGCGACGGCGCCGCACAGAGATATGGAACGCCTCAAGGCGGTAGCACAGGGCAAGGAGAACTTCAGGAACGTTACCAGGTTATGCAAGCATATCCAGGATATGTACAACATCCTTGTCCCCTCCTTTGCGATTGAATCAGCGATTGTCGAGTATGCGGAGAGGAACTACTGGTACGGTGATCTCTATCTGGATTTCAGGGTAGTGCTAAAGACCCTCATCAAAGCGTTCCGGGGAGGGGTCATTCCGGATCCCTTCGATAACCAGAACAATCTGATCGCGGGCGTTGGGAGTTTGGCCTGGTATGCAGAGCGGCTGGAGAAGATCATCGCCGGCATGGACGAGTGTGCGGACTGGCCGAGGCAGGATGAGGTGAGGGAGAGGATATACGAGCTCCTGGAGAATCGATAGGATTGAATGTGCATAAACTGAAGGAATCAAGAGGATTATGGCCATAGGGAAGATAAAACAGATCCCGGATATACGAGAGCAGATCGTAGACGCGGTTAACAGGAATACCCTGGCTGTGTTTATCGGTGCCGGGGTATCGAGGACACTGGGTTGTGCGGGGTGGGATAAACTCAGTGAGCGCCTCATTGACCGTTGCACCGAAACCAAAAACAGCGACGGCACACCATGCCTGGGGGAGCAGGGCGCCGATGTGCTTAAGGGTTATAATGATAATAAGAAGAAAATAACCATCTGTAAACGAATACTCGTTAAAAGTGGGTGCAAAGCAGCATTTTTCGATGAGATTGAGGAATCGCTCAAAGCAGATCCAGACAAACTCAAAACCAGAAATATCTACAATGAGCTCCCGGGATTCCGGGCACTCTTTATCACAACGAACATGGATGAGCACTTTGACGTCAAATTCACACCACCAAAGATTGCGTACCGGAAAGTGGATTTTGTAAAAGAACTGGACCGGAACAAACTCTACCATATTCACGGAAAAATCTCCGAGCCTGCATCGATGGTACTTACCATCCCCCAGTACCTGAAACGATATAATACACAGGAGTTCCAGGATTTCTTAACGTCCATTTTTGCGAAGTATACGGTCCTGTTCATCGGGTACGGCATGGAAGAGTTTGAGGTGCTTGACTTTATTGTGGGCAAATACAGGTCCAGCGACAAAACCGAACTGAAACATTATATCCTCAAAGCTTTCAAGCCCGGAGATGGGAGGACGCTCAAATTTGAAGAGTGCTACTATAACTCGATGGGGATCGCCGTCATCCCTTACATCGAAAATGACGACTACGGGAGATTGTATGACGTGATCCGGGCCTGGAATCAGGAGATAAACCGGAGAACAAGATACCTGCACGAATCCTTCAGGGATCTTGAAGAATGCGTCAAAGATCCCTCCGCCGAGGGGATCGAAGATGCTCTCCAGTTCATCTGGAACGATGCCCCGCAGAGAAGATACCTGTTCAAACTCCTGGAGACTGCCGCAAACCCACAACCCTGGTTGGAGACGCTCTACGACCACGGATACCTGGACCCTGATCGTAATCCCCGGCCCCAGAAGGTCGAAGGTAAGACGGGCTATTACAACGTTCCCTACTGGGAGGTGCTTGGGTTCCTGGAGAATGTGGCGGCCCAGAACCTGGGGGCGCCATCGGAGGAGATCACCCGGCTGATCATAGAGATCCTTGAGGATATAATCTGCTATAGGACCAAAACCGGCGAGAGAATCGATAATCACTATACTGATGCAAGTATGATGAAGGTGATATTCTCGCTACCTCTCGATACGATTACGAGCGCACACTACGAGTTCATCAAAGCAGGACTGAAGACATCCTGGGAGACGATACACATTGCAACCGCGATAGGTGAGGTAGCACTCCCCCGGTTCATAGCCGGGAGAGAGAAGGAGCATCTCTTAAAGGTGATCGATGTGACTTTCGAGTATCAGCATCAAGCCGATGAGAGGGTGTTTGAAGAATATGTCTCTCGAATCGAACCCTTCTGGATAAACGAGATTCTCAAGGATAGAACGAGGGAGATTGCAGGGATCTGCGGCCACGAAGCAGCAGAGGTTGTTCTCAGAAAGATCCATCAGATCACGACACAGGACAGCAACCAGTTTAATCACGTCTGGATACCGGCGATTGAAAAAGAAGGATTTCCTGATAGATTTGATGTCCAGATCATCGAGTTTATAAGAACCGTATTCGAAGACTCAGATCCGGAATTGCTGCGAGGGGTAGTAGAGGAGCTGATCTACGAAGAGCATCCCATATTCAACAGAATCGCCATACACACGATCAACTATCACTATGATGTGTTGAAAGAGTTATTCTGGAGTTTAGACTACAATCCGATCGTTAAATATCAATTGGACCATGAAGTACACGAGTTGTTCAAATCCCGCTGCGCTTCCTTTTCTCAAGAAGAGATAATCAGGGCCATATGCTGGATACACGAAATATCAGCGCCAGAATACATCGATCCCGCTCAGAGGGAGCTTCACACCGCGTGTGCGAGAAAGTGGTGGCTCTCGACCATAATAGCCACTGGAGATCCGGGGGTTCGTGAACTCTACGACAAATACGAGAAAATTTGCCCGATGGAAGTGCGTGTCTCGGAGGATAGTCCGGCGACTGTCTCCTTTATCGGGGATCTAAGCCCCGTTACGCAAGAAGAGCTCCTCGGGATGTCAACCTCTGAGATTGTTCAGTATCTCTGCTCATACACAGAAAAACCAGGATTCGAGGGGTTCTCAAGCAGAGGTCTTGCGCGTGTATTTAGCGACTGCGTTGCAACAGCCCCGGACAAATTCTACGGTATCCTCAAACAGCGCCCGCAATTGCCATCCATGCACCTGACTGCCCTTCTGAGAGGGTTCGCTAATGTGGGGGAAGGTGATTCCATCCTGGATTGGAATTTTTTACTCGACTATATCCTGTATCTTGTCGAGTCCGAAGAGTTCTGGAGGGAGGAGGCCGGGGATGCAAGGTATGGATTCGACCCAGAGGTGGTGATAGGGATTGGGGACCTGATCACCAAAGGCGTAAGCCATGATGAATATATCTCCAAACCGGAGTTGCACTCAAAGACCGAGAGGATCCTCACGATCCTGGCAGACAGGACGAAACCTCAACTCAAAGTCATAAATGGCCTTGAGGTATCATGGGCAGTAATGCCACAAACTTCAGTGTTCCGTGCAACGATCTCCTATTCGGTACGCGTCGCTCCAATATGCGAGAGAGAATCAGGATCCCGCTGGGTTAGTAGCATCAGGGATCAATTCAGCGAACGGCTCAACCAACCATCCGAGAGAACCATTGAGTTCTCGGCAGTGTTGGGGGCGTCTCTACCTGACCTCTACTATCTGGACGAAGGATGGGTGAGAGGAAACTTAGATGAGATCTTCCCTCAGGATAACGAAGACCACTGGAGATCTGCATTTAAGGGGTATATACGGTATACCGGAGGAAATAGGATGTGCTATAGGCTTCTCCGGGATCACGGCGATTATTCTAAGGCCATAAAAGCCTTCGATGATGACTCTGCGATACAAAAGTCCCTCATTGAGGGTATCTGTAGAGGATACCTCAATGGGGAAGAGGACATACATGATTCAAGGAGTCTAATATCGGAAGTGATCGAGTACAACAACCCTGAACAGATATCCTGGGTAATCGAGAGGATCTGGCGATTCAATAAAGAGAGATCACTAAGTGAAGAGATGAAAGAGAGGGTAAAGACGCTCTGGGGGAAGCTCGTAAGACGCTATGCAGCCGGAGAAATAGATTCAGATAAGCAAAAAATCCTGGCAGGGCTGTTTGACTGGATCTCGGTGTTTGATGAGATAGACGATGAGATGTATGAGTGGTTGAAGGTCTCCGCTGCCCACGTACGGTGTGGTCGAGGTGGTTTACATTTCTTCGACTACCTCCTGAAACATGCTGTAAAAACGCCCGAGAAAGTTGGAGAGCTGATCTTAATTAATTCAAATGCAGGCGGTTACACCTCATATAAGAAAGAGATACTTCAACAAATCGTTAATATTCTCTATCATTCCGGTCAAAAAGAGAAAGCGGACAGAATTTGTAACTCCTATCTGGACGCGGGTTATGACTACTTAAGGGAGATCTATGCCCAGAACAATTTTTGTTAGGAACCTCTAGATGATCTCCGATGGAGGGGAGATTAACCGCCTCCTGATCTATGGAGGGTTATGGGGTGACCTCTGGAATCCCCCATAAGGAAGGGATAAGGGTACAACAGGGAATAATTTGAGAAGGCTGCGTGTCTTCGAACAACAGCCATCTCGATTAGATTTAAATTGAACTTATCTCGTTTTCATGGCGAGGTATGCATAATATGGAGGTCCCCATTTCAGTTTACCTTCACCGCCGGGCCGGATATTTTCACATTCCTCGTACTTTTTGAA
>JGI24712J26585_10002574_pt1 | contig 14745 bp, 9 predicted proteins | sample BioPla3DNA2_FD_26585 | JGI IMG/M metagenome (IMG submission 26585) | reverse complement strand
GCTTATATGAGCTATGTCCTTTGTTTACATTTAAAATACCACAGGACTTGTCCCCTGTAAAGGGTCATCTGCCCCTAGGGCTGAAAACCCTCACCGGCTTGGCCTGCCCCGAGCGGAGAGGAAGAGGGGACCTGGGCGGAGAATAAGGAAGGAAACGCCATGGAGGGGGATGGCCATGAAATTTGGCTTCTTTGATGATGCGCACCGGGAGTACGTGATCACCACTCCGTTCACTCCCTACCCGTGGATCAACTACCTCGGTTCCCAGGACTTCTTCAGCCTAATTTCCCACACAGGGGGCGGTTACTCCTTCTACCGGGATGCCAGGCTCCGGCGCTTAACCCGCTATCGGTACAATAACGTACCCTTGGATGAGGGCGGGCGCTGCTTCTACGTTAAAGACGGCGAAGATGTGTGGTCGCCCAGCTTTCGGCCCATGAAAAAGGAACTTTCTTTCTATCAGTGCCGTCACGGCCTGGGTTACACCAAAATCACCGGGGCCAGGGGAGGCCTTAGGGTCGATCAGCTCTTTTTCGTGCCCGTGGACTTCAATGGAGAAGTGATGCAGCTCAGTCTGACCAACGAGAGCGAACGGGCAAAGTCCCTGTCCCTCTTTTCCTTTTTGGAGTTCTGCCTCTGGGATGCCCATGACGATCAGACCAACTTCCAGCGCAACTTGAGCACCGGCGAAGTGGAGGTACAGGGTTCTGTCATCTACCACAAGACGGAGTACCGGGAGCGCCGCAACCATTTTGCCTTCTTTTCCGTGAACGCGGAACTGGCGGGCTTCGACACGGATCGGGATAGCTTTTTGGGTATGTATAACGGCCTGCACGAACCCCAGGTGGTGCTGGCGGGGCGGTCCGCGAATTCCCTGGCCAGCGGCTGGTCGCCCGTGGCTTCCCACCACCTCCAGCTGGAGCTGGGGCCTGGAGAAAGCAAAACCTTCATCTTCATCTTGGGCTATGTGGAGAATCCCAAAGAGGAGAAGTGGGCGGCTCCGGGTGTGATCAACAAGGTCAGGGCTGAGGAGATGATCGCCCGCTTTGCCCAGCCGGAACAGGTGGAACAGGCTTTAGCTGAGCTCCAGGCTTACTGGGATGCCCTCTTGGGCAAATACCAGCTGGCCAGCGGTGATGAGAAGCTCGATCGCATGGTGAACATCTGGAATCCGTATCAGTGTATGGTTACCTTCAACCTCTCTCGCAGCGCTTCCTACTTTGAGTCGGGCATCGGGCGGGGGATGGGCTTCCGCGACTCCAACCAGGACCTGCTGGGCTTTGTCCACCAGGTGCCGGAACGGGCTAGGCAGAGGATTTTAGATATAGCCTCTACGCAGTTCCCGGACGGGAGCGCCTACCACCAGTACCAGCCCTTAACTAAGCGGGGAAACCACGATATCGGCTCCGGCTTCAACGATGATCCCCTCTGGCTGATCGTGGGCACCGCCGCCTATATCAAAGAAACAGGCGATTTTTCCATCCTTGATGAAGAGGTGCCCTTCGACAGCGATCCGGACAACACGGCTAGTTTGTTTGAGCACCTCAAGTGCTCCTTTTACCATGTGGTGAATAACTTAGGACCCCATGGGCTGCCCCTGATCGGCAGGGCGGATTGGAATGACTGCCTCAACTTGAACTGCTTTTCAGAAGAACCGGGCGAGTCCTTCCAGACCACCGGTCCTTCGGAGGGGCCCGTGGCGGAATCAGTATTCATCGCCGGGCTGTTCGTTTATGCGGCTAAAGACTTCATTGAGCTCTGCCGCCGGCGGGGATTGGAGTCAGAGGCGGAGGCCGCGGAAAAGCACAGGGATCAGATGATCCAGGCAGTGCTGGAGCACGGCTGGGATGGTGAGTGGTTCCTCAGAGCTTACGATGCCTTTGGGGAGAAAGTGGGAAGCAGCACATGCTCCGAAGGACAAATCTTCATAGAGCCCCAGGGTTTCTGCGTTATGGCGGGCATTGGCGTGGAGGATGGACGGGCCCAGGCGGCCTTGGACTCCGTGCAGCGCCTTTTGGAGACGAAGCATGGGATTGTGCTCCAGACTCCCGCCTATTCCCAGTACTACCTGAATCTGGGGGAGATTTCTTCTTACCCTCCTGGTTATAAAGAAAACGCGGGTATCTTCTGCCACAACAACCCCTGGGTAATGATTGCCGAAACGGTTCTGGGCCGGGGACACCGCGCCTTTGAACTCTATAAGAAGATCTGCCCCGCTTACCGAGAGGAGATCTCGGATCTGCACCGCCTGGAACCCTACGTATACGCACAGATGATTGCCGGGCGTGATGCCGTCAATTTTGGCCAGGCGAAAAACTCCTGGCTCACCGGAACCGCGGCCTGGAACTACGCGGCCATCTCCCAGGCCATCTTGGGGATCAAACCGGACTTCGACGGCCTGCGCATCGACCCCTGCATCCCTCCGGAGTGGGACGGTTACCAGATCCGGCGGGAGTTTAGGGGAAGTGTTTACTACATCACCATCCGCAACCCCGAGCATGTGAGCAGGGGCGTGGCCAAAGTCATCCTGGACGGAACGGAAATAGCGGGCAGCCTCCTGCCTCCATTGCCTGGAGGGGAACATGAGGTGGAAGTGGTGCTGGGAAGTGGCGCGGCATGGTAAAGTTCATCCATGCCGCGGACATTCACCTGGACAGCCCCCTGCGGGGGCTGGAACGGTATGAGGGGGCTCCCCACCTGGCGCGCAGCGCCACCAGGCAGGCCCTGGAGAAGCTGGTCCAGCTAGCCTTGGAACAGGCGGTGGATTTTGTGCTCCTGGTTGGGGATCTGTACGACGGTGATTGGCGGGACTACAACACAGGCCTGTTCTTTCGGCGTCAGATGACCCGGCTGCAGGAAGCTGGTATTCCCGTGTTTATGGTGCGGGGCAACCACGATGCGGCAAGCCAGATCGCCCTCAGGCTTTCCCTCCCCGACAACGTACGGGAGTTTTCCCATGAGCAGCCGGAAACAGTCATCTTAGAGAACTTGGGCGTGGCCCTGCACGGACAGGGTTATGCCCAGCGCGCTGTAACGGAGAATCTGGCCCGCAGCTACCCTCCGCCCGTGTCGGGTTTTGTCAACATTGGACTGCTGCATACCGCCCTGGAGGGCAGGGAAGGACATGAGCCCTATGCTCCCTGCACCGTGGACGAGCTGGTTAACAAGGGCTACGACTATTGGGCGCTGGGGCATGTGCATCAACGGGAGATCGTGCAGAAGGAGCCCTGGATCGTTTATCCCGGTGTTATTCAAGGCAGGCATGTGCGGGAGGCGGGCCGGAAGGGCTGCACTCTCGTTGCCTTGGACCACGGGCGGGTTGTGAGCGTTGAGCACCGCGACGTGGATGTGCTGCGCTGGTGCCGGTGCCAGATTGACTGCGCCCCGGCCGCGAGTCTGGAAGGGCTTTTGGATTTGGTGCGGGCTGAGGTGCGCCGGGAGCTGGAACGGGCTCCGGGGCGCCCCTTGGCCCTCCGTTTTCAGCTGGTTGGTAAAACTGCGTTGGATCCAGTCCTGCGCCGCGGTCCGGACCGCGTTGAGGCTGAAATCAGGGCCGCGGTTCAAGAACAGCTCGGTGATTTGGGCTGGGTGGAGAAGGTGCAGCTGCAAACATCGAGCCCCAGGAAACAGGCTGTGCAGGAGCACCTGCCAGCGGGCTTTTTGCAGAGTTTTTTCGATGCTTTGGAGCATGATCCTGAGCTTGTGGAGGCCGTGCAGGAGTGCTTTCAGGAGCTGAAGGCTAAGGTGCCGGGTGAGCTGTTCACGGAGTACACTGAGTTGAACTTGGAGGACCCGGGGGCTTTCCGGGGGCTGCTTAGGGAGGCCCAAAGCCTAGCTGAACTGGCGCTCAGCCTAAAGGAGGAGCCGGACTATGAGGATTGACTACCTGCGCTTGCCGGCTTTCGGCGTGTTTACCGACGAAACCATCCGCTTCCCCCAAGATCGGGGGCTGCACATCATCTACGGACGAAATGAGGCGGGGAAAAGCACCCTGCTGCGCGCCGTTTCTGACGCTTTGTTCGGCATTCCCCGTGACTCCGGTGCGGATTTCCAACATAAAGCCAGCAATCTGAGAATTGAGGCCGGGCTGACCATGGCCGACGGAACACAGCTTGCCTTCCGGCGCCGTTATGCCCTGAGGAAAAGCGTGCTGGACCTGGATGACCAGCCCCTGGACGACGAGTTTCTCAGGGACTGCACTTGCGGATTGACTCGCTCCGAGTTTGAAAACATGTTTGGCCTGGACCATCTGCGCCTGCGGCAGGGGGGCAGAGAGCTCTTGGAAGCAGGCGGAAGCCTGGGGGAAAGCCTTCTCGCAGCAGCTGCAGGTCTGCCGGAGCTGAGAGAGCGCCTGGAAAAGCTGCAAAGCGAGGCGGACGCCCTGTTCAGGCCAACTGCAACCAAGCGTAAGGTGAACAGCCTGGCCCGAGAGTTCCGGGAGCACAAACGCGCGGTGGGCCAGGCGGTCCTGTCGCCTGGGAAGTTTCAGCAGTTGGAAGAAGAGTTCCTGGCACAGCAGGCACAGCTGCAGAACCTGGAAGAGCAGCTGGCCGCGGCGGAGCAGCGCCAGCAGAAGCTCAAACGCATTCAGCGCACTAGGCCTCTCCTCGCGGAGCGGCGGGCCGTCCTGGCTGAGCTGGAAGGCTTAGGGGATCTGCCGCCCTTGGCCCCGGACAGTCAGGAACGCTTCAACACACACAGCGCGGCCCTGGGCCAAGCCCAGGATGAGCGCCGTATCGCCGAGGGCCGTGTTCGGCGCCTGGAAGAAGAAATCGACGGTTTGCTGGTTTCCCAAGCAGTGGTTGACCAAGAGGAGGCCATAAATCAGCTGCAGCAGGATTTGAGTCTGTACCGGGAGACGGTGAAGCAGCTACCCAGCCTTGAGGAACAAGTGGAGTCCCTCCAGCAGGGAGCTTGGAGCAAGCTCAAGGATCTGCATCCCCAGGCTCAAGATCTTGAAGACGCAGAGCGCTATCGCTTTCCAGTCCACCTGCGAGAAACCCTCGGCGAGCTAGCCGACCGCTTGGCCGAGCTGGAAACGGAGTTGGATAAGGCAGCCGAGGCCCGGGCAGGCCGCACCGAAGATGTGGAGACCACACGCCGAGCCCTGCAGGAGTTCGGTTCTTTAGCAGACATAACCATCCTCCAAACGTTGGTTGGGGAGATCAACAAGGCGGGGGATCTGGAAGCGGCCCTCGCGGAGCAGCAAAGGCGCGCAGAGGGTCTGCGGGCCTCACTGGATCTGGAGCTGCAGAGACTGCCCCTCTGGACGGGAACTGTGGAGGAACTGGCAGCCGCGGAGCTGCCCCTGCCGGCAACCGTCGCGGCCTACGAGGAGGAAGGCCGGGAGCTTGCCCAAGAGAGGCGGGATGCAGCTAAAGCAAAGGCAGAACTTGAGGAGCGCCTGGCTGCCCTGGAGCGAGAACTGGCGGGACTAACCGCAGAGGGTGCCATGCCCTCCTGGGAGGAAGTCCTTTTAACCAGGCAGCACCGGGATCGGGGCTGGCAGCTGGTGCGTAGGGCTTGGCTGGACAATGAGCTAGATCCAGGGGAATCAGCTGCCTTTGCCGGTGATCGGCCCCTGGCTGAGGCCTATGAGGAAAGCGTTGCCGCGGCGGATCAGGCCGCGGATGACCTCTGGGCTGCATCCGACAAGGCGGCGCGGCGCACCGCCCTGGACGAACAGCGGCAAGCCGTCCAGGAGGAGCTTAAGGCCAGCGAGCAACAGCTGGCCGCCGTGGCGGAGCGGGAACAGGCCTTTAGGGAGCGCTGGCTGGGACTCTGGAGCCACCTGGGTCTTGAACCGTTGAGCCCCAAGGAGATGGGGCAGTGGCTGACCCTCAGCGGGACGCTGGTGGCCCAATTCCAGGCTTGCTGCCAGGCGGAGCGGGAGGTTTTGCATCTGGAGGAGAAGATCGCAGCCTTCTCCCAAAGATTGCAGGACGCCCTGGCTGAACTGGGCGCTAAAGGCCAAGGAACCCTTTCCCAACTGCTGGCCCACGCCGAAGGTTTCTGCCGGGAAGTGCTGGAACGTAAGGGTGAGTATAACGGTCTGCAGCGGCAACTGCGGGATCAAGAAGCCGAGGCGGCCAGGGCCGGGCGCCGGGTGGATGAGCTCCTGGCGGAACAGGCAGAGTGGCGCCAGCGCTGGGAGGAGCTCCTCCAGGAAGTGGGTCTGCCAAGCAGCACCACTGTGCAGGCGGCTTTGAAGTTCCTGGCCGCGGCGGAAGAGCTCGTGGATCGAGTGGACAAGCTGGCAGAAGCCAATGGTAAAAAGAGGCGGCAGGAAAGCTTCTTGACCGCATTCCGCCGCCAGGCCCAGAACACTGCCAGGCAGGTGGGGCTGGAGGAAGATGCACAAGATGCCGCAGCCCTGGTGGAGAGGCTGGTGCGATTGAGCAGGGAAACTGCCGCGATTGTGGCTGCCCGCGGCGAAAAGGAAAGCCAGCTGGAGCGTGAGTTAGAGCTCCTTGTCCAACTTGACCTGAAAATTCGCCAAGCCCAGGATGCCCTTAATGAGCTCATGGACGAGGTTCGCGTTGATACCCGCCAGGAGCTGGAAAGAGTGCTCAGCCGCCAGGCGCGGGCGATGGAACTGCGCGAACGCCTGGAGAACCTGGAGCAGCAGCTCCTGCGCAGCGGCGATGGCTTGTCCCTTAAGGAGCTGGCAGAAGAAGGGGAAGGCGTGGACGTTGACGCCATCCCCCATGAGCTGGATAACCTTGCGGAAGCCATTCTGCGCTGGCGGCAGGAAAAGGACTCCCTCCACGAAAGCTTTGGGGTACTGAAAAAGGATTATGAGAAGATGGTGGAGGGCGGTGCCGCTGCGGCAGCCCAAGCCGCCGAGGAGGCCCAAGAGACTCTAGCCCGCTTGGCCAAGGCCGCGGAGCGGTATCTCCAGGTGCGCACGGCAGCTCTCATCTTGCAGCGCGCCATGGAGCGCTACCAGGAAGAGTACCAGAGCCCCGTGCTCCAACGGGCTGGCAGCATTTTCGCCCAGCTCACGGCCGAAAGCTTCCACGATCTGGCGGTGGACTACGACGAGCAGGGAAACCCGGTGATTAAAGGCCTGCGCGGACAGGAGCTGGTGGGCGTGGAGGGCATGAGCGATGGAACCCAGGACCAGCTCTACCTGGCTTTACGCTTAGCCAGCATAGAGGGCTTCCTAGACCAAGGGGAAGTGCTGCCCTTCATCGCCGATGACCTCTTGGTCAACTTCGACGACTTCCGGGCCGGAGCAGCCTTGCAGGTCCTCGCTGAGCTGTCCCGGCGGACCCAGGTGATCCTCTTTACCCATCATCTCACCCTGGTCCAACTGGCCCAGAGAACTCTTCCGCCAGAGCTGCTTTCCGTCCACTACCTGGGGGAAGTACCTGCCGTGGAGGAGCTAGAGGCCCTGCAGTTAGCTTGAATTGAGCAGGAACACGCTAACGGGGAAGGATGAATGGGGTTTATGTGGAAGTGATCTGAGAGGTTTCGTTGTACCGTTGGTTGAGAGGAGTAAGTTGCATGGCGGGGAAGATTCTGATTGTGGGGGAATGCCCGATTGGCCAGGAGGCGCGGGGCACCCTGGGCGGGTTTGATGCCGTAGTTTGCAGCACGCCGCAGGATGCTGCGGCCAAGATCAAGGACGAGTCCGATATTTATCTCATTGTGATCTGCCGAGAGCAGGGTGATGCCGACGGATACGACCTGGCCAGGCAGCTGGAAAAGTTAAATGAAGATCTGCGCATCCCCATCGTGGTGGTCAGCGATCAGGAGGGTTTCCTCCAAGCGCTCACCAGCGCCCATCCCCACCATGCTGCGCTGCTGGATGCCATCTTTAACCAAAGCACACTGGGGATTGCCGTGGGTCTGTCTTCTGAACCGAGCGAGCCTTCGGGTAATCTCTATCCCATCATCAATGATACCTTCTTGCGGATCACAGGCCGTTCCCGCAGAGAGTTGGTGGAGCTGGGCTGGGAACAAGTGCTCCATCCCCAGGATGCAGCTCAGGACCGGGTGCAGCGCCGCCTGCTGGAAAAGGGTATCATCTCCGGATACAGCCTGGAGCAGCGCCTCCTGCGGCCGGATGGATCCCAGGTTTGGGTGGAACTCACCGCGGCCCCCTTTGACCAGCCGGGGAAAGGGAGCCGCAAGACAATATACATGATCAAGGATATCTCTGACCGCAAGGCAATCGAGGAGCGCCTTTCTGAGAGCGAGCGCAGCAAGGCGGTGCTGCTCAAGAACCTGCCGGGCATGGCTTACCGCTGCTTGCTTGACCGGGCCTGGACCATGCAGTTTGTGTCCGAGGGCTGCGAGCCACTAACCGGCTATCCCGCGGAAAGCCTCCTGTACAACAGGGATATTTCCTTCAACGAACTGATCGCCCCGGAGTACAGGGAGGTGCTCTGGGAGAAGTGGCAGGAAGTGCTCTCCGAGCAGCGTTCTTTCGAGTTCGAATACGAGATCACCACCGCCAGCGGTGAGCGCAAATGGGTTTTGGAAATGGGGCAGGGCGTCTTCAACGACCGTGGTGAGGTGGATGCTTTAGAGGGCATTATCATCGATATTACTGAACGCAAGCACAGCGAGCTCCAGCTCAAGCAGATCAGCGAGCTGGACCTCCTCACAGGCCTGCCCAACCGCCGATCTCTCCGGGCGGTGATGACCGAGGATGCTTTGAGCGGAAAACATCCGAAGCGGGCCGTGGTCCTGCTCAACATGCGCAGGATGAACGCGATTAACGCCATTTACGGTTTTAACTTCTGCGAGTTTATGTTAAGACGCGTGGGCCAGCGCTTGGCCGCCCACTGTACGGACACCCGCAGTCTGTATGTGGCTGCTTACGGTCGCTTTGTCTTTTACATCCAGGAACCGTTAACCAGGGGCGAGCTCATTCAGTTTTGCGCCAGCCTGGTGGAAACCCTCCAGGGGGTGGACATAGTCAACACCTATGGGTGCGGCATCGGCATCCGCCAGATAGAGGGAGAAGCCGGTGACCCCGAGGATCTCATTCATGATGCCGGGATCAGCGCACAAAGGGCCGATCGCAGCCGCCCCTTTGCCTACCGCTTCTTCGATCAAGATATGGCGGCGGAGCTCGACCGCCTGAGTGAAATCGAGGAACTGCTCTTGCGAGTGGCCTACGGAGAAAGGGAAGAGGCCCTGTTTTTGGAGTACCAGCCCATCATTGACTCGGCCACCGGGCGTATCTACGCCTTTGAGGCCCTAGCCCGCTTGAACGGGGGTCCCCTGGGTGTCATACCTCCCGGCGAGTTTATTCCCATCGCCGAGGAGAATCAGCTCATCGTTCCCATCGGCAAGCGGATCACCCGCAGGGCCTGCGCTTTCCTGCGCAGACTAGAGGAACAGGGCTTCAGGGGCTACAGGATCTCCGTTAACGTTTCCGCTATCCAGTTGGCCCAGGAGGATTTTGTGGACGAGGTCTTCGGAGCGATCCGGGAAGCAGGCATCGAACCCGATCAGCTCTGCCTGGAGATTACCGAATCGGTCTTTGCTCAAAACTACGCCTCCCTCAATGAGAAGCTGGCGCTTTTGAAGCGTGCCGGCATCATAATCGCCATCGATGATTTCGGAACCGGCTATTCTTCGCTGGCCAGGGAGCAGGAACTGAGCGTGAACTGTCTGAAGATCCACAAGACCTTCATCGACCGCGTGTGTGTGGTGGGCGAAGAACAGGCCATCGCCGGCGATATTATCTCCATGGCCCACCGCTTGGGTCACGCGGTTGTGGCAGAAGGGGTGGAGCAGGAGGTTCAGAAGGAATACCTGATCAAGCGCAACTGCGATTATCTGCAGGGATTCCTCTTTTCCAGACCGGTGAACGAGGAAGCAGCCATATCCCTCTTGGAGCGCGGNGAGCATATGTAGGGTTGGCAGGAGTTCACTCCTCCATGCCGAAATCAGTGGGTGCGGCAGAAATGGCGCGCTCTTTTTCTGTATTGAAGGAGGGGTTGTGTGGAACTGATTAAGGAATTTGCCCTCACCTATCTGGGCAGGGCGGTACTGGGGGTTGCCATCTGGGTTATAGGCCGGAGGCTGATTACGCTGCTTCTAAACCTTCTAGACCGCCGAGTGGACAAGCTGAAGGTGGATGAATCCCTACAAACATTTCTCGCCACCCTGGCCAACATGGCGCTGCAGGTTTTACTGGTTCTGACGGTGGCAGCCACCTTTGGCATTGAGATAACCACCTTTGCTGCCATTGTGGGCGCCGCCTCCCTAGCGGTGGGCCTGGCCTTCCAAGGCAGTCTGGCCAACTTCGCCGGTGGTGTTTTGATCCTGCTGTTAAAACCCTTCAAAGTAGGGGATTATATTGAAGCTGCGGGTTATTCTGGAACGGTACGGGAAATTCAAGTTTTCCATACCATCCTGCAGACGCCCGATAACCAGAAGATCATCATCCCCAACTCCGATCTTTCTAATTGCAGTGCCATCAATTACTCGGCCTACGACACGCGCCGAGCCACCATCAAGGTGCCCATTTCCTTCAACTCCGACTTCAAACGGGCTAAAGAGGTGGTGCGGAGCCTAGCGGAGAACCATCCCTTAGTCCTGCAAGACCCCGCACCTGCGGTGGTCATGGGGGAACTGGGCGACCACGGACCCGTTATTTACGCACGGATCTGGGCGAAGCGTTCCGATTATTGGTCGATGTATTTCGATTTTCTGGAGCAGGTGAAGGACGCCTTGGAAGAGGCGGGCATCGAGATTCCCTATAACCAGTTGGACGTGCACATTAGATCCCAAGTCTAATCGTTGTCGTTGTCATCATCGCCGTTTACGTCCAAATCGATCTTGCGCTCAAAACCGTCCGTTAACTCATATTCCAGTTCAAACTCCTTAACGTCGGATTCATCGATCTCCAGGTGATCCAAAGCTGCCTGGATAATGCCAAGGGGCATGCCCTCTGCCAGGGGCGGAAGCGCTTCCACCAGCAGACGGATTTCTTCCACTGCATCATCGTCGCTCCTGCGCCTGCCCAAGCCCGTGCTGGAGGCCCTGCCCCGGCTGGAATAAGACATTTCGAGTTCTTCGCCCCCATGGAGTTCGATTTCCAGTTCCCAGCTGGAGATCATATCCAGGGAGTTTTCTGCCGCCGTCACTTGGGACTGGAGCAGTTCAGGTTGCGCTACCTGGCTGCGCAGCCCTTGTATAACCGCGGCTGCGGCCAGGATGACCAATACTAAGAGTGGGATATAGCGTTTGAACTTCATGTTTTACCCCTTCCTTCTGTTTAGCTATCAGTCTGCCCAAATTTGCACAGAATTCTAGGTAGCACCCAAGCAGGCCTCATAACATTTTTCTCATCACATGATCATAGTTGGAAAGGTGGGGTGATTGGTTGAACATACTCGTGGGTTATCTGAAGAACAACACCCAAGCGGTTGTTCCCATTGCCATAATTGTCTTAGTGCTTCATTTCACATTGGTACCCCTGAACGTCCCGGTGGTGCTGCGGTTTCTGGTGGGTGCAATTACTCTCATCGTTGGACTGTCCATCTTTTTCGTGGGCGTGGATATAGGCATCTCGCCTTTTGGAACCACCACCGGCTCTGCTCTAGTCAAGACCAATAAGCTGTGGCTGTTCCTCTTGGGAGGCGGCCTTTTGGGCTTCTTTGTTTCCATGGCGGAACCGGGGCTTGTGGTCTTGGTGAATCAAATCGAATATGTTACCGCGGGGGGGATTTCCGCCCGCATGCTTTTGGCGGTCATCCCAGCAGGTTTTGCCTTCATGATCGCCCTGGGCTTTGCCCGAGTATTCCTGCACTTGTCCATGCGCCTCTTTTTTGCCGTGGCCTATGGGTTGGTTTTGGTTCTGGCTTGGCTTACTTCCCGCAGTTCCCCTGAGTTTTTGGCCATCGCCTTCGACTCCTCCGGTTCCGTTACGGGGATTTTGGTGGTGCCGTTCATCATGGCGTTGGCGGTGGGCATTTCCCGCATGCGCAAGGACAGCAAGCAGGCGGAGGAGGACAGTTTTGGCCTCATTGGAGCTGGAGCGGTGGGCCCCATTTTGGCTGTGATGATCATGAACCTGGTTAAGCCTGTGCGGGAGTATCCCTTAATCACCTTGGAACCTGCCCAGGCAGAGCTGGGTGCGGTCATGGCCCCATTCTGGGGTGTCACGCCCGCGGCCGTCAGGGACAGTTTCATTGCCTTGCTGCCGCTGGCAGTATCCTTTCTCGTGCTGCAGCGGGTGCTCTTTAAGCTGGATGAGCGGCAGTTCCGGCGCATCTTGAAGGGTTTTCTCTATACCCTGCTGGGTACATTTCTGTTCTTTATGGGAGTGAACGGTGGTTTCATGGAGCTCGGCGGTGAGTTGGGCTTTCATCTAGCTTCCTTGGACAACAAGGTGTGGCTGCTGGCCATTTCTTTCATCTTAGGGTTTGTGACCATCGCCGCCGAGCCATCGGTCTACGTGCTCACCCGGCAGATCGAAGATGTGACCAGCGGTTATGTCAAGCGTACCGTGGTGGTGGCTGCACTAGCTCTGGGTGTGGGAACAGCCATTTTCCTTTCCTCCCTGCGCATTTTGGTGCCAGGGCTAACGCTGTGGCACATCCTGCTCCCCGGCTATGCCATCGCCCTGATCTTGGCCCGCTTTGTACCCAGTCTTTTCGTGGGCATGGGGTTTGATGCGGGCAGCGTGGCCACGGGCCCGCTTACCACCACCTTTATCCTGGCCTTTACCCAGGGTGCTGCCGGGGCCTTTGAGGGTGCGGATTTGCTCCGGGATGGTCTGGGCATGATCGCCCTAGTGGCCATGGCGGGCATAGTAACCATGCTTGCGTTGGGAGTTGTCTTTAGGGCCAAGTCAAGCTGACGAGGAGATGAGGCAGATGCGGCGAGTGGACGCAGAGCATAGGGAACATGAACTGCTGTGCGTAGTTGTGAACTACGGTCTGGGCAGCAGGGTGCTGAACATGGCCAAGAAAAACGGCATCAGCGGGGGCACCATTGCCCTCGGGCGGGGAACGGTGAGCGGGCGCCTGGCTGAACTTCTGGGCTTAACGGACACGCGCAAGGAGATCGTGTTCATGGTGGCAGACAGGCTCCTGGGCCGCAATGCCCTGAAGATGTTCGACGATGAACTGCAGCTGTACAAGCCCAGACACGGTATTGCCTTTGCCATGCCCCTGGTGGCCTTTCTGGGCACAGGCAATTACGCATACGACTCCAAAACCCGTGAAGGAGGTGCCGGCAGCATGTACCGAGCCGTCTTTGTTGTGGTGGATAAGGGTAGGGGAGAAGAAGTGATGGATGTGGCCAGGGCCGCTGGTGCCAAGGGCGGCACCATAATCAATGCCCGTGGCTCCAGTGTGCATGAAACAAGGAAGTTCTTGAACCTGGAGATTGAACCCGAAAAGGAAATGGTGCTCATCCTGGCCCGCCAGGAGCTGGCGGACGCGATAGTGGTGGCGGTGCGCGATGAGCTGAAGATCCACGAACCGGGGAAGGGAATTATCTTTGTCCAGGAAGTGCATGAGGTCCATGGTGTGCTGGAGGATTAGTCATTCAGCGCTGTCAGCGGCGGTTCGGATACTGCCCTTCTTGTGCCTGCTCTTGGGCGTATCCTTCTCCGCCTGTTTGGCCGCGGAACCTGTGTACCGCGCAGAAGTAGTGCAGCGCTATCCCCACGATCCCGCTGCCTTTACTCAAGGCCTGTTCTTTTTGAACGGGTTGTTGTATGAGGGGACGGGGCTGTATGGTGAGTCGTCCCTGCGCCAGGTGCGCCTGGAAGACGGAGAAGTGCTCAAAATGGTGAATCTGGAGCCAGAGTTTTTCGGGGAAGGCTTGGCCGTCCTGGATGATAGGATCTACCAGCTCACTTGGCGGGAAGGTGTGGGTTTCATCTATGATTTGGAGAGTTTGGAGAAGGTTGGGGAGTTTGCCTACGAGGGCCAGGGGTGGGGTCTGACCACCGACGGCATCTATTTGATCATGAGTGACGGTTCCAGTGTGCTCCGCTACCTAGATCCCGACAGCTTGGAGCCCGTGCGCTTGCTGCCTGTGAGGGGGGAAGGTGGTGAGGTCCAACTTCTCAACGAGTTGGAGTATGTGGATGGGGAGATCTGGGCCAACATCTGGCTGAGCAGTGTGATCTGCCGCCTGGATCCGGCGACGGGCCGGGTATTGGGTTGGATCGACTTGCGCGATCTTGCCGCTTTGGAGCTGCAGGAAAACCCGGGGGCAGATGTGCTCAATGGCATTGCCTTCCATGGGGAAACAGGTAGGATCTTCGTCACTGGGAAGCTCTGGTCCAGTATCTACCAGATTCGCCTGCTGTCAAGTTCAGAGTAGCGGTGGACGGGCAGGAAAACTGAAGTGGGCTGGTGAATACGTGCAGCAGACAATCCGGCCGTAAGAAGGGGTTTGATGATGGCGCCCAAGCTGCGCTGGAGAGGGGTGCTGGACAGGCACTCGCACAACACTGTCATTGGCACTTTAGTGCTGTTCATTTGCGCTGCCAGCGGTATTATCTTCTGGCTGTCCTTTCAGCATGTGGCCCAAATCTATCTCGCGGAAACGGAGCGCACATTGGGCGAAATCCAAGGGGATTTTCTGCGGATCAGCGTGGAGAACGTGGTGCGGGAAATCGACCGTCTGAAGGAAGCGGAGGAGAAGCGCTGGCAGGAGATAATTGCTGATCGCCTCGAATTAGTTCAGCTGGGCTTAGAGCTTGACGAGGCTCGTTTCGCCCGCTATTTCCGAGCATTGATGGAGGCAGAGCCGGGTCTC
>JGI24712J26585_10002570_pt1 | contig 14756 bp, 9 predicted proteins | sample BioPla3DNA2_FD_26585 | JGI IMG/M metagenome (IMG submission 26585) | reverse complement strand
ATTTGGATAAATCAGACCTCATGGCATAAAGACTTCCATCATCATTGTCATTACTAAAATAAATAATACCGTCTTTTTCGCAAAATAAACCACCATTGTATATATTACCACTAGTATTACCTATTAACTCCTCGTCATTATGATAGGACCGGTTGTATGAATATATTAAAATACCAGCTAAGGCTAAGCCGGTTATGATAGATAGAATTTTCAGGACCTTTTTGACAGTTGACATTTCACACCTCCTGTTAGTAGATATCTATAAACATTATATATCTACACTTTAAAATATGCAATTATAATTACAGGATGCTATGGAACTAAGAAAATTAATTAATATTTTATATAAAACTATACCATATATGGAGGAATATTAATGGCTGATTTACAAAATATAAGAGAAGAGATAGATAAAGTGGACAATAAGCTTTTGGAGCTTTTCGAGCAAAGGATGGAGCTTTCTCATAGGGTAGCTGAATATAAAAAGCTTAAGAAAATGCCTGTATACGACCCAGTAAGGGAGCGAGAGAAGATTGATAAGCTTATAGAGAGCATTAAAGAGCCACAGAATGCGGTTGCCGTATCAGACTTGTTTAGCCAGATAATGGCCATAAGTAGGAGGACTCAGCACAGTCTACTTAATGCCTATAATGATTTAGGCTTTACTGCTGTAGATAAGTTTGAGGCAGGTGATGAAACTAGGATTGCTTATTATGGAGAAAAAGGGTCATACACTGAACAAGCTATGCTAAAATATTTTAATGGCCAAGGAAATGGAATTTCTATGGGGACCTTTGAGGAGGTTATGGAGGCCCTAGAAACTAAGGTAGATTATGGAGTACTTCCAATAGAGAACTCTTCAACGGGTACATTATCTGATATATTTGATTTATTAGCCGAATATGATAATTATATTATTGGTGAACAGGTAATTACCATAGACCATTGCTTGTGGGGACCTCCTGGTTCTGATATATCTGAAATTAAGAAGATATATTCTCACCGTCAGGGGCTTTTACAATGCTCAAACTTTTTAAAGCTGTATCCTCAAGTAGAGCTTATTGAGGGTGGTAGTACAGCCCGTAGCGCTAGAAGGGTCCTAGAGGATAAGGATAAGACACAGGCTGCAATTGCTAGTCAAAGAGCCGGACAAGAATATGGACTTAAATTATTACAGGCCTCTATTCACAACGAAGATAATAACCAGACAAGGTTTATTATTATTTCAAATAAGAAAAATTACATTCGGTCTGCGAGACGAATTAGTATATGCTTTACATTACCACATAGAAGTGGAGCTCTTTATCATATATTATCCAACTTTATATATAACAATATAAACCTTACAAGGATTGAATCAAGGCCCATTAGAGGTAAGGCATTTGAATACCGTTTCTTTGCAGATTTCGAGGGTGGTCTAGAGGATGCATCGGTAAAAAATGCTTTATATAGTATTAGTGAGGAGGCCTTGGAGCTTAAGATCCTAGGAAGTTATATTCCAGTACAATAAATTCATATCTATTTCAAAATCTAATCACAAAGTGAACATATTTACTTGGTATTATGATAGTAATAGGTTAAGAGAGAGTGATAATTGTAATACTCAACTATACTTTATGATCTTGTGCAGGTTCAACAAACCATGGCAGGCACGCTTTCGCTACCTTCGCCTCGTAACGGTACATAAGGTGCCAAAGTACAGCACCTAAGTACCGACGGTCTCAGAGTACCTGCTTATGGTCCTTGTTGAATTTTCACAAGAAATAAAGGTTTCGTAAGTTTTGCAATTATCTAAAGAGATTAGATTGAGAAAGGAGTAATTATAAATGGATGATAATAGAAACTATAATATAGATAGTATGCAGGATGATTTTACACCAATTTATCCCACTCCCCAGCTTAAGAAAGAGCCTACAAAAAAGAGGAAAAATTTATCAAGGTTTATAAGATTTGTAATAATGGCATTAATCTTTGGATTTATGGCTGGTGCTGGAGCTAGTGGCTATCATTATTTTTTCCAGGGTGGTAGAAATAACAATGATTCTAAAATAATAATAGATACTGAAGAAGAAATTGAGGAAGACGATATAATTGTATTATCAGATGATAATGTAAAGCCACTTTCTAGTGTAAAGACAGAAGGAATCATAACAGATGTATCTGATATAGTAGACAAGGTTATTCCTTCAATAGTGTCAATTAATTCAACAGATATTCTAACTCAGTACGATATATTTTTCGGAAGACAATTTAATAAACCTATGGTAGGTTCTGGATCAGGAATTATTATTGGGCAAAGTGATAATTCNATTTTGATTGTGACCAATAACCATGTAGTTGATAGTGCTGAGGAAATTGAAGTTGTATTTGTTGATGAAAGCAAGGTAAAGGCTACAATAAAGGGAGCGGATTCAGGAACTGATCTAGCCATCCTAGAAGTTGCTATTAGCGAAATATCAAAGGACACCCTTAGCACTATTAAGGTTGCAAGGCTGGGCGATTCAGATATGCTTAAGGCTGGTGAAATGGTTATTGCTATAGGAAATGCCTTGGGATATGGACAATCTGTTACTGTAGGATATATAAGTGCACTTAATCGTGAGATTAAAAATCGTGGAATTACCATGAACCTTCTTCAGACAGATGCTGCAATTAATCCTGGCAATAGTGGTGGAGCCTTACTTAACATCAAGGGAGAGGTTATTGGAATCAATTCAATGAAGTTTGCAGACACCACTGTTGAGGGTATGGGCTATGCAATCCCTATATCAGGTGCAATTCCTATGATAAACCTACTTATGAGTAATAAGGCGTTAGAAGTAGAGGATATGGGCTTCTTAGGTATTAATATAGAAACAGCACAGAATGTAACCTCTGACTTAGCGTATCAATTTAATATGCCTATAGGAATATTTATTAATGATATAGTCGAGGATTCCCCTGCTGAAGAAGCAGGATTAAGGCCAGGTCATATTATAGTAGGCTTTAACAATGTAAACGTAAAGACAATTGATGAATTGATTAATATTCTCTCATATTCAAGACCAGGTGAAGAAGTAAGCATAAAAGTTAAAGAGCTAGAGAATGGAGAATATGTCGACAAAGACCTAAATGTAGTTCTAAGNAAAAGACCATAAGAATATTTATAATAATTAATTATAATGGTGCCTGATACTTTTTGTATTAGGTGCCTTTTTTGTCTGCTTTTATATAAGATTCCATAAAATAGTAAGGTGAATTAATAAGAAAGATACTAATAATTACATCTTAATTTTTTAGGAATACTAAAAGTTCGTTAGAAAATGCATTTAATTCAGTAGCCGCGATATATGTATCCTCTCCCTCTTCAACGATAAGATTTTCGTTAGCAAATGAGTATGACAAATATGAATTAAAACCTAAACATTAAAACAGCTCTAAATACACTTATGGAGTACGACTCAATAGAATCGTACTCCAACATTTGACATAAAGTCCTTTCGTACTAATTCTGAAATTCTGGGAAGTCACCCAATTGTATACCTACACCCAAGCCATCTTCGTAAATTAATTTTATAGATGGAGGAGAGTCATCCATATATACGATATATTCAGAGATACTTCCGTTTCGTACCATATGCTCCAATATTGGCTCTAGCATATCTAGTCTATCATTTACATTAGCGTGGGAGTATTCCTTGCTACGAACTATTTTTTCAATATCTGCGTATGTATATGTATATTCACTACCAAAATGTTCATCATCCATTTCAAAAGAAGTGGGATCTTTTTCTTTATCCTTCACGCTTTCTGAGCTCCTATATTTGATTAATAACACAGCTGATATTAAAATCAGTATTAATATTATAATTAAGACTATATACTTCAATTTACTTTTCATAATAACTCCTTTCGAGTGACAATTATTTACTACATGAAACATTGTCTATCACTACTGCACTATCGTAAGCAGAATCTCCTACATCATATACCAAAAATTCGATTTGTATATCTTGATTCTGATATTTGGAAACATCTATTTTGGCAACCTTCCATAAGGTATGAAATACCGTACTATCTCCACCTTCAAAATCAATATTTTTTACAGGATACCATNAAGAGGTATTTACAGTCTCTAATGTTTCGCTAACAAGAATATTCCCTTTAGAGTCATTAATGCGTACTACAAACTTGTCATCAAATGAGCTGCCAACGTATTCCATAGGTTCTTCAGAGATAAAATTATAATAAAATTCAAGATTGGTATAATCAGTATTTTGGAATGTCTGTTTCATAGAGCTACCTTGAGTACCTCCCAAATAACTCCCGGTTAATGAACCTATACCTGTTGAAATAAAAGCCATTCTGGAATCGTATGGTTCTATTTCTCCTAATGTAGCCAATAACCTAACATCACCATTACACTCCCATCCTAAAGGAGTGGAATCAACATATGAAAAAACCTTTTCGAAGTCACCATTTTGTAAAGGCTTTACTAATGTTGCTGAGTTATCTCCATATAAAAGAGATACGGCAGTGTTTCCCATCTTGTCAAAGCAATCTTTATCAAACAAGTATTCAAAAAACGATGGTTTACGATATTCATAATCGTTTTTACCATAAACATTACGAGCATTAGCGAAAGCAGTACCGGCATCCTTTCCTTCTAATAATTCATAAATGTAATATACCATTAAATCTCTTGAATAAACAGCCATTACAGATTCACTAAAACCTACCACAGCTTCTGCAGAAGAATTAGTAAATGATTTAGCGAATTCATCTTTAAATCCAACTTGTGAATTTCCGAAAAAATGGCATGATTCAGAAAACACAAAACTACCAGCTAATGTTGAACCACCATAATAAAAATCTATAAAGTCACTAAACACTACATAATAAGAACCGGAAGATGTTATCCAAGGCTCAATTCGCTTTGATTTTATGTCAGTAGAATAATAATATGAACTAGCTGTAGTCCACTCGTCATCTGTTAGGCAAAATACAGGACGTAATCCTGACGTACTTCCATGTCCACTTAAGCAAACAATATCTTTGTCTGATAATTTGTTTTTTAAATCAAAAACTGTTACGTGATCATCATACTCTACAGATAATCCCAATTCAACCCATTCTTCATTTAAAGATTCATAAAAATTTGTTCTAAAGGCTGTATCTTCGAAAGCGTTAAGTATTACAGCAGAGTATCCAGTATACTTTCCGCTTAGCTCAGGGAATGAAAAATCATCGGTATCAACTGGTTTAGGATTATCAATAAGTGAAATTTTAAATGTTACACCATTCGGAAATTGACAAATAAATTGCTTTTCATTAGAATCATAGGAAAAATGGTATATTTTTCCCTCTTCTTTCAATGACGCTAATTTCTCATAGGTTTCTGCATACCTTTTCTCGAATAAGCCTGCATAGTCGGAACCATTCTGTAGGTCACTGACGGGAACTGTTATCATTTCAATAGGAATAGGTGTATTTCCTAATGTTGCCTTAATTGCTTCGATAACATATTGCATATCTGCTAATTCTTGCTCTGTAAAAGGAGCATAGGAATTAATTTCAACAATATTTGAAAAGTTTTTCTCGTTTAACATAGCTTTAAATGAGTGGCATAAATCTTTAGAATCATCAGCATAAATGGTATACTTGGCCGAGTATACACCATCGCCCACCATGTCATCACCACTAATGGAATACTTTCCATCATCATACATATTTGTAATAATTGTATTTGTATTTGAATCTATCAAAGTAATCGATGAAACTGGTACTTGTGGAAAAGCATAAAAATAAACAGTCTTATAAGTGTTGTCTGCTAGAAATTCTATTTCGTTAGCATATAAAATTATTAATTCGTCCTGAGGGATGGGTTCATCTGTGCCAGGATCGGTAGGATTATCAGGAAGCGTATCATCTGTATTGCCAGATATATTACAAGATAATATGCTGTTTTTAATTTGGCTTTTATTACCTACTCCATCCGCAAGAAAACCAAATGTAACTTTTTCGTCTATATTGATGTTTTGATTATAATCTCTTCCCTTTATAACATAATGATTTCCTACATGGGAAATGATCTCTGCATTCCATATGCTTGATATATTTCCATCAAAATCAAAGCTTAGTTGCCATTCTTCAAGGATTTTTGATGATAGATTATCAATTGATACTTCTCCGTTAAATGCATCGTCCCATGATGATATGAGACGATAATCTAATGCATAGTCTGTCTCTTGAGTTGTTTTGGTACTACTTGATCTCATGCTTATTTCTGGGAAACCTGAAAAAGAATTATTGCAGCTAAATCCAAATTCAACACTATTACCCACTAATATATCTTGGTTCCAGCCAGCATTTTTAATAACATATGTGCCATTCTCGTGGCTACTAATAATTGCATTCCAGATATTTGAAATAGATCCAACATTGTTACATTCTAGATACCAGTTTTCTATTACATCATTTCCGGTATTCTCAATTATTATGTTTGCATTATATCCACCGTTCCAGTGCCCTGTTAAGGAAAGTGTAACATTATAATTATCACCTTCATAAACTGAATTGGTAGGACCTTTCCAAAGTGCATCTTTTGAAGAGTTTTTTTTCCTTGGACATAATTGATCTTTTGAGTGTCTGTCGCAAATACATTCGTACTTGTTGTACTAAAACAAATACTGAATGTAAGTAATAATACTAGTAATCTTTTAAAAAAATTTTTCATTTGTTTTCTTCTTTTATTTTTTTACGCATAGTAAAAAGTAGTAGACTGGGGCCAGATGTAAAATTATGCAATTCCCCATTTTTTAGACAAGAGTAATATTGACATTGTACGACATATAGTGACAATTTACAAGCGCTCAGCTACTTTTGCTTGGTCTGTCACTAATGACACAATATATGATAAAATTTATCATATGTATTTAATGGATGTTAGAAAAAGTAAAGGTTATTATTAGCAATAATAAAATAAAAAGCATAATGGGATTATATTAGTTGATTGCAAAGAAACTAAAGTAAGTCACACGGCTTATGTCTGTGCAGAGTTTCGTAAGATAATAATGGATTATTAAAAGTATAGGATTTCAAATTCTAGTTTGCAGGAGTAAAAAAGTAATCTTATGAAAATACTATCAATTATTTCATTTATTGTAAAAGTGCTAACAGCGTTTCAAAACAGAGCATCTGTAAGTGTATCTATTATAAATATGACGGACTATGCCTGCCTTTAAATCATATAAACTAGGTATGTAAGAACTAGCATAATTTTATAAAGGATATTGAAAGTGTATTTTTTGTTTTTCGGTAAGAAATCACTAAATCAAAGGTAAGGGGGCTTTTGTAAAAAAGCTGAATAATCTGTGGATAAAAGCCTCCTTTTAAAATTTAAAATCACATAACCATACAAGAGACCATATATTAATAGGAGTAATAATATTTCTCTGGGAGGGTTTGATGAGGAAAAAGTTAGTATGTATACTTACTCTTATTTCTCAGGCTGTTACTTTATTCGTGGGCTGTAAAGGAAAGAACGATATGATAGAGATTACCTTGAATGAGGTGGCACACTCAGTATTCTATGCTCCTATGTATGTGGCCTTTGAGNAAGGTTATTTTGAGGACGAAGGATTAAAGGTTAATCTAGTGAACGGTCTGGGAGCCGATAAGACTATGACAGCAGTAATTTCAGGTGAAGCTGAGATCGGATTTATGGGCTCTGAGGCATCTATCTATGTCTATAACCAAGGTGCAGAGGATTATGTAATAAACTTTGCCCAGCTTACACAAAGAGCTGGTAATTTTCTTGTATCCAGAGATGTTAATGAAGAGTTCTCATGGACTAATGTGAAGGGAAAAACCATAATCGGTGGAAGGAAGGGCGGAATGCCCCAGATGGTATTTGAGTATATCCTGAAGAAGCAGGGAATTGATCCGAGGAAGGACCTTAATATTATCCAGAATATTGATTTTGGATTAACTTCACAAGCCTTTGCATCTGGACAGGGAGATTATACTATAGAATTTGAGCCGGCAGCTACATCTTTAGAACTAGAAAGTGTAGGTAAGGTAGTGGCATCTTTAGGAGTAGAAAGTGGTAAGGTACCGTATACTGCTTTTTCAGCACGTAAGACCTATATTGAAAAGAACCCAGATGTGATTTTGAAGTTTACCAATGCTATTCAAAAGGGAATGGAGTTTGTACAAAATCATACGCCTGAAGAAATTGCAAAAACCATTGCTCCTCAGTTTAAGGAAACCGATATAAAGACCCTTGAATTGCTAGTTACCAGGTATTACGAACAGGATACTTGGAAAGATAATCTCATATTTGAAGAAGCTAGTTTTGTTCTTCTACAGGATATATTGGATGAAGCAGGAGAGTTGGAAAAGAGAGTACCATATGAGGATATTATTAATACAGAGTATGCTAGAAAAGTGCTTGAAAAAAAATAACATACTAAAAGAGACTGTTGCCAAATATGAATACTATCTAGCAATAGTCTCTTATAATATCATTTATTCCTCAGATATGTTATCATCAGCTTCTTCTATAAGAACCTCATCCTCATCATCTTCTTCATACTCATCAAACTCATCATCAAAGTCTTCAAGGTAATCAGGACACATATACCTATATACAGCATATGCAATCGCTGCAACTGCTGCTATAGCACCGATAATTGCAAGTACACATAATACTGGATGTTTCTTCTTCATAGGCTCTTTCTTATTCATAATCTCTCCTAACTTAATNGCGTTTAAAAANTCATCGAATTTGNTACTCATGTATNCACTTCCTTTCTAGGCTATTAATATTTATGCTAATAGCTATTTTATTAAAAACTTCCTAAAAATAGTATAACATATTCTTGCTGGAATTACTATATATTATAATTTCTTAACTGCATCTTTTTTATTCACCCTTAAGGGATTAATCGATTCTTGTTAATTTTGCAAAGCTGGCAATTAGTTTTCTGGTGCCAAATCTAGCAAAGTCTACTGTGACCTCATAATCCTTGCCGCCCATGATTATATCTGTGACCCTACCAGTTCCGAACTTTATATGCTTAACAGTATCTCCAACACCATAATCTAATGTTCCCATATTGCTTCCTGGAATATTCTTTGGCTCAGGTGTTATAAATGGTTTATAGTTCTTCTGAGTCTGATAAAAGCCTGAAGATGTATTTGAAAATGGGTTTTTAATTTCTTTTTCAGGGACATTCATAGTCATTAGATATCTGGGTATCTCATGGATGAATCTAGATGGCTTGTTATATTGTGTTTCACCACGGAGCATGCGGTGTTTTGCTGCAGAAAGAGATAAGCATTTCATAGCTCTGGTTATACCTACATAGCAAAGGCGTCTTTCCTCTTCAATTTCTTCCTGAGGATTATCTGCATAGATGGACATATAGCTTGGGAATATTCCATCCTCCATTCCACATATATAGACATATGGAAATTCTAAGCCCTTGGCACTATGAAGCGTCATAAGTACAATATTATCTGTGCTTTCATCCAAATTATCTATATCTGCTACCAAGGCCACCTCTTCTAAGAACCCACTTAGGCTTGGAGATTCTTCTGCTCCTTCTACATAGCTAACAAGCTTATTGATTAATTCATCGATATTGGCTATTCTGTCCTTGGCTTCCTCTGTAGCTTCTGCTTCTAATTCTCTTAGATATCCTGTAGCTTCAAGTATATCATCAATAAGTTCAATTAAATTATAATTGTCATCATTTAATCTAGACCTTAAACCTTCTATCATGCTTACAAAGGGCATTATTTTTGAAGCTGTTCTTTCTAAGCCAGGAATTTGCTGGGCACGGGTTAGGGCTTCATAAAAACTCATGTCATTAAGAAGAGAGTAGTTATTTACCCTGTCTATGGTGGTTAGACCAATTCCACGGCGAGGAACATTGATAATTCGTTTTACTGCTATGTTATCTAGGCCGTTATCAATTGTTTTCAGATAAGCTAGAATATCCTTAATCTCTTTACGGGCATAGAAATTGGTGCCTCCTATAATCTTATAAGGAATATTTCTTAGTATTAATTTTTCTTCAAAAATACGGGATTGGGCATTAGTCCTATAAAGTATGGCAAAATCATTATAGCTGGCAGAATCATTTTCCACAGTTCTTTTTATCTCACTTGTGATACAATCCGCCTCTTCGATATCTGATTCAAAGAGGGTGTAGATAATTGGGTCCCCTTTATCCTTATCAGTCCAAAGGGATTTATCCTTTCGTCCCACATTATTAGATATAACCTCATTAGCAGCATCTAAGATGTTTTTTGTAGAACGGTAGTTTTGCTCTAGCTTTATTACCTTTGTATTGGGGAATGATTTCTCAAAATTTAAAATGTTTTGAATGTTAGCACCACGGAATTTGTATATACTTTGGTCATCGTCACCTACAACGCATAAATTGTATTCTTTATCTCCATGCTCATTAATGCCTGAGGATAGAAGGTGAATAAGATGAAATTGTGCAGTATTGGTATCCTGATATTCATCAACCATTATATAACGGAACCTATTTTGAAAGTAGGTTAGGGCTTCCTTGTCATTATTAAATAATTCAACGGTTTTAACTATAAGATCATCAAAATCCAAGGCATTACTTGACTTAAGACGCTTTTGATATTCCTTATAAGCTTTGGCAAGTATTTTTTGTTTATAGTCTCCACCAGCACTTTTTTCAAATTCTTCTGGAGATATAAGCTCATCCTTTGCTTTAGATATAGTACTTATGATACTTCTCTCCGATATTTGCTTAGTATCAATTTCAAGGTATTTGCATACTTCACGCATTAAGGTTTTCTGATCGTCTGTATCATATATAGTGAAGCTTCGACTATAGCCTAGTCGGTCAATATATCGTCTAAGAAAACGAACACAGGTAGAATGGAAGGTNCTGACCCAGATGTTTTCTGAACCATAGCCAACTATCTGGTCTACCCTTTCCCTCATCTCTCTGGCCGCCTTATTGGTAAATGTTATAGCTAGTATATTCCAGGGATTAACGTCTCTATGTTCAATCAAATATGCTATACGATGAGTTAAAACACGGGTTTTACCTGAACCTGCACCAGCAAGAATTAAAAGGGGTCCCTTATCATGCTGTACAGCCCGTTTTTGTTCGGGATTTAATGTATCATATATACTCATAATTATACCTACCTGTCTTTATATAGTAAAAATACTCAACTTAAAATCATTATAAAAGCATGAAAATAGTATAGCATGGCTAAGGGGTAGATTCAAGTTTACATCATTATTTTTGCTTTGACATCTAGTATTGAATACTATATAATTAATATGAGGTGAGTATAATGGATATATCAAAAGAGGAGTACATCTCTAGTCTGATTGATAATTTAAAAAAAGTAAGATATATCATGCCAGATGATATACCAAATATAGATTTATATATGGACCAGGTTACTACCTTTATGGATAAGCATTTGAAATCATCCAAAAGGTATAGTGATGATAAGCTCCTTACTAAGACAATGATAAATAATTATACTAAAAATGAACTACTGCCTCCGCCTAATAAGAAAAAGTATACCAAGGAGCATATGTTACTTCTTATATTTATATATTATTTTAAGAACATATTATCCATTAGCGACATACAAAGTATATTTAATCCTTTGACAGAAAGATATTATGGTGGCAAGTCTGATATTGGTCTTGAGGAAATCTATAAAGAGATATTTAGGCTTGAAAATGAACAGACAGATGCCTTAACTAAGGATATGATTCGTAAGATGGCAAAGGCTAAGGAATCCTTTGGTTTTGTAGAGGATAAGGAGGATCATGATTTTCTGTCTATGTTCTCATTTATTTGCATGCTGAGTTTTGATGTATATATGAGAAAGCATATTATTGAGCAGATTATAGATAATTCATTAAAACCATATATGTCTTCAAAGAGCAAGGAAAACCATAGCGATATTAAGGAAGATAATAAGGATCCTAACATGAAAAATAATAAGAGTAATAATAAGAATAATAATAAGGGTGGAGCAAAGCAGTAAAAGAATATTTTAGTAATAAATATAAGAATAATAGGTATTAAATGAATAATTAATTATTAATAATATAAGCCCATACCAGAATCTGATATGGGCTTAATAATATTTGTAATTTTTGTTTTACTTTTTCATACGTGCGAATACCATATCATAACCATCATTTCCATAATTAAGTGAACGGTTAACTCGGCTAATGGTCGCGGTAGATGCACCAGTTTTTTCAGCTATTTCAAGATAAGTTTTTTGACTTCGAAGCATTCTTGCCACCTCAAATCTTTGAGATAAGGATAGCAATTCATTTACAGTGCATATATCTTCAAAAAATAAATAGCACTCCTCAGAATCCTTTAGGCTAAGAATCGCTTCAAATAAATGATCAACAGCTGGTGTTCTGATGTTTTTGCTCATCGTTTGAACTCCTTCCTTTCATCCATAAGTGATTTCTCACACAAGAATATTTTAACATTATACAGTGTTAAAGTAAAGAGCTTTCCAGCCTCTTTATTCATGTATTATTTTTCAGACTAAGGAATCAAACCTGGTATTGACTTATAGTTAGTATGGTCTTCTAAAACATGGTGGGAAAAAGCATCTTTCTGGCTGGTTACCTATGCCGTGTCCGTCTCTACATCTTCTGGACTGACAATCAAANCGACGATTTCTATTTCTGTCTATTCTTTGGCCATACCGACCATCTCTTCTATAAAAATTATCAGCTCGATTGCCACAATTGAAACAACTCATAAATTCTCAACTCCTTTATATAATTAGTGTAGGTGGAACAAGCCTCACAAATACTGCTATTAACTTACATATTGTGATAATATATAATATGCTTTTGGCGAGATAAGGTGAACTATGTCATATTTTTATGTAATAGATAAATTCGTCCTATTACATAAAAAACACTCCACTAAGCATGCACACTCTAGCGTTTGGTTATAAAATTTAAATTAGAGTTAATAATATAAAGATATATTAATTTCATTTGCTAGGCCTTTTTATTTTGAAAGTATGTTAGAGACAGCTTTAAGAAACGAGTAATAGCATAGAGATAGGACTGCATAACGGGTAAAAGAGGGGAAGAAAAGAGGGAAAATCAGGCATGGATTTGTTGACATTTTCTTCTTTTGAGATTATTATGTAATAATAAGCATTTGCAATAACTAGCCTTATCGTAAAGCTTAATGTATTGGAGGCATTATGAGAAGAAGGAGAAGAAGAAAAAAACGTGTCATACAGTTATGTATCATTGCATTTAGCATATTTGCTTTAATATTTACTGCCGGATTAGCCTATATGGAGATGAGACCCGTGGTAGTAAAGGCGGTTATATTAGAAGCTGGTACACCATATGTAGACGCAAATGATTTTTTACTTGATAAAAATAAAAGTTGTAGATTTGTTACTGACTTAGCTAGCTTGAATTTGAATGCTCCAGGAATTTATGAAGTACAAATCAAAGTAAATAAGCGAGTTCATGCATCCAGCCTTGAGATTATAGATAGTGTAGCACCAACTGCTGAGCCTGTTCATATTATTGCTTTTAAGGGAGATAGGTTTGAGGCAGAAGACTTTGTTAGCAATGTGAAAGATGTTACAGATGTGAAGGTTTCCTTTGCCAATGAAGTGGATTTTATAACGCCAGGAGACAAGGATGTTAAAGTCATTCTTGAAGACGCTGGTAGTAACATTAAGATTATTGATTCAAAGCTAACTATTGTGGATATTAAGAATTCCATCCAGGTGGAGGCAGGAACAGAGTTAGATGTTAAAGCTGAGGATTTCCTAAACAATAGTGATGCCAATATAAGAATATTATCTGACTTATCTGAAGTTGACATCAATAAACCAGGTGAATACAGGATTCAAATTGAAGTGGATGGAAGAATATTAGATTCCTATATAAATGTAGTAGATACTACACCCCCTACTGCAATAGCAAGAAATGTAGAGGTATGGGTAGGAGATGAGCTTCCTCCTATACATTTTGTTGATGATATAAGGGATTTGTCGCCTGTGGACCTATATTATGCCAGTGAGCCTGTTTTTGAAGCCGAAGGTGAACAGGATGTTCATGTAATTGTTGAGGATTACTATGGCAATAAAATTGAGATTATATCAAGGGTTACGGTAAAGGAGGATACTAAGCCCCCTGTTTTTACTGGAATAGAGGATAAAACTGTATTTGTGGGAGAATCTATTTCTTACAGGAAGGGCGTAAGCGTATTTGATAATAGGGATATGGAAGTAAGCTTTAAGGTGGATTCAAGTAATGTAAATCTTAATAAAGCTGGTAGCTATAAGGTATATTATTCAGCAGTTGACAGGGCAGGTAATAATGCAGAAAAGGAAGCAACTATTACAGTAAAACAATTTGCTGTTTCAGACGAAGAGCTTTATGAAAAGGTAGATAAGGTTCTTAATAAAATTATTAAAGATGGGATGACCCAGAGAGAGATTGCCTGGGAAATATATAGATGGATTAAAGGGCATGTGTCCTATGTTGGAACATCTGATAAGTCGGACTGGAAGAAGGAAGCTTATAGAGGAATTGTAAATGGTGTAGGAGATTGCTTTACTTACTATGCAGTATCTGAGGCATTGCTGACTCGTGCAGGTATAGATAATATGCTGGTGACAAGAGTTGGTGGAAGAACTCAGCATTTTTGGAACTTAATAAATTGTGGTGATGGATGGTATCATTTTGA
>JGI24712J26585_10002569_pt1 | contig 14757 bp, 13 predicted proteins | sample BioPla3DNA2_FD_26585 | JGI IMG/M metagenome (IMG submission 26585) | reverse complement strand
TTTTGTTTTCTAAAGGATGAACACCACCCTTAAAAGTAAATAGTCCCACAATTCCCCCTCCTTAATAATAAACAATGATTAACTTGTGAATTTTTATACAATAAAAAAAGTACNTACTAAAACAAATTTTAGTTGTACTTTCCTATTACTTTATCCTTATTTGTTTCAAATATTAGTTCTAAGGAAGCTTCTACAGCTTTATTAATCATGTTTTTCACATCACTTTCTTCCAATTTTGAAAATTTTCCCAAAACATAATTTATTGTATCACCTTTTTCTGTTGGCTTATCTATACCACATTTTATTCTATAAAATTGAGTCCCCATATGAGATATAATCGATTTAATGCCGTTATGTCCACCAGCACTACCCTGTTTTTTAATTTTCATTTTTCCTAACGGTAAATCCATGTCATCATAAATTACAATTATATCCTCTTTTGAGTCTAATTTATAAAAATTAATTGCTTCTATAATTGAATTTCCACTAAGATTCATAAAGGTTGTAGGCATTAAGAGTATTATTTTCTCATTTTTATATGTTGTCTCTGCTATTAATCCTTGGAATTTTTTTTTAAAATCACTTATATTTAGTTTATCGGCAAGTTCTTTAATTACCTCAAATCCAATATTATGTCTTGTTTTTTCATATTCTTTCCCATAATTTCCTAAACCTACTATAATTTTCATTACTTCCTCCAATTAACTAATTTACATCTATTTTCTTTAAGTTTTAATATTGCTTTATTATCTATAATGTCATTACCACGTAAGTCTAAATACTTTAAATTTGGCAATGTTAATAAACTATCTATATTTTTAATATTATTTGCAGAAATATCTAATTTTACTAGATTTTTAAATTTTGATAATATCTCTATATTTGTAATATTATTTCCAGATATATCCAATATTTCTAGTTTTAAACAATTTTCGAGAAAATTTATATCTGTTAAGTTATTTTTAGATATTGACAAATCATTTAAATTAATTAATGATTTTAAAAAATCACCTCTTGACAAGGTGTTTTGTGAAATATCTAATTTTTCTAAGGTTATTATACTCTCTATAGGTGAAAAATCCTTTATCCCACTACTATAAAATGCTTTTAAAGATTTTAGTTTTTTTAATTTTTTTAATGTGTTTATTTCTGATATGTTATCAGCCCATGATATATTAAGTTCTTCAAGGNTATTAAGTTCACCTAAATAGCTAATATTATTCATTTTTGAGCCATATAGATTTAAAATTTGAAGATTTACTAAATGTTGTATCCCCTTTATACTTATAAGAGGCCAAGATCTAAAATCAAGTTTAGATATATTATATATATCACTTAAAAATATTTTATCAATATTATTTTCTACTATTTTTTTTATATATATTTCTAAATTTATATCTTCAAAATTAACTTCATAGTCATTATCTAAAATCTCTTTTTTATATTTTGTGTTAAAATTATCCTGCTTTTTTTTAAATATATTAAAAATTTTCAAATTTATTCACCTTTAATTATACAATATATTTTTTTAATTGCAATTTTTACATAAATTTTATAATTTAAACTTCTCACCAAGATATACTTTTCTAGCAACTTCGTTGTTTGCAATTTCATCACTTGTACCTTGTATAAGTACCTGCCCCTCTGCCATTATATAAGCTCTCTCTGTAATACTAAGTGTTTCTTTTACATTATGGTCAGTAATTAAGATCCCCAAACCTTTTTGTTTCAGATAAAGAACAATGTTTTGAATATCTTCTACAGCAATTGGGTCTACTCCTGCAAATGGTTCATCTAGTAAAATAAAATTAGGATCATTTGCAAGTGCTCTTGCAATTTCCACTCTTCTTCGCTCTCCTCCAGACAACGCATAACCTAAACTTTTTGCCACATGGGTAATTTTAAACTCCTCTAAAAGTTCTTCTGTTTTAGTAATAATCTCTTTTTTAGACATTTTTTTTAATTCTAACACTGCTTTTATATTGTCTTCAACAGATAAATTTCTAAAAACAGATGCTTCTTGAGCAAGATAACCTATACCAAGTCTTGCTCTTTTATACATCTGATATTTTGTAATATCAATATCATTATACCAAACTGTACCAGTAAGAGGTTTTACAATACCAACAATCATATAAAACGTCGTGGTTTTTCCAGCACCATTTGGACCTAATAATCCAACAATTTCACCTTGTGAAACTTCTATACTTACATCTGAAACAACTTTTCTTTTTTTATATGCTTTTGATAAATTTTCTGCTTTAATTTTATTCATTTATTCCTCCAACCCTACTACTTAAACAATATCTTTATAAATAAGATAAAAAACTTTAATATTAAGTTAATATCTATTCTCTTTTTTTTTAATTTATACATTATTTTACAATTTTTTCAAGATAATTAAATATACCTTCAATATTTTTATAATCTATTGATAAAGAAATATTTAGACTGTTTTTATTGATTATGCCATTTATTTCAAAATCAAAATATTTACCGTCTTCTAACAACTGATCGTAATTAAATTCCTCAATATTTTTTACTAAATCATTTATATAAATATTTTCTTTATTTAAAATTTTATCTAATCTAAAATTCATATATAGAAAATTATTATTACCTATTTTCATATTATTATTAGATATTTCTGGATAACAATTATATCCAAAAAAATTGTCTTTTAAAGTAAAATACATGTCTCCAAAATTATATTTTTCATTATCTTTTTCTAGTCCAAAATTATCTATTATTGTTTCTATTTGTTTTAAATTATTTGATTTTAGAAGCACACCTAATTTACTAAAATTTTCTGTTTTTATAATAATTTCATTAGAAAAATCTTTAACAATAGTATTGTGATTTACTCCTGTAAATATTTGAATTATCTGTAAATAATCCACTCCTCCTGTTGAAAGATAAGAATTATATATCTCTGTCAGTAAAAGCGGGATATTATTATTAGATAGATAAATATCATTGTAGTCTACATAACTTATTAAATCTCTATTTGCTAATTTACTACTATCCAAAAGATCGAAAAATTTACCATCTCCATCGAAATTAAAATTAAATTTTAATTTATTATCGATATTTTCTGTATAAATAGAGATTAGATTAATAGAATTCATATATTCATTTTCTATAATTTGATTTATATACTCATTTTCTAAGTTTTCCATATTAATTACATAATAAAAATCATTTATTTTTGGTTTTATATTTTTAAAGTCTTTAATTATTTTAGTATTTTTTCCCTTTTTTTCATAACTTTCATTATATTTTAATAGGTTTTCTTCAGATAAACTCACTACAAAATATTGGTTAATTACAGTTAAATATAAATTATAATCCTCGTATTCACTATTAAAAATTTCCTTTTTTATTTCATCTTTTAGTATATATATCCCTTTTTCATTTTTGTTAAATGCTTGTTTTATAAAAGGCATTACTATTTTATAATTTTGCTCAGGATTTAATACTAATATAGTTTCCTCAAAATTATTAAATAATTCTGTATTATATTCTGATTTATCAATATTTAATAATAAAATTCCTTCTTTAACATATTTTTCAAAATTTTCACTATATTTTACAATTTCTTTTAATTGTTCGTTTTCTAATTCACCATTTATAATTTGTTTTCTAAGTTTTTTTATATTTTTACTATATTTATTTTTTGTTTTAAAATACATAAATGTATCTATATCTTCTATCACGAAAGATTCTATACTTGGTTTATTATTTTCTGATACTGTAATATATCCAATTGCTCCAATTGTTGTAATAAAAATAGTTATAATTATCCATAATAAAATTTTTTTCATTTTTTCTCCTTATTGTAGGTATTTTTTAATTTTTCAATTTCCTCTTCCATTAATCTAAGTTTAACTGTTAGTGGATCTGGTAAGTTAATATGGTCTAGATTAAGTATGCCCTCTTTTATCTTTTCGCCATTCATCTTAACAATTCGTCCTGGAATCCCAACCACAGTAGAATTTTCCGGTACATTTGATAAAACAACAGCATTTGCACCTATATTTACATTATTTCCCACTACAAAAGAACCTAATATTTTTGCACCAGCGCCTATTACAACATTATTTTGTATTGTAGGGTGTCTTTTACCAGTTTCTTTACCTGTTCCACCTAAAGTTACACCTTGATATAAAGTAACATCATCACCAATAACTGCTGTTTCACCTATTACAACTCCCATACCGTGATCTATAAATACACGCCTACCTATTTTTGCTGCTGGATGTATCTCTATCCCAGTAAAAAATCGTACAGTTGTCATAATAAAGAAAGATAAAAAAAATAATTTTATTTTATAAAAAAAATGTGCTATTCTATGCCAATATATCGCTTGATATCCTGGATAAAAAAGTATTATTTGTAAATAATTTTTTGCAGCTGGATCTCTTTTTTTTACAATTTTCAAGTCTTCAAACATATATAATCACCATTTATTTTTTATGTAGATAATATTCTATACTATCTATTAACGCCTCAAAACTAGCTTCTATTATATTTTCAGAAACTCCTACCGTACCCCATTTCTCTTTTGTTTTTATATTCATTGTTTCTACTAATACTCGTACTTTAGAGGCGGTACCACTTTTACTATTTAGTACTCGTACTTTATAGTCAATAAGTCTTATATTTTCAATTAAAGGGTAATGAGGTATTAGAGATTTTCTAAGTGCTGCATCTAATGCATTTACTGGTCCATCACCTTCAGAAACAATATGTATTTTTTCGCTATCTTTTACAACCATTTTAATAGTTGCCTCTGATGTCATACGGTAACATGATTTTGTAATATCTTTTTTGTTTCTTTCTACTATTAATCTAAAGTTTTCTAAATCAAAGAAGTATTTTCTAGTCCCCATAGCACTTTTTAATAATAATTCAAAAGAACCATCTGCACCTTCAAACTCATATCCCTGATTTTCATAATCTTTTACTAATTCAATTGCTTTTTTTACTGCTTCACTATCTTTATCTAATTTTATACCTAATTCTTCCGCCTTAAATAAAACATTACTTCTACCAGCAAGATCTGATATAAGTACTTTTCTTCTATTTCCAATTAATTCTGGATCAATATGTTCATAAGTTCGTGGATCTTTCATAACCGCATTTACATGTACGCCAGATTTATGTGCAAAAGCGCCATTTCCAACATAAGGCATATTTTCAGAGTGACTCATATTAGCTATTTCACTTATATAACGTGATGTTTTTGTAAGTCTTTTTATGTTATTACCTAAACCTTCATAGCCCATTTTAAATTGTAAATTTGGAATGATTTCACATAAATTAGCATTACCTGTACGCTCTCCATATCCATTCATTGTTCCCTGTACTTGTATAGCACCTTTTCTTACTGCTTCAATTGTATTTGCAAGTGCCATACCAGTATCATTATGTGTATGTATCCCCAATGGAATTTTTAACTCTTTTGCTAATTTCTCTATAATACTACCTACCTCATAGTACATAGTACCTCCATTTGTATCAGCAAGTACAATTACGTCTGCTCCACCTTTTTCAGCTGCTTTTATCGCTTTTAGACTATATTCCGGATTATCTTTATATCCATCGAAAAAATGTTCTGCATCGAAAAATACCTCTTTAATTCCATTTTTTTTAAGATAAGATACCGATTCTTCTATTAATACTAAATTTTCTTCTAGTGGTATTTGTAACGCTTTTGTAGCATGTAAATCCCATGTTTTTCCAAAAATAGTAACTGCATCTGCACCTGACTCAACTAGTTTTATTAGATTTATATCCTCTTCAACTTTATTTTTTGCATGTCTTGTACTTCCAAAAGCAACAATTTTAATATGATTTTTTCTTACATTTTTTATTAATTTAAAAAAATGTTCATCTTTTGGATTTGAGCTAGGCCAACCACATTCTATATAATCAATTCCTAATTTATCTAATTGATCCACTATCCCTAATTTATCTTCTAAAGAAAAATTTATCCCTTTCATTTGGGCGCCATCCCTTAAAGTTGTATCGTATAAAAATATTTTTTTTGACATGTTACTTTCACCTACTTTTCATTTAAATATAATAAGTCCTCTTTTGTAGTTATTTTGATATTATCATAATCACCAATAAGAACTTCTATTTTCTCTCCATAGAATTCTACTAACGAAGAATCGTCAGTACCATAATAAGAATTTTCATATGCATATTTATATGCGTTATACAATGTTTCATACCAAAACACTTGTGGCGTATGAGCAATAAATAGATTATCTCTTTTAGGAGTTTCTATAATAATATTATTTTCATCAATAATTTTAATTGTATCTTTTGATGAAACTCCTACAACTACACCTTTAACTTTACTATTTTCTAATAAAATTTCGTATGTTTTATCAATATATTTTTGTTTTACAAAAGGTCTTGCACCATCTTGTACTGCAATAATTGCATTTCCTTTTAAATTTTCTTTTATAAATAAAATACCATTGTATATAGAATCCTGTCTTTCTTTTCCACCCTCAAGCACATATAATTTTTTATTAGTATATTTTTTTGTTGTTTCATATACATAATTAATGTACTCTTTTTTTGTAATAATAATTATTGCNGTTATTTTACTATTTTTTTCTAACTCCTTCACTATATTTATATATAATGGAGAACCGTTATACTCTAAAAATTGCTTGGGATTATTTTTATCTAATCTTGTGCCACTACCTGCTGCTGCAATAATAAAGTAATAATCTACAATCATTTTGATTTAATCCTTCCAAAAATCATTCTTCCTGCTGCTGTTGGATATACACTTGTTACTAAAATAACTACTTTTTTTCCTACACAATCTCCACCATCTTCTGCTACTACCATTGTACCGTCATTTAAATAACCAACTGCTTGTCCTTCTCTGTCGCCTGATTTAATTAATTCAATATCTAGCTCTTCATTTGGAATTACCATTGGTTTTAGGGCATTTGAAAGTTTATTTATATTTAAAACTCTGATTCCCTGTATTGTTGCTACTTTATTTAAATTAAAATCCGTGGTTACCAAATCTGCACCAAAGTCCTTTGCCATACTTACTAATTTAGAGTCTACCTCTTTTGCTTCATAGTCTTTTTCACTAATAATCACTTTATTTTTTTTAGCATTTTGAAGTAATTTAATTAAATCAAGACCTCTTTTTCCTTTTGCCCTTTTCATACTCTCATCCGAATCAGCTAAATATTGCAATTCATCCAATACAAAACGTGGTATAATTACATCTCCCTCAACAAAATCAGCATCAATTATATCTAAAATACGCCCATCAATAATCACGCTACTATCTAATACTTTAGATTTATTCAAAACTTTATTGCTAGTTTTCTCCTTTAACTTTGAAAAAATAAAACTTAATAAATAATCTAATCCCCATCCTAAAACTACTGCAATTAATAAAAAAGCTAACTTATCGTTGTTATTATATAAGCCTATAAAATGAAAAACTAAAACAACAAAAAGTACCATAAATAAACTTTTAACACTATTCATATTTTTCCCTCCTCAATCAAATTTATACTATTTAAGTGTTGCAACGGTTACTCCTAACCCACCTTCGTTATAATTTCCATCTCTGTATTCTCTAATATAGCTACTTGTTCTTAGATATTCTTGAATCCCTAATCTTAATTTTCCTGTACCTTTTCCATGTATAATGTGTACTTCTGTATATGAATTCAACGTAGCAGAATCCAGATAATGTTCCAACTCTACTATCCCTTCATCGAGATTTAATCCCCTAATATCGATATCATATTTTACAACTCTTTTGTTCGCAACATGTTTATTTACATAATTAGAATTTTTCTCATTTTTTTCAACTATTTTTATCTCCTCAAATGGGACGGATAATTTTAAAATCCCAGCTTGAACCTGTACTTCATTTTTTTTCTCATTGACTCTAAGAACAATTGCTTCTTGATTTAAATTTTTAACAAGGATCTTTTGCCCAACGTCTAATTTTATATCAATTTTTGCTCTATTATCCATTTTGATTTTTTCTTTTTTATCTTCATTTATAGATCTCATTAACATATTTAGACTTCTTTCAGTTTCCTTAGCATCTTCTTTTTTTGCATCCTCTTTTTGTAATTTATTTATTAAAGATTTTGCTTTTAAAGAAGCGTTTTTTACCATTTCAAGAGATTCATCATATGCTTTTTTAATAATTTCCTGTTTTTCATTTTCAATTTCAAATATTTTTTGATTATAATCTTTTTTTAAATTTTCTAATTCCTGTCTTAAATTTTCCAATTCATATTTCTCTTTTGTAACTTCATCGCTTTTTTCTTTAATATTTAATATCATTTTTTCTACTTTTTTATCTTCTTCACTTATATAATTTCTTGCTCTTTCAATTACCTCTTCAGAAATTCCAAGTTTTTTGGCAATTGTAAGAGCATTACTCTCACCAGGGATCCCAAGCATTAATCTATATGTTGGTGATAAGGTAGATATATCAAATTCCATAGACGCGCTTTCAATATCTTCTTCATTGTATCCATAAGCTTTTACTTCACTATAGTGTGTTGTTATAATTGCTTTTGCCTTTTTCTCTTTTATATAATCAATTATCGCCATTGCAAAGGCAGCACCCTCAATAGGGTCTGTTCCCGAACCTAATTCATCTAATAAAATTAGACTACCTCGATTAATATTTTCTAATATGTTTTTTATATTTTTTAAATGTCCCGAAAACGAGCTTAGATTTTGTTCTATACTTTGTTCATCGCCAATATCTGCATATATTTTTGTAAAAAAACCAATCTCTGTTTTTTCATTTGCTGGAATTGGTATACCTGATAGTGCCATAAGCGTAAGTAAACCAGCAGTTTTTAATGCAACAGTTTTTCCACCAGTATTTGGTCCTGTAATTAATAAAATATTCTTATCTTTACCTATACCAAAACTAAGAGGAACTATTTTATCTTGATCTATGAAAGGATGTCTTGCTTCTACTAGGTTAATATATTCTTTCTCTGTAAATTTTGGAATAACACTTTTTGTTGCATTTGCATATAATGATTTAGAATTAAGGAAATCTATTCTTTTTATAGCATTATCCACTTCTTTTAATCCATCTATGTTACTTCTTAAAATGTCCGTCATTCTAAGGAGTATTTTTCTAATCTCCTCACGTTCTTTTACTTCATATTCTCTTAATTTATTATTATGTTGTACTATAATAAAAGGTTCTATGTAAATTGTTTGACCACTAGATGATCTATCATGTTCCACCCCTTTCAATTGACCTTTAAATTCAGCTTTAATAGGAATAACATATCTACCATCACGAATTGTAACTATTTTTTCTTGTATCATTTTTTCATATGATGGATTTGCAATAATTTCATCAAATTTTTTCTTTATATAATAATTTATCATATTTTTTTCATTTCTAATTTTAGAAAGTTCTAAAGATGCGTCGTCTTTTATTTTTTTTTCATTATCTACAATTTTATCAATGATATTTTCTAGCTCTTTATATGATGAGATTCCTTCAAACTCACTATTTAGATTTTTGTATTTATCTTTTAAGCTAAGTATTTTACTTTTTACTCTTCGAAATATTTTTAAGTTTTCACAAACATAGAAAAGTTCTTCAGCTTCTAAATATGTTCCAATTAAGTTTACTTTTTTCATTAAAAATTCTATATCTTTTATATTATTTATCTCAATTCCACCATCAAATCTCATTAATTCAGATAATTCTATTACAATTGTTATCTCCTTTTTTGCTTTATATATATCATTTAATGGTGATAAAGCAAGTAGTCTTTCCTCTGTATTTATAAGATGTGAATACTTAGCAATCTCCATTTTCAACTTATTATATTCTAAAGTTTCAAAGCTATGATTATGCATTTTTTAAAAACTCCCTTTATTATATTTCGTTTATTAATAATTATACCATAGTTTTAAGTTTTTTTCTATATCTTTTTTTACTCAAAGTATGAAGATTTATATATTTATATAAAATAAAAAAGACTAGCAGAAAATTCCACTAGTCTCTATAAATAAATATTATTTTTTTATCCAACTCATCATTTTTCTTAATTCTGCTCCAACAACTTCTACTTGATGTCTAGCTTCATTTTTTCTAGTTGCATGCATATAAGGCATTCCTGATTGTCTTTCAAGTATGAATTTTTTTGCAAAAGTTCCTTCTTGAATCTCTTTTAATACAGTTTTCATTTCTTTTTTAGTTTCTTCTGTAACAATTCTTGGTCCTATTGTATAATCACCATATTCTGCTGTGTTTGATATAGAATCTCTCATTGTTGCAAATCCACCTTCGTATATTAAGTCAACAATTAATTTCATTTCATGCACACATTCAAAATATGCATTAATTGGATCGTATCCAGCTTCTACTAATACTTCAAATCCTGTTCTCATTAAAGCTGTTACCCCACCACATAATACTGCTTGTTCTCCGAATAAGTCTGTTTCTGTTTCGTCTCTAAATGTAGTTTCTAATACTCCTGATCTTGCTCCGCCAATTCCTGCTGCCCATGCTAAAGCAATATCTTTTGTATTCCCGCTTGGATCTTGATATACTGCAATTAGAGTTGGTACTCCGCTACCTTCAGTATAAGTTCTTCTAACCATATGTCCAGGCCCTTTAGGAGCAGCCATAAATACGTTTATATCAGCTCTAGGTATAATTTGTCCAAAATGAATGTTAAATCCATGTCCAAATGCTAAATAAGCTCCATTTTTTAAATTTGGTGCAATATCGTTATTATATACATCTTTTTGAACTTCATCTGGTAATAAGATCATAACAACGTCTGCATCTTTTACAGCATCAGCAGTATTTGCAACTTTTAATCCTGCTTCTTCTGCTTTTTTCCATGATTTACTTCCTTCATATAGTCCTACTGTTACATCAGCACCACTGTCTTTTAAGTTTAAAGAGTGTGCGTGACCTTGGCTTCCATATCCAATTACCGCAATTTTCTTACCTTTTAAAAGTCCAAAATTACAATCACTTTCATAATAAATTTTTGCCATTATTAAATTTCCTCCTTGTAGTTTTATTTTTTTATTTTTATTAAATTTATCTCTGTATACTCTGTTCTATCTCTTGTAGAAATATAATTCCCTAGCGAAGAGTTATCACCTAATATATCTATTACATTTGGATCTCCTTGATAGTCTGATCCGCCACTAAATTTCCAAATATCTTCTTGTTCTATAACTAATCTTGAGAATGTATGTGTTTCCATGGCATAACCGTCTGACCCCAACACAAATACTTGATATCCTTTTAAATTATCCATATTAAATTTGTCTGTTTTATTAACTGTAGCAATTAAGACATTATCAAAAGTTCTAACTATATCTGGTAAAAAACCTCTCTCAGTAACATCTTCCGCCGGAGTTATATCGTCTTTTACAACTTTTGAGTTATTAATCTCTTTAGTCATTCTAGGTTTTGTCTCTCCAGCAACTACAAGTACATAATCCCATCCATCTCGAATTTTTACATTTCTTCCACCTAAAGTATGTTTATGTTTATTTTCTCCAAAGTTTAAATATACATCAAACATTTGAACATCCCATCCAAGTGGCAGTCCCCATTTATTACTGAAATCATTTTTAATTTTAAAATAAAAATTATATGTTTTTTCAGTTTCTGTTACCATAAAGCTCACTAAATCAAAATCACCTTTTTTGAAATCCTCTCTTGTTGGATATATGTATGTTCCAGGACCATTATCATCACCGACTATATCTTCCTGATATATGATAACTTTTTCATTTTTAGTAATATATTGTTTTAGAGTTGCATCCTTTACTCTAACACTATTACTGCTACACCCTAGTACAAAAATCATAACAACAATNACCACCATCNTTCTTATAAAATTTTGCATNCAAATCACTCCTTTATATNTTTANTTACATTACTGTTTTTTCTCCTCTATGTAGAGCGACTTTTCCAGTTCTAACTAATTCTTTAATCCCGAACTGATTCATTAAATTGATAAATGCTTCTGTTTTTCCTTCTTCCCCTGTAATTTCAATAGTAAGACTATTCTTACCTACATCTACTATCTTAGCTCTAAATATATCAGAAATTTGCACAACTTCACTTCTTGTTTTCTCATTGATATCTACTTTTATTAGAATTAATTCTCTTTTTACAGAGTTATCATTAGGTAAATCAACTACTTTAATTGTGTCTATTAATTTATGAAGTTGTTTTATAATTTGTTCTAGAGTTGCATCATCACCTGTTGATACAATAGTCATTCTAGATAATGTTGGGTCTTCAGTTACACCAACAGTTAAACTTTCTATATTAAATCCTCTTCTACTAAACAGCCCTGCAACTCGTGCTAAAACTCCAGGTTTATTCTCAACAATTACAGAAATTATATGTTTCATTATAACTCACCTCTTATCCCCATCATTTTATGCCCTGCTCCACCTGGTGGTACCATTGGTAAAACATTTTCCTCTTTTGCAACAACACACTCTATTAATACAGGTTCATCACTTTCTATGTTCTCTTTTAAAATTGATTCTAAGTTATTAGGATTTTCTATTTTTACACCTTTAATGCCGTATGCATCAGCTAATTTCATAAAATTAGGATTAATATTTAAATCAACAGAGGAATATCTTCTATTGTGAAATATCTCCTGCCATTGTCTTACCATTCCAAGGTAAGAGTTATTAACCAATACTATTTTTACTCCAATATTATAGTGGTGTAAAGTCATAAGTTCTTGTATTGTCATCTGAATTCCGCCATCGCCAACAATTGCAATTACAGGTTCGTTCGGTCTTCCTACTTTTGCACCTAAAGCAGCTGGCAATCCATATCCCATAGTCCCTGCTCCACCTGATGTACAAAGACTCCCCGCTATATTAAAGTCGTAAAATTGCGCAGTCCACATTTGATGTTGTCCTACGTCTGTTATAATAACTGCTTTACCATCTGTAATTTTACTAATAGTTTCAATAATTTGCTGTGGCTTTATAATATCATCTGATTTAGTATACGAGTTAGGATATTCTTTTTTCCAATTCAGAACTTTATCTATCCAATCTTTTTTATCTATTATTTTATTTATACGAATTTTCTCATTAATTTTAGATAATACATTTTTCACATCACCAACAATAGGAATATCTGGTTTTTTATTTTTCCCTATCTCTGCTGGATCGATATCTATATGTATTATTTTAGCATTTGGTATAAACGTATCAAGTTTTCCTGTAACTCTATCGTCGAATCTCATCCCAATAGCTATTATAAGGTCTGCTTCGTATGCACTATAATTAGCTGCAACTGTACCATGCATCCCTATCATCCCTAGACTAAGCGGATTTGTTGCAGGTAAAGTTCCTAAACCTAATAAAGTCGTTGCAACAGGAATATCAGTTTTCTCAACAAATTCATGAAATTCTTTATATGCTTTTGATCTTATAATGCCTGCTCCTGCTAAAATTAGTGGCTGTTTTGCTTCTTCTATTAATTTTATTGCTGATTTAATCTGCTTTGGATGACCTTCGTAATTTGGAGAATATCCCGTTAATTTAATTTCCTTTGTGAATATACGATTAAATTCCTCTATAGTTATCTCAGTTGTTTGTATATCTTTAGGAAAATCTATTAAAACTGGTCCTGGTCTTCCGGTTTTTGCTATATGAAATGCTTCTCTTACTATTTTTGGAAGTTCTAATATATCTTTCACAAGATAATTGTGTTTTGTGATTGGTAAAGTGATACCTGTAATATCAGACTCCTGAAATGCGTCTTTTCCAATCATAGATAATGCCACTTGTCCAGTAATAGCAACCATGGGAATAGAGTCCATATATGCTGTCATTATACCTGTTACTAAGTTTGTAGCACCTGGTCCTGATGTAGCAAGACAGACTCCTACTCTACCTGTTACCCTTGCATAACCATCTGCTGCATGTGCCGCCCCCTGTTCGTGTCTTGTAAGTATGTGGTTAATCCCTTCAAAATCGTATATTTCATTATATAACGGAATTACTGCTCCACCAGGATATCCGAAAATATCTCTTACACCCTCTCTTTTTAAGCACTCTAATAATATTTTTGCTCCATTTATTTTCTCCATTTTTACACCGCCTAAGCTAAAACTTATTTTTCTTAATTATAACACAATTTAAAGATTAATTCAATTATTATTTTTCCAAAAATATAGAGTTTTTTTAAGTAAAACAATAAAAAAATCTAACTTCATTATAAAGTTAGATCTCTTTTATATTAATATACAAATCTTACACCAGCACTAAGATATAATCCAAAAGCTAATCCATCATCAATATCGCTTCCAATACTTAATCCAACGTCTAATCCATTAGAAGTAATAAATGTAAGATCATCTGTTATTTTCTGTGTGTATGATATTCTAGGTTTTAATTCTAGATTTATTATTCCACTTATATCCATCCCGTAATAATTTCCTACATATCTAAGCGCATTTTCTGATTCAAAATATAGATTATCCATAGATTCAATTTTTTGTTTGTAGTTTGCATACCCTTCTAATTTATGTTCAAGCTCTCCGCCATCATAATTTCTAAAGTATAATTCCCCTCCAACAGTAAAATTATTTATTTTTTCTATTCTTTCCCCTTTTGCACTAAGTAAGAAGTCTAATCCATCATCATCATCACTATTACGTATGATAATTCCCAATTTTCCCATTATATCAAAGCCTT
>JGI24712J26585_10002567_pt1 | contig 14759 bp, 18 predicted proteins | sample BioPla3DNA2_FD_26585 | JGI IMG/M metagenome (IMG submission 26585) | reverse complement strand
TTACGTCCTATCTTATCAATAAACGTTCTCTCTAAGCTTTTCACTCGACCTTTATCACTAACTTGATATAAACCTTCAAAACCTTTTACGTCTCTCCATATTTCTTTATTTTTAAGCATAATTAATTCTCCTTAAAAATATTTATAAGTAATATATTTTATATACCACCTTGCTAAATTGGGATACTTAACAATTTCTTTTTTACATACTAGAAGCTTTACTTACAATTTTATATCCAGCCTGACTGGGACTATAGAACGTATAACCTGTAGAGATTTCTGCAACCGTCACGAATCGAAAATTCCAAGTATATTGACCAAATCCTTGGTTTTCGCCAGATAAATTTGAATAATTTTGTTCTACGACTAAAATATTACCGTCAGAAAAAACGTGACTGACTACTCCGGTATGGCCTGCTGAGCCACCTGCCGAAAAAGGAGTTTGACTAAAGACTGCTCCAGCTGTTGGCTTACTAGTTACAGAACCACCGAATTTTGTCGCCCAATTTTGGGCTACCTCACTACCGTTTCCAGCCTTTTGTACGGGGTGCGAGCCACCTTTCTCCCAAAGAGCATTCATTAGACTGGCAGAGAGGTCTGTACATTGTCCCCCGGACCAAGCGATAACATTCCAACCATTGGCTGAACGATAACTTAAACCTACAGATTTTGGGTTTAAAGCATAAATTTTCAAATCTGAAGGAAGTTGCTCTGGCTTCCAAGCGTTGTGAGAGTGATAATTAACCTTTCCGGTGCCGTTTTTAGACCATTCTCCAGACCCACCAGCACTACTATCTCCGTCATCATCACCGCCACTAGTTCGACCTTTTTTGTGACCCGTTCCATAAGCCTTACAAGATTTAAAGTATCCAGTTTTTGAGCTATCCTCTTTTGATAGAGTATGAATTTTTCCAGTCGTTGGGTCTACGGGACAATTACTATTAAAATCTACTTGTCCTACCGTCTGTGTCATTACAATAAATAATAAGAATACTAGGACTACTAAATCTATAATCCAACCGATAGGATTAGAGATTAGGAATATTATACCATTAAGAATATTTAATAATATTTTACCTATAAAGTTAGCAGTTTTTTTAGCCTTATCTATATTATCCCTAATCTTGTTTACGTTTTGTTTTACTTTATTAGTAGATTTTGTATCTTCTTGCGAAGTATTGTGTTTTGAGACACCACTTCTAATTTTATCAAATGATTCTTGCCATTTTGCCATTTAAGACCTTCCTAACAAAAACTTTTATTAGGAATATCTAAAAAAAGCCAACTTTAAGGTTGGCTTTATTTTTTATGTAATTTTAGTCGAAGTCGAACATTGAGTCAAAAGCAGACTCGTCAGAAGCAAATGGATTACTTCCTAGTTCTTGAGTTGGTTGTCCGAAATCTGGAATTACTGGGTCTGGTGTTGTGCTTTGTGGAGCAGTAGCAGAAGTAGAAGTTGCTTGTGCTCCGTGAGATTCTGGTCTAGTTACACTTACAACAACATTTCCGATTGACAAATCTGGGGCAAGGTTTTCCAAGTATACAACTTCTTCTCCGTGTTCTGGAACAAGTTCACCATTTTTATTTGTATAAGCTTGAGCAATTCGACCGTCTAGAGTTCCAGTTGCTAGGAGTCTTGTACCTCGAGGGAATTCGGCTCTTGCAATATTTTCGGCAAGTCGTCCAGAAGCAGAACAAGAAACATAATCAGTGAAAACATCTTGATAAGTTCCGTCTGCTTGTTTCTTAGAATATGTTTTTGCAAGTGTCAAAAAGATGAAATTTTTTCCGTCTTTTGATTGAAGTTGTCCTTTTCTTACTAGTCCACCAGTAAAAGTTGTTCGGTTACGCATAATATAAAAAATACCTCTCTAAAAATTTAATTACCTAATAATAGGTTCTACAAATATAAGTATATCATATTTACAGAAAAATATCAAACAAAAAAATAAAAAAGAGAAAGTAAAAATATACTTTCTCTCTTTTTTTAGTCTTTATCAGCGTTTTTAACAAATTTAACTGTAAAGAATCTATTTACTTTATCAGTAAATGTTGTAATAGGAGTGAATGGGTCATCTCGTGGGTCTTTTTGGACAATAGCGTCAGTAGGTTCAGTTGTATTAAATGCAATTGGACAAGTTACAGATACAGAAGCTCCTCTACCCGCTGGAGATTGAATAACTCCGTCATTATTAAGAATTCTAATAGAATATGAAGATTTGCTTACCACATAAGAATCATAAACATTTACTCTATGAGGACGATTAGATACAGAAGCATAACCACCAGCGAAATAAATAGAATGATTAATTGTTGCGCCACCAACGTTATAATTAACATCGGGGAATGTATTTAAAGTATCATCTATATTATTAGGCCAAACAGCAAATTTAAACAAATCTTTTTGGGGAGTACCCTTCTTATCTAGAACAGCTGTTACGTGAGATGTATCTCTTCCGTCAAGTTGAGGGTCATTATNTCGAGTATAATAATCACGAGAACCTTCTGGAAGAATAGGTTCAAAGACGGGAACTGTTACACTGTGGCTTTGGAAGTCTCTAAAGAATGTAACTGTATCAGAAGAATCATTGCTTTGATGACTACCGTCATAGACTTGAGCACCAAATTTACCGTGGTCGTCTTTATGTTTTTCTACATAATGAGCTTTAGGAGCACATTTATAAGAGCAATCGTTTTGTTTATACATAAAGTCTGTATCTATAAGATTATTAAATGTAGTATCTACAGTAAACATTTTAGCTCTAGTTTCAACCATAGTAGTATCATCAGAAGAGCTTGAGTGAATAATCTTAGCAGCTGGAGTATNATCAGCTCTTTCTAATTTCCAGTTTTGAGCTGGTGTTCCATTATCTTCGTAAAGATTAATGTTAGCCAAAGCGTTCTTCCTTCCGCCACCAACTTCCATTGCTTTATTACAATGTTTAGCTAAGAATTTAAAGTATCCATTACCAACGCTTACTAATTTCCAGATTTGGTTAGGTGAGTTTTTATCTTCGTACATTTGAATATTTGTATTATTATCAGACTTCATTGCGTAAACGTCAATAACATTACCAGAATTTACAGATTTAAATTTGTAATATCCGCCACCTAAAGAAACAGGAATCCATTGTTGATTTGTTTTAATATTCGTATTCTTAGTTTGTTGAATAAGGTTAGCTTCATTACGAGTATTAAAGTTTTCAACATCAGCGACTAAACCACTATTTCTATTAACAATATAATACTTAGTACCTTGTTCTATACCATTAGAATCTTTAGCTTTAGAAATTATTGTATTAGTAATAGTTTTAGCGCCTTTTTTGTTACAAAGAACTGACAAGATTTGGAAAGAAGTTTTTGGATAATATCCAGTATCAGCCGTTACATCTACATCATTTGTATTCAAATCTGAATACAATTCTTTAAGAACTTTTGTATGTTCTACCCATTTAGAATGGAAATCACTAGTTTTTTCACAAACTGTATCCACTTGAGTATGGTCTGTTACACTTGCTTGAAGACGAACTTTTTTAACATAAGTTGTAACAGTATAAACAGCACCCTTTGCAATACCTTTTTGGTTATTTTCTGTGAATTGAATTTGACCAGAAGTTGTATTTTGATTATTCAAATTATTAAATTTCTTCATCAAATCGTCCCATTTTTCTTTGGAGCTATAAGCACCTTGAATGGTATTTTTATCAAAGGAAGTTAAATATTGACCAGCAGCTGTTAAAGAAGGAGCTGTTGATTGAGTTTGATGTGTTTCAAGCCAAGCTTGTTTTTGTTCATCTGTTAAGCTGTCATATCCTTTAGGTTTAACTGGAGTTGCTACTACTCGATAAGAATAATCTATATCAATAAATTCTCTATTAGTTTGATAGTTTCTATTTTCTACACGAGTAGGTTTTCTGTCGCCTACTTTACAAGTACAAGTTTTATTATCTTGTTGTGAGCACTCTCTATTTGTGAAGTATCCATAAACAATAGTTCCTTGTCGATTAAAATTAGGGATTTTTCTATTCATTTCCGCATATATTTCATTGGTTCTACCGTCATCATTTGGGAAATTTCCTAGAACACTTCTGATACCGTCTCCACCCCAATCATTTACAGGAGACCTTCCTGAACCAAGATTGGTTGAAACCCAAGGAACCCACTTATCTTTTGCCTTAATAAAGTCGTTCTTTCTGTTCATCATATCTTGGCTTTCTGCTCTCATAAAGAAGTAATTGACATTATAACTAGGACCAGAAACAGGAATGTATCCAAATATTGTATTACGAGGTCCGTAATAAGAAGCTGAGGGAAGTGCACTAAATTCAGAATTTACTATTGTTGATACATTATCCCAATGAGCATCTTTAATCCGAATTGTTGTGAAACTGTTATGAGCTCCACCGTCACTTATGTATTCCGCAGAAACTTTTTTAATATTAGAAAAAGATATAACTCCCAACAAGGATACTAAAAAGACGAATACGTCAGTTAATTTATATTTTTGTATTTTCATTTTAATTATTATCCTTTATTGATACACTATCGATAACTAAATTATCTTCATCTTTGTCTGAAATTAAAGAAATTGTAATATCATAATTTTTTACAACTTTACCTTTATTTTTAGTATTTCCATACAAAGAAACCTTAGCTGTAACGCTAGCTTTTGTCATTAAATCATTAGTAGACAAATCTTTGATATCTTTTATTTTACCAATAAATCTAGGATTTCTACCGTCTATCCATTTATAACCATAATCGTTACAATCGACATCAAAGAAGAAAGGTAATTTACTTTTATCTTTCAATTTATCTTTATAAGATTTAGAAAACATATCTGAATATAAATCATCAGCGAAATCGCTAGGATTATATTCTTTACCATATTGATAAGCGACCCAATCTCCATAAATAGGATTAATCATTCTATTTATATAAGAAATAGCTGTATATTTAAAGTTTTCTCTAGTCATTGTAGTATAATACATATTTGGGAATCCGTTTTCATCAAAGATTTTATTTCTATCAGAAGTAAAACCTTCTTCTTCGCTAGGGAAGCTTGATGTAATATCTCCAAATAATTTATTATCAAGGCTATTTCTAAGTTGAACCTTTTGTTCATCTGATAAAGCAGTATAAGGAGTTTTTAAATAATCTGGTAATTCTACTGGGTCTGTATAAGTATCTTTATGAGTTTGAGACGCAGTAGCCTTTCTTATATTAACACTATTATCTACTTTTACAGTTTTTTGTCCACTTAAATAGATAGCACCACCAATACCAAGACCTACAACACCTAAAGTAGCAACTAAAATCACAGCTACTCGACTTTTTCGCTTTTTGGTTTCTGTAGTATTAGAAAATGTTAAATTAGATGAATTGTCTATTTTACCAAACATTTCATCTATATTTTTATTCTTTTTACCCATTTATAAAATCCTTTCTTTTTATAAATTAATATCTCTAAATATCTGGTAGGGTTTTGTTATGTTCTTTCTTTTCTAATTGACTTTTAAGACGTTGATTTTCTAAACGTAGTTCTACAACTTGTTCTTTAAGTCTATCTTCTTTTTCTTTACTATCGAGGATAGAATTTGTAAGTTGGTTATCGTGTTGATATTCTATAACTTTACTTTCAAGTCTAAGAGCTTCTTTATATAGTTTTTCAAAATCTTTTTGTCTATTTTCTAATAAAATATATAATTTTTTAATTTCTCGGTTACTTCTGTCTACGTAACGTTCAACCTCTGGAATATCAATACCAACTGGAGCTACTTGGTGGAATTCAACATCTTCAAAAGTAGAAAGAGGTTCTAGTATAGATGTATCAAGATGTTCTCTAATTCCCAGAACATTCAACATCATAGAATTAGTATTTATATGACTATTTTCTTTTTTATCGGTTTTACCAGTAATAGTTGCTATAGATACTTTAGTTGGTTTAGTAAATTGCTCAAATCTACTTTCTTTTTTAGAGTTCTTGTTTTCTTTAGTGTTAGTTTTAATTTTTTCTTTTAATGAGCCAAACTTACTAGTAAGACTAGTTAAACTAACTTTTTCTGCTTCCCCGTCTTCTTTTGGAGATTGAGGTACTTCTTCAGATTCTGTATTTTCTTTATCTTCTTCTGGTTCTACAAGAACTTCATCTTCTATAAGTTCTTCTTCATCGTCTTCCACTTCTTCGGGGACATCTACAGTAGAATTAATCTCTCCAATAGGTTCGTTTCCGATAGGGATATTTTTCTTAATTTTTTCTAAAAATTTCATATTATTATAATTCCTTTAGTTTTACTTTTAATATCGCAATATATAAATATTATTCTACTACTGCTATAAAATAAAAAGAGCACCTTTTTATAGGTGTCCTTTTATAAGTTTCTCTTGTAAAAATCCCTTACTATCGCAGTAAGATGAGGGGAGTCTTAAATTACTACTTCCCTTTCTCAATAAATTTCCACACATAGCCGTATGCTGTTTTTTGTTTACCTCGTGCGACAGCGCTGAGGTTCCCTTGGTTGAACCCAAGCTTCCTTTGATATCCGAGGGCTGATTCCCAAACTTTAATTAGCTTTCCGTCAAGTCTTTTTTTTAAAAAATTTTAAAATTTATTTAGAATAACTGCTCTTACGAATAAAACTATTTATTATATAATGTTATATATATATTTCTTGATAAAATTTATTCTTATTTTCTTTTCCCTAGTTTAGGATTTCAAAAGCATTTTTAATTTCTTCAGGGGTTTTAGCATTTTCTAGAGCTTGTTTAAATAGCAAATTCATTTTTTCTTCTTTTGCTTTTTGATAATCTTTTATTCCAAATTTTACTAATGTAATATAATGTGTCTGAATATCTGTCGAATCTTCCAGTTCAGAATTAGGAATAGGTGTTTCTAAATTTTTTATCAATCTGCTAGCAATAGGATTATTCTTATCTAAAGACATCGGTGTAATAACTTTTAATTCAGTTAATTGTTTTAATACTTTTTGATATTCTTCAGGAAATTTCTCTAGATAAACTTTAGGAATAGAATTTCTATTATGAGAATAATAAACTAACGCTTTATCAAAATAATTTCCTTCGGCTAGCTGTATATCTTTTAATGATTCTAAATCTTTCAATATCTCTATAGATTTAGAATCTACTCCACCAATAATTTGTTTAATTACATTGTTTGGAATTAAAGTAAATGTAGAAAGCTTTTGAATATAAGATTCTCGCAATAAAACATCTGGGACTTTTGCTAGGAGACTGCCAAATTCATTAATAACATTATAAGGGTCAGTTTCTTTATTCTTAACATATTCATCTTTTAATTGATTAAAAATATAATCTAAATACAGAATAGGTTCGTTTAGTTTCTTGGTTTTATCCTTTCCGAGATATTCACACGGGTCTTTCCCATTAGGAACTACAGTTATATAAAGTTTTCGTTGAATATTAGGGTTTTTCTCGAAAACTGCACGAGAAGCTTTCTGTCCCGCAAAATCATCATCTAAGCATAGTATATATTTAGCATTAGAACTATCTTTAAATATCATATTAATTTTTTCTATATGATGTTTATCTAAAGCTGTTCCAGAAATAGCAATAACATTTTGATAACCAGCTTCTATCATCGCTGCAACATCAAACTGTCCTTCTACTAAATAAACTGAATTTTCATTTCTTATATGTTTACGAGCTTGATTAAGGTTATAAATTTCTCGAGATTTTTGGAATATAATAGAATTACTAGAATTAACATATTTTCTATTTTTTGTGTCATATTCCGTTAAGGCTCTTCCAGTAAAGCCTTCGATTTTATCATCTCGATTTTGAAAATAAAACATTAATCTATTTCGCAATGGGATATATGGCCCGTTCTTACCTTGTAATAAGAATCCTAATTCATTTAATATTTTAGGAGTAAATTCTTTCTTTTTAATATAAGGAGATAAAAATTTTATTAATTTAGAAGTATCTTCTGGCGCATATCCATATCTTACAGCGTTGTATCCCAAACCTCTATCGGTAATCATTTTTTTTGCAATATGCAAATCAGGAAGCTTACGGAACTCCTCTTCAAAAAATTTCCCTAAAACTTCTGTTGCTCGATAAGACTGCTTCAACTTTTCATTATAAGCTTTTTCTTCTGGAGATAGCTCTTGTGTAATGTTATATTGCTCAGCCAATAAAGAAACAGCAGATTTGAAGTCTAAGCCATTTTTATTCATCACATATGTGAGAATATTTCCTGATTTGTGACAACCAAAACAATAAAAAGATTGAGTGTCTGAGAAAATATGAAAAGACGGAGTCTTTTCTTTATGGAACATACAAAGACAAGTTGCCCCTTGGGGAGAAGGCTTTAAGTGAACTCCGTCTCTTTGAAGATAATCTATCAAATCTACTTTTTCTACTATAGTTTTTATTAAATCATTGTAAGATTTTACTTCCAATTACTTAAAATCCTTTCTTTTCTTCCTCAACATATTTCCACACGTAGCCGTATGCTGTTTTTATTTTTCCTCGAGCTGCTTTGCTGATATTTGTTTGGGCGAATCTCAGCTGCCTTTGGACTTCGTTGGTTGATTGCCAAACTTTGACTAGCTCACCGTCCTTTGTGTATTGACCGACTGCTTTGCTTTGGGCTTTAGCCATTCTTGCAGTGCGTGTACCGTGGTTAATGTTTTCAGCGTATGTGCACCATTCAAGATTACTTGCTGTGTTATTTACTTTATTCTCATCGATGTGATTCACACAAGGCTTGTTCTTCGGGTTTTCGTGAAAAGCTTCACAGACGAGTCGATGAACTCTAAATGTTTTCCTCTTACCGCTACTATCGTAGAGAGTAACTTGCAAGTACCCATATACGTTTGAGCGTGACTTCAAAATCCGTTCTTTTATGTGTTGCCTATGTCCTATCTTATCAATAAAAATTCTCTCTAAGCTTTTTACCTGTCCCATATTACTAACTTGATACAAGCCTTCGTAACCTTTTATATCTCGCCACTCCTCTTGCTCTTGTAAGTTTTGAGCTGGCTTTGTTAATTTTGCATTCATATTTTCGTATTCTTTCTGTTTTTGTATTATATATTATTATTTTATTTTTATTTATCAATATATATTTAAGTATATAATAGATTTTATACTAATTTTTTATAATTTGCAATACAAATCTTGACATTCGATTATAAATTTTGTTAGATAATAAAATTACACACCTTATTCATTTATTCATAGGATTTATAAAATATTTAGTGAGAATTTCAATTTTTGCATTATCTTTTTAACAAAAAAAGAAAAGTAGGTATTTCACTACTTTCTTCTAAAGCTTCCCAACGATTTTAGACAAATCTTTTTGCAAGCGGGTATACTGTATACTAAGACTCATACGTTCAAGAATAGTTGATTGTATCGCTGTATCGGCTATTACCGACAATTTGTCTGTAATTTCATATATTTCTTGATAAAATTTATTCTTTTCATCTTTTTCTAATGATAATATTAATTGATTGATACTCCTATTAACAAAAGCAATATTAGGGGCGTGATATATATCTTCTTTCAATAAAATTTTAATTAATGTAAGTAGTCTTTTATGTTTAACGTTATTATTCATAAGAACCGTCCTACCTATGGAATCTCTAAAAAATTATGGAATTCTTTCTTTAAGAAAGTTTCTATCTGGTCTCTTGGATATTGCTTAGAAGCTTCTATAATAAATTCTGCTACAATTAAAGCGAAATAATCTGTATTTACATCATTAATTTCATCTGCTTTAATTATTTCAGACCAGACTTCTTCCTCTACAATCTGTCTTCTTGAATTATTAAAAATCTCTGTTAATGTAGGTCTGATATTATTTAAATTTATTAAAAGTTTATTAGACTTTAAAAAGCTATTAAATAAATAAATATCTTCGATATCTTTTTCTGGGCTAGGACCAGATAATAACAAAAAATCTTTCTTAAAATGCGGTCTGCTATCTGCATAGCTAGCCATTAATATTTCAAATAAAGATTCTTCCATATATCGTTTAGTAAAATAAGCCTCATTATCTTTATCAGCTTTAAAAACTTGTCTATATAAAGGACTAGAGATATATGGATTTACAACTAAGCAATGTACATTATTATCATATATTATTTCTCTACACTTCTTATCATCTCCTATATAATTTACAAACATATATCTGTTATATAATATTTTATTTTCTATTTCTGTAAATAAGGCTTGTTCAGAAAGTATTAATTTCTGGAAATCTTTCCTATTTACTATTAGGTATAACAATAGGTTTTACTCCTTCTATTGATTTTTCTATTTCTTCATTGGTTTCTTCTTCTACATTAGGTAGGGATTCCAAATTAGAGAGTATTATATCTATTTTTTCTATTACTTTCATATTTCTAATATCGAAAAGGAATAATATATATAAGAAGGTATAGATATGAAAAAAATTATTATTATTGTTCTTACAGTTATATTATTCTTTATTGCTAGTGTAGTATTTTCTTTTGAAAAGAATAATATCGTTCATAATTTTACTAAATATAATAAGTCAAGCGCTACAGCGATATTATATAACGAAGAAAGTATGTGCTAAGAAAAACCCATTATGAAAAATAATGGGCTTTTTATTTTACCATAATTGAGAGATTGGAGTTGCTCCTTCTCTTATTTTTATATTACCGCTAAGAATAGGTCTGAAGTATCTTAAATCTTTTATGTTTATCTTAGTGTTTTTATCCATAGTTCTCCAATCTTCAGCTTTTATATTCGTTTTAAATTCTCCGAAACGTATATATTTAGTACTCTTACCAGTTTCTTTAATTTTTTCTTTGTTTATTTGTCCTATAGTAAGGAATCCGTCTTTATCAATTTTACCAGAATAAAGATTATTTTTATTATTTTTAATTCTATCTATAGAAGCTTTATCCATTCTACTAGTAGAGAGATTAGTTCTTATTTTTATTTCTGCTGTAATACCAGCGTCTAATAAATCTTGAACGCATTTATCTTCGGGTTGTGTCATATCTATAGAATAAGGTTTTCCTTCTTTATCTGTAAATACGAATTCATCAACACCTCTAGTTTTATAATCTTTAGTGAATTGTCTTAGACTTCCTTCTGGAGAAATTTTTAATACATCTGAATCTTTATCATTATCATAAGCAGTACGATTATTAACAACATTATAGACTTCATCGGTTAATCGACTATCTTCTATGTTATATTCTCCGTTAGAGCCTACTGAAACAAGATGTTCTTCTAATTGTGCTCCTTTTTTGTGTGTTCTTTTAATTTCTATGACTCTAAATTCGTTATCATTAGCTACTAAGCCGTCTAACGTTTGATTAGAACCAGTTTGAACAAAAATCTTTCCAGAATCTACTTTATCATAATAAATAACTTTTATTGCAGATTTAGTATCTATATCTTTACCATAAGCACTTCTAACAGCTTTTCTAGCCTTTTTATATAAGAGTTGTGCTTCTTCCTTTGATAATGTATGGTCTGAAAAAGCTTTCGTATTCCAACGCCCAGTTTCTTCATTTCTTACCATTACATTATTCAATCCTTGACTTCTAGCATAATTATTTGCCATAAAGACTTCATAATTAAAACCAGTAGATTTTCTTTTACTTAATTCTAGAATTTTAGAAGTTTTAGACTTTTTATTTTTGAGTTCAGATTCCAATGTATTTGTAGATAATTTTTTGAATCTTGTTGCAGAAAATTTATCTGCTAAATATTTATCTCTATATTCATTACCTTCCTCTATAGTATCAAAATGGNGACCACCTTTTGGGCAAGGTCTCTTTGTAGCTCTACATCTTACTAATTTGTAATCATCTGTAAAATGATACCGTCCTTGAGTTTTTCCAGCCATTTACCTAAGCTCCTTTTTATTTTTAATATCTAACTTAGAAAGTCTTTTGATATGAACTAATAAACATAAGAAAAAGGATTTTACTTAAAGTAAAATCCCTTTTCTTTATCATATTTTAAAGTTTTCATAAGAGCTGAATTTTTATTATAACGTAATTTACTAAGAAAATCAGAAGAAAAGAAATCTTGATACTTTTCTTTCCAATCTTCTAAATACTTTTCGCCAAAAACTTCTGTTTCTATATAGTCTAAAATAAAATCTTTACTCTTTAATACACCTTTATTTTTCAAGTAGTATTGTAAGAAATCAAAGCCAGAAATAGCGCCAGCAACTTTAAATCATTGACGGAATCTATAAAATCATCTATAGAACTTTCCAAACCTGCTTTACTTTTTTTAACAAGTGATTCTAATTCTTTCTTTGACAACTTTCTAGGCTCTTTATCATCATCGTCAAATCTTAATTCAAGCATTTTATTAATCTGTTTATTGATAGGAGACTCATAATTACTGTATGCCATTTAAACAATCCCTTTGCAAATAAGATAAAAGAAGTTTGTCAGTGTTTGTAGGGTTAGCAGATAACCATTGTAAGATTTTGTTGTTATGGACTCTATTAATAAAATCAATTGAATTTACATACTGAAAGAATTTTACCTTTGTAAATTCTTCTAAAACAAAATCTGGGACTGAGATATATTCTTGATAAGAAGAAAAAATTCTAAGTACAGAACTTACTGGAATAAGATTAGCTTCAGAAGATTTTTTTAGTAAACTTTTAATAGTATCTTTATTTACTGAGCAACAATTATTTAACCAATATTCTAAGAAATAATCGGTATTGTAAGGATTTGATTCAATCCAAAATCTAAAATCTTCATTCTTACAAAAATCTTCATATGCTTCTAAAGCATTTTTATACATAAAACGAAAAGAGTTTTTATTTTTAATAAGTCTCTTTATTTCTTCTGGTATTTTTATATTTTTATTTTCACAATTAGAAATTTCATCTAACAATGAGAAAGCTTTATCAACAGAAACAAAATTCTCATTAGAAGTTTCTAATAAATAGAAAATATCTCTCTTATCCATAAAGTCACCTCTTAATTAAGACACATTTTTTCCCAACAATCTCCACAAGTTCCTGAAATCAAGAGTTCTCGTTCTGCTGGGGTAAGATATGGAAGGATATCTTGGATTAGCCCAATACCTGATTCATATGTAAGCCAGTCATCTAGATTGACACGGAGTTGGTGAGCAGTCCCACAATGGTGACAAGTAGCAGTTACAGTTAAATTACGTTCTTTGTCCATAGGTCATTTTCTCTTTCTTTTTTATTTTTTGTATAAATTTTACCACAAAAATCGTAAGAAGTAAAGATGTTTTTAAAAATAAATAAAAAATAGGTAAAAATTGCATTTTGGAATTTTCCTCTCGTTGATTTTGTATACGTTATATCGAAGGAATTTGCAGGTTTTTTACCCCATTTTTGACCATTTTTAACGCTCACGATGTACTGTACTTGGGCGATTAAATTTCACTCTCAGAATTGATTTTTACGGAATAAAAATGAAGATTTTTTCTAAGTATTTTTAACATAAAAAAGACCTAAATTAATAGGTCTTTTTATTTATTTAGAATTACGTTTTTTACCTTTAAGAGAAGTTCCCCCAAGAATTGACATTCCTAAAGATAAAGAAATTAAATTAGAGATAGAAGCTTTAGGTAATTCTTTATTACTATCATCTTTATTTTGAGATTCTGTATTATATTTTACTTCTATAGGTTTATTATCTTCTGTAGAAGTATTATCTACTTTTGAATCTTCTACTGGACTATTTTCTTGTGAATTAGTATCAGTAGCTTTAGTTTCAGAATTTCTTGTAGTTTCTTCTGTAGTAGTTCCTACTTCTGTGGATTTATTATTATCTTCTTGTGTAGGAGTTGTAGTGTCATTACCTTTTATAGATTCTTTTTTAGGTGTATCGTTTGCTTTTGTATCTTGCTCTTCAGAATCTTTGGTATTTGTGTCTACTGGAGTTGTTGTAGAAGAATCATTTCCTTTATTAGGTGTAGTACCTTTATTATCACCTTTTGTTGGTGTTGAATTATTTTCCAACTTAGCCAATTCAGCTTTGTTTTCATTTAATTCTCTGGTGAAGGCTTCTAGATTATGCTCTGAATCTTCTTTATATTTAGTAAACTCATCAAGTTTCTTATTTTCTTCAGCTACTTTTGTTTCATATTCTTGATTAAATTTATAAGCATTAATCATATTTTCTAATTCAGTTTTAGTATTAGCTAATTCAGTTTCTGTATTTGTAACTTCTTCTGTAGCTTTTTGTAAATCTGTTTTTCTTGTTTTAACAATTTCGCTATTTTCGTAATCGTCTTCGAGTTCTTTTAATTGTCTATTATAAGTATCTAAATTAGTTTGATAATCAGTTCTATCTTTTTGTAATTTTTCTTGTCTATTTTTTTATATGTATCGTTCTATATATTCGCTAATAATTTTTTGATTATCTATTGTTTTATCATTACTACAAAAAGATTCTTTCCATACTTTATCTTGTTTGGTTCTATCAGCCGACATATAATCATCAATAAGGTTAGTTTGTCTTACAATATTATTAATAAACATAGTTATGTTAACCAATTTCTCATCAGATTCATCTTTAGAAAATAACGTAATATCAGATTCGATATTGTTGTATTTGTGTAATTTTTGTTTTTTATAAACATCGATTTCTACTGGTCCATATTTACCAGCTATAAAATTAGCCGTAAATAAATGTTTTGGATAATCTTCTTCAATAAAATCGTTTTTAGATTTAAGATTACCATAAGTAGCTCCATAAAAAGCATACAACAAATATAATGTTTTTT
>JGI24712J26585_10002565_pt1 | contig 14764 bp, 14 predicted proteins | sample BioPla3DNA2_FD_26585 | JGI IMG/M metagenome (IMG submission 26585) | reverse complement strand
ATCCCAAAGGCAAAGTTGCCATCTTTTTTTATTTCCAAGATTAGGTTAGCTAAATTGTCGACATTTGCCCTTGTCCAATCGTATGCATGAGGAAGTCCTAAAATAAGCAAGTGCCCATGGAAAGTCGACCATTCAACCCCCTTATATAGAGGCAAGTCAAAAGTTTTAACATCTTCCAAGCCGGACATAGTATTATGGTCAGTTAGAAAGATAGCCTCATAACCAAAAGCTTTAGACTCTTCAATAAGTTTCTCTATTTCCAGTTTTCCATCACTATGGACAGAATGTGTATGCAATTCAACCGGTAGGTAGTTCATTTTTCCGCCCTCACTTGTAATTTAACCCTTACAGGGGATAAGACATTATGGATGTTGAGCTTTATGGTGTAGTTGCCCTTACTTATCTTTCTTTTTAAAAAACCTAAACTCGAACGGTCTTCGCTTATAACTAATAACTGAGGCAGGTCGCCGGAATGCCTCACTCCAATATATTCCCCTTCCTGAAAGAGGGAAAGGGTAATTATGTTCACCAACTCAACTGTGTCTAGGTCCAGAAAGTTCTTGTCGTTAATCTTATTAGGAGCATATCTTTTTATACACTCTAAACTTTGGCAGGCAGAAGTTTCTCTAGGAACAAGAGTCGGCGAATAATTAAAATAAATTTCCAAAGACTTGTGGTCCTCGCCCAAAGCGAATTCAATTGGAAAATGGCTTTTATTGTATTTGATATCAAAGTTAAAAACTCTATCTATTATCATGCTTATCCCTCATAAACTATATTCTAAGCTACGATTATAGTATATCATTAATAAACAAATTCTACATCATATTTTAATTTTTGATGAAATATCACATATATCATTCCGATAAGTCTTGCTATTGTTCCGATAAAAAAGTATAATGTATGTTAGAAAGGAGGTCAAGCTATGTATATGACTGTGAAAGAGGCTGCTAAAAAATGGAATATTTCTGAAAGACGGGTACGGGCTCTTTGTTCCGAAGGCAAAATTTTTGGAGCATTTAAGGAAGGCAGAGTTTGGGAAATTCCTGTTGAAGCAAGAAAACCGGAGGATGGTAGGTTCAAGTCAAGTTCTAATTTAATCGAGCAAGCTCTAAAGAAGAAAGAAGAACTGGCTTCAAGAAGACCTCTTACAGCCGGTGAGCTTGAAAGGTTAAATCAAGATTTTATAGTTGAATATACTTATAACTCCAATGCTATTGAAGGGAATACTTTGACCTTAAGGGAGACAGACCTTGTTTTACGAGGGCTTACTATAGATAAGAAACCCTTGAAGGACCACTTGGAGGCAGTTGGACACAAGGAAGCCTTTGACTTTATTTGTGAATTGGTAAAAGACAATGAGCCTATTTGTGAAAGGGTTATAAAGCAAGTTCACTATTTAGTATTAGCTGACAAGAGAGAAGACCGTGGAGTCTACCGTCGACTTCCTGTCCGTATAATGGGTGCAAGACATATACCTGTGCAACCATATCTTATTTCACCAAGCATGGAAAAATTGATTGGGGATTATAATAAGAGTGAAGAAAATATAGTGTCAAAGCTTGCTCGCTTTCATATTGAATTTGAGGCTATCCATCCATTCATAGATGGCAATGGGAGGGCTGGCAGGTTATTGGTTAATTTGGAATTAATGAAGGAGGGCTTTCCTCCAATTGATATTAAGTATACCGATAGGATTGCATACTACAATGCCTTTGATGAATACCATGTAAAGGGAGACCTTTCTGCCATGGAAAATCTATTTGCAAAGTATATTATTGAAAGGCTGGACTATTATTTGGGAATATTAGGCGACTAGTCATTATTAAGAAAAGTGTGATATAATAAGTAATAAATTAAAATCAAGGAAGGGGGATTTTGATGGCTGCATTTACAATTGAACACGATTCCACAGCAGAAGATTTGTTCATAATATATGATTACTTTAGGATTTCTTACAACAGTGAAGAGAATTGCTATGGCTTGTTAAACAAACATAATTCATGGGAAAAGGAAGGTCCAAAAGAGGGCGAAATAATAGAGGTACTAAACGAAGAAAACGACGAATGGAAAAAGTATAGATTTTCACGATTGTATTATATTGATGACAGGTCTAAATGGTATCTTGAAGTGTTGAAGGAAGAAGACGACGATGATGACGATAATGGTAAAGATAAAAAAATAAAGGATATTGAAGGGTTGAAGGTTAGGAAAAGGATAATTTAGTTTATCCTTTTTTTAGTGGGAGAATATTTTTTTGTCATCATACTATCTAGAAGAAATATAAAAATTGGGATAGATTGCTGTGTCGCTATTCTTTTCGTAGAAAAATTTTAACATGATTTCATATGCATAAAATAAAATTAAATTATTCTATTGACATCAAATAATAAAAGTGCTATTATGAACTTGAAAGGTGGTGGATATACTTGGATATATATGAAAGCATGTTAACTTTAAAGGGACGGGATAAGGAGATTTCAGACACTTGGCTTATGTACGGGGCATGGGCAGAGATGAGTGGTTTGTCTTTTAAAGACTTACCAAAGAAGAAGGAAGAGTTTTTTAAGTCCATGTTGCCGGAAGGAACAGACATTCTGGATTGGATTCTTTCTGACGAAAACACCGGCGACAAGAAGGAACAAATCAAATTTTTATATGACAAAGTTGATTCCAGCAAAGAGCTGGAAGTGGTTAGCAAGTCCATTATGAGGGATGATAAGAAAGAAAAGGAATTCTTAGATAAGGTAACTCCAGAAAAGATTTTTAAAATATTAAAGCTAAGGCTGGAGGACTTTGAAGATACTTACCTCCATATATCTTATGTGAAGGCTAAAGGAATTCAAATGTATTATTTTATGAACACCGGGGCATTTATTTCCATAGGGGTTGATGTTAACCTAGATGATGAAAAGATTGATGACGAAGATATGCTTACAATTTTTAAGGCTTTGGCTGAGGAGTCTAGGTGGAAAATAGTGAAGGCATTGTCAATAAAGGACATGACAACTTCCGACTTAGCCGGTGAACTTGGTGTAACCCTGTCTACTGTCAACCACCACTTAAAACAATTAATTTCAGCCGGAATAGTAGAACTGCTTGTGGAGTCAAAGACAGGAAAGGGTGCTTACTATATGCTAAACAGGGACTTTCTTGATGTAATTGTGGATGAACTTTCTAGAAGGCAGTAAGGAGGAATGAATGAACTTAAAAAATGACAAGCTAATAATTCGTAATGCAACAAGTGAAGATGCCAAGCAGCTAATGAATTGGTGGAACGATGGCAGGCTTATGGAGCATGCAGGCTTTCCCAATGGGTTGGGGATAAGTGAAGAGGAGATAATTGAAAGTTTGAAAAGGGACTCGGATGATAGGGGTAGGAGGCTTATTATCGAGTTCGACGGCAAAAGAATAGGTGAGATGAGTTACCGAAGGCTTGAGGAATTTAGTGCAGAAATTGGGATTAAGCTTTGCGAAGCAAGTTTTCAAGAGAGGGGCTTGGGCAAGAAGGCTTTGACTTTACTGATTAGGGAGCTCTTTGATACGGGTTTTAAAAAAATTGTTTTAGACACCAACCTTAATAACAAGAGGGCTCAACATGTATATGAAGAGCTTGGTTTTACTAAAGTTAAGATAAGGATAGATGATTGGAAAGACCAGCTTGGTCGCCTACAATCTGCTGTTGATTATGAATTAACTGAAGGGGACTTTATAGGATTTTAGGAGGGAGTTATGGAAATTAAGGAAATGTATTTTGAGATAGAAAGGCGAATAAGGTCGGTGGACTTTGACAGGCTGTGGAAAGGTTTCAGGGAATACCCTTTTGCCATATATAATGACAGGGAAGTCTGCTTTAAGGGCCAGCTTATGCCTAAGACTGACGAATTTATTGCCAACACTGCAATCAAGTATAATGATGAGTGGATTGCGATTTTCATGGTGGAAGGTAATGAGAATCTGGATATGATGGCTTCAAAGCTTATCCATGAGATGTTCCACGCCTTTCAAAATTCTAAATTGGAGGGGAGGCAATTCAATTGTCCCAGTGAACTTGATGTACTTATGAAATATGAGTATACGCCTAGTAACTTGGCTGGAAAATTGTATGAAAACAGGTTGCTTGTTTCATTAATTAAGGATGGTTTTAGCCAAGAAAAATGGGAAGACCTTCTTATTTCTAAAAGGCATAGGCTTGAGAAGCATGAATATTCTTACAAGTATGAGGCAGGGATTGAAGAAACGGAGGGGGCTGCAAACTATGTTGAGCTAAAGAGCCTTCAACAAATAAATGAAAAGATGTATAAGGAAAAACTTGAGAAAATGATAAAATCATTGGAAAAAGTGGAAAGCCTAATCCCTATCCGTATTGGTCTATATGACTCGGGAGCCTTGCTGATTAAGCTTTTATTTGACCAAGGGATTGACTTTAATCAAGACTTTTCAGGAGTCCCGTTCTCACTTTCCATACTCGACGGGCTTGCCTTTAAGGAAGTGCCTTATCCCGAGGACAAGGACTTGGAAAAGTTTATAGAAGGCCATTACCAAGACTTGGATGAATTAATTGATAGGATAAGCAAAAATCCACCGACAATAGAGGGAAGTTTTGAACTTTTAGGCTTTAATGCCTACAATGCCAAGTACCACAGGGCTTATGTCTATACTACTTATTTTTTAGCCTATATAGATGGGGGAGAAGATAAGTTCTTGTATGGGGACTTTCTCTTTGAGTTGGACGAGGGTAGGATTGTGAGGATTTATAGGGATGAGTAGGGATAATAGATAAGCAGTTGGCAATAGATTACTGACTTATCATAATACAATAAAGTGAAACGATGAAAATATTTCATAAATCATATATTACACATTGCAATCTTGACAATCTTATGTTAAAATAATAATGAAAGATATTCCATATAGAAAACAAAGGAGGAAAAGATGGCAAACTTTAAAGAAATTTTGAATGACTGCAATGCAGGNATGGGTTTAGTTGCAGAGGGACTTGAAAAGGAAATGAAGGGTTTCATGGAACTACATGATGCAGCCCTTGAAGACAAAGTTTTAAGCCCTAAAACAAAAGAGCTTATCGCACTTGGAATCTCAATAGCTGTTCGTTGTGAACCTTGCATTGTTAGCCATATTGATGCACTTATTAAATTAGGCGCAACTCGAGAAGAAATTTTAGAAACAGTGGGTGTTGCAATGTTCATGGGCGGTGGACCTTCCGTTGCTTATGGTGGAAAAGCTGTTCAAACTTTTGATGAGTTCAAAAAATAAAAAATTTGTGAATTGCCTTGCATAGGAATCTTTCCAAGACATACTATTTTGAGAGGCTCTGCTTATGCAATCAATTCAAATCTTTGTAAATAAAAAAGACTTTATAATATATGTTGGGGCAATTTTCCCGGCATATATTTTTTTGAAAAAATATACTTGTCAATCCAAGGACAAAATTTCTTTAAGATTTTTTGATAAAGGTGTTAAAAGTATATTTCCAAAAATCGTAGGGGAGGATATCATCCCCCCGTACATCTTAAAAGTTTTAATTATAGCCTTTCTAAGGAACGGGCGGTTAATAACCGCCCCTACAGAAACAATTAAATTTTTGTTTTTGACACTCTTATCATTTTTTATAGTATACAAGTGGCAGTAAGACCAATGACAGCAAAAGCACCTCTATAACTACCACTCCGGCAGTAAGGTATTGAATGCCAATTAACAAGGGGACTAGATTTAAGATACTTGCACCAATGCCGGCGATCTACTGGGATATTTTTTCATGTTCGTCAAAAATGGTCAAAATTTACCCTATTTCAACTTTCTAATATTTATGAGTATTTGGCTTTTAATTATAGTAATTTTAGCCATTTGGCTCCTCCAAAGCCAGATTCGAGAAAAGAAAAGTCAAGAGCAACACCAGCTTTTGAAAAGGCAAAGTGAAAGCCAACTGGTCCGCTACCAGCAGGTGAAAGAAAACCTCTTACAGCAGAGGCGAAAGAGCCATGAATATAAGAACCAACTCCTTTGTATCCAAGGCTTACTTTCTGATGGGAAGGAAGGGGAGGCAATGGAATATGTCAAAAAAATCACCAGCAAGCTTTCCAGCGATATGAGTGAGGTCAACTCCAAGCACCCTATTGTAAATGCCATACTGAATCAAAAATACCTTGAGGCACACCAAAATGTTGACTAGCTATTTGCTTTTATTAATTTAATCGGTCCTATTGAAGTTCTCTGGATTGACACGCTACTTCAAGCTTCGCAATGATGCGTATATACATATTGCTTATGTTTGTATTATTTATTCAAATTTCGCACATGGTCATTGCGAGCGAAGGGAAGCAATCCAGTTTCAAGGCAAATACTTATGAATTGCTTCGGGCTAAAGCCCTCGCAATGATTGGGGTAAGAAGTGTTTTCCAACTGCGAAGTTTGAGTTATTTAGAATTAAATGACCTATCTAAAGCTATTCCTTTTTCAAGGAGACATAGACTGTTGCTAAGATAATTATTAGACCTCCAACTACAGTCCTTAAGTTTGGAAATTCTCCAAGTATTATTATAGCAAGTATGATTCCGTAAACCGGTTCAAGTCCTGATATGATTCCGGCTGTATGTGCCTTTATCTTTTTCAATGAAGAAATAAAAAGTGTATGGGAAAGGGCAGTGCAGGCTATGCCCATGAAAATTAATAGGGGGAGGTCACTTGTATAGATTTCCGTCTTTGTCAATAAGACTATTGGAAAGGTTATTAAAAAGACTATAGACTGTTCGTAGAAGCTCACTATCATGGGGATATGCCTATTGAGCAGCTTTCTGTTGATAAGGGCAAGCACGGCATAGGTGAAACTGCCAAGCATACCTGTAGTGATACCCTTTATAAGATTTGGACTTGCATCCAATGGAGTAAGGATAATTACACCGACGATTATCATTATAGACATTATGACGCTGCTTTTTTCTAACTTTTCTTTGAAGAAGACCGGCTCAAAAAAAGAAATAAAAAGCGGGAAGGTCGCTGCGGTTATTGTGGCTATGGCAACCCCGCCAACCTTTACTGAGGTCAAAAACATTACCCAGTGGAAGGACAATATAGCCCCTGCTATTAAGAAAATGATATAATCTTTTTTAGTATCCACTAAGATTTTCTCTTTTTTAAGTTTGAGGGCAAGGAAGAGGGCGATGGAAGAGAACAAGACCCTCATGGCTGTAATGCCAAGGGCGGATGTGGACACAAACCTGCCTATGACACCAACTAAACCAAACATGATGACTGCTATATGAACTTGTAATACGCCTTTATTTTGTTCTTTCATAATATTACCTGACTTCTTTGTAATAAATTTATTAATTGCTAGGGTCTTTAATCATCGCTGGCATTTCGTTCGTAATGACACACCCTATCATTGAGAGAAACTGTAAGCGATCATTAGTCAAGCACCGCTGCTAAAAAGACTGCAACACCCTTATACAAAAGATTCTCGTCAATTGCAAATTTATGATTATGGTGTGGGTGAAAGGCACCATCAATCTCCTTAGCATTATTTAAGAAAATCATAGCTCCGGGTAGCTTGTTTACAAAAAATGCAAAGTCCTCTGAAGACATAACCGGCTTTTTCATATACTTTACAGATTCTCCAAAGATAGCCCTTGATTTTTGGTAGACTTCTTCAACTACCCTATTGTCATTTATTAGAGGAGGGCAGGTATCGTGAATTATAATTTCTGCCGACCCTCTCATTGCCCTTGCTGTGGACACTACAACTTCCTTTAATCTCTCCTTTAAGAAGTCTCTGGTGTCGTGTTCCAATGCCCTTATAGTACCTTCAACTTCAACGAATTGCGTGATTATGTTAAAGGCTCTGCCCCCCTTTACTACTCCGTAGGATATTACTCCGGCATCAACCGGATTCTTTTCCCTTGCCACTATCTTTTGGCTTTCTTCTATGATTGAAGCAGTAATAGATATGGGGTCTATGCCGGTATGGGGCATTGCTCCATGGGCTCCGTCCCCAATTACCTTTATCTCAAAGGCATCCATGGAGGCCATCATAGGCCCCTTTATAAAAAAGATATCACCCACTTCACCCTCATCAGCTAAAGAACCGGCATGGATGGCTAAGACCCTGTCCACACCATCAAGGATACCGGCTTCCACCATTGGCTTGCCGCCATGTCCCCCTTCTTCTCCGGGTTGGAAGATAAATTTAACCTTGCCCTTAAGCCTGTCCTTATTCTTAGAAAGGATTTCAGCAGTTCCTAGTGCCATGGCAACATGACCGTCATGGCCACAGGCATGCATATTTCCGTTTGTTGAAGCATAGGGAAGTCCTGTTTTTTCTCCTATCTTTAAACCGTCCATGTCTGCCCTTATGGCAGTTGTTTCGCCGGGCAGGTCTCCTTCAATTTCAGCCAAGATAGAATGTTCAACCCCTATGCCTGTTTCATACTTTACTCCCAAGCCATCCAATCTTTTCTTTATATATTCAAAGGTCTTAGGGAGGTCCAGCTCTATTTCAGGTATTTGATGAAGAGTTTTATAGTCCTCAATCAATTTATCTTCAATTGTTTTAGCAAGTTTTTCCATCTCTTCCTCCTTATACCAGATAATCAAAGACATGTTGTACAAAGCAAGCAACCCCACGGTAGAGAACGGATTCATCAAGGGCAAATTTAGGGTTGTGTTGGGCATAGCAGACCCCATCAATTGCCAAAGGGTTTGAAATGAAGAGGTAGGCACCCGGTACTTCCTCCAAGTAATAGGCAAAGTCCTCACCACCCATTACAGGCTTCCTAAGCTCTTCAACCAGTTCTTTACCCAAGACCTTTTTAGCACTGGCTGCCAGTTCTTCTGCCACAGTCTTATCGTTTACAAGAGGGGGCGCATTCAGGTAGTAAAGATATTCCACCTCAGCCCTGTGTGACTTGGCAATCCCCTCTGCGATTTCGCCGATTCTCTCTTTCATATAGGCTCTTGTCTTGTGGTTAACAGCCCTTGAAGTTCCTTCCAGCATGACCTCTTCAGGAATAATATTGTTTACCTCTCCACCATTAAAGACACCAAATGTTATAACTCCCGGGTCCACAGGGTCAAGCTCTCTAGCAACAATGGCTTGTATTCCATTTATAATATAGGAAGCCACTACAATTGGGTCAACTCCTTCGTGAGGGTAGGCTCCGTGGGTCCCCTTTCCCTTAACCTTTATTGTGAACTTGTCCAAGTCTCCCATCATTCCACCGGTGGAATAGAAGACCTTTCCCGACCTGTCAGCAGGAAAGACATTGCCCACATGGAGGCCGATAATCCTATCCACTCCCTTTAGGGCACCGGCTTCAATCATGGGCTTTGCTCCGGAAGAAATATCATCGCTTGGTTGGAAGAGGAAGGCCATTTCACCAGTGAGGTTTTCTTTGAGGTTGTTTAATATTTTAATCGTTCCCAAAAGAATTGCAGTCTGGGCATCATGTCCACAGGCATCCATGTCAGCCCTTAGGGCAATGGTCTTTCCTTTTTTACCACCTTTAATTCTAGCAAGGATTCCATGAGGCAGTCCCACACCACTNGTGTATTCTACACCCAAGTCGTCAAGGACTTTAGACACATAGTCGGCAGTCTTTGGCAGGTCGTTTCCAACTTCCGGAATTTGATGGAGGTCCCTCCTCCACTTTATAACATCTTCACTTACTTCTTTAGATATAGCTAAGATATCCATATCTACCTCCTGTGGAATTTATACATTCTTATAAAACTCATCCCTTGCATGGGACAGCATCAGCTTAATTCTATTTAACTGGTTGACTTCACTTGCACCCGGGTCATAGTCAATCGGGACAATATTGGCTCTAGGGTACTTTTCCCTAATAGCCTTGATTGCACCCTTGCCGGTCAAGTGGTTAGGCAGGCAACCGAAGGGTTGAACGCAGACAATGTTGGGTGCATCGGAATGGATTAACTCTACCATTTCAGCAGTTAATAGCCAACCCTCTCCATATTGGTGGTTCAAGGAAACAAACTCCTTGCCCAGCTCTTCCAACTCGCCAATCTTTAATGGGGCTGAGAAACCTGTCTTCTTAAGCTGCCTTCTTATATAATTCCTATACCTTTCCACATACATTATCCCTATGTCAGAGATTAAGGCACCAAAGCCAAAGCCACCAAAGGCATTGTTCTTGTTCCTTGAATTGCTGAAGCAGTATAAAATGAAGTCCACTAGGTCAGGCACAATTACCTCAAAACCCTCTTCCTCCATAATCTTTTGGACAAAGTTGTTGGCCTGCGGAAGGAATTTGACGAGGATTTCTCCTACAATTCCAGCCTTTGGCTTCTTCTCACCTGTCTTTTCCAAATTCTTGAAGCTGAGTATAATATTGTCCACATTCCTCTTAAAGGTCCTCATGTCGCCTTTGGCTATGTCGACCTTTAACTTTTGCACCCACTTATCAACCAAAGCCTCTGTTGACCCTTCATGCTTTTCATAAGGGAAGTTCTCATTTCTCAGCCTCATGAGCAGGTCGCCATATAGTCCGCCGATAACCGCCTTCTTGCCGAGGCTTGGCGTAAGCTTAAAGCCGGGATTTCCTTCAATTCCTTGAACACTCAAGGCGATCACAGGGACTTGAGGGAAGCCTGCATCAATCAAGGCCTTTCTGATAAGTCCCACATAGTTGGAAGCCCTGCAGGCACCGCCGGTTTGTGTCATTAAAACAGTTGTATAGTCCGGGTCATATTCTCCCGATTGAAGTGCCTGCAAAAATTGCCCCACGACAAACATGGTAGGGTAGCAGGCATCGTTATTTACATACTTAATGCCAAGTTCAATGGTTTCCTTGTTTATATCCTTTAGGAATTTTAAATTATAGCCCTCTAACTGCAGGGCCTCTTCAAGGATTTCAAAGTGGATTGGGGCCATTTGAGGTGCCAGTATGGTGTGGGTCTTCCTCTTGTCCACAGTAAATACAGGGTATTCAGGGTAGAAGTCCCCCTCGCCAATCCTCATAAGTTCGGGATGGTCTTTCCTGTTTTCGATTGCCTCTTTCAAGGATCTTACCCTTATCCTTGCTGCACCAAGGTTATTTACTTCATCTATCTTTAAGGCTGTATATATCTTATTATAACTCTTTAAAATCTCTGCCACCTGGTCTGTGGTGACAGCATCAATTCCGCAACCGAAAGAGTTTAGCTGAATCAGGTTCAAGTCCTCGTGCTTGCCCACAAATTTGGCAGCCCTGTAAAGCCTTGCATGGTAGGACCACTGGTCAAGTATCCTCATTCTTCCGCTAAGGTTGGTCTTGGTTGCCACAGAGTCCTCTGACAAGACAACAAAGCCTAGAGAGTTTATCATTTCAGGAATTCCATGGTTGATTTCAGGGTCCACATGGTATGGTCTTCCTGCAAGGACAATCCCCTTTAAACCATGTTCCTTCATATATTCTAAGGCATAGTCACCCTCCTTGACCACATCATCCCTGTACCTGTCCAGTTCCCTGTAGGCAAGGTCAACGGCATTCCCCATTTCGGACTCGGCAAATAGGAAGCCGAAGCCCTTGAAGGCGTTCACCAGTTGGGACTTCATAAGAGTCCTGTCTTGGAAGGCAACAAACGGGTTTACAAAGCGTACATTTTTATTCTTTAAATTATCTACATTGTTTTTAATAACATCAGGGTAGCCTGCAACAACCGGACAGTTCACTGAATTGTCCGCATTTTCAAACTCCTTTTCCTCATAGAAGACAGAAGGGTAGAAGATGATATCCACTTCTTTTTTTATCAGGTCCTCTATGTGTCCATGTACAAGCTTAGCCGGATAACAGAGTGTTTCACTGGTAATGGAACTTATCCCCAGCTCGTAGACTTCCCTTGAAGACTTGGTTGATAGCACAACGGAAAAGCCCAGCTCTGTCAAAAGTGTATGCCAGAAAGGATAGTTCTCGTACATATTAAGAACTCTCGGTATTCCTACGACACCCTTCCCGTCTTCAGGAGGGAGGGACTCGTATTGGAAGACCCTTTCCGCCTTGTAAGTGAAGAGGTTTGGCAAGAGTTCATCGGAAGTCTTGTTGCCAAGAGGCCTCTCGCACCTGTTTCCTGTAATGTACCTGCCACCGTCATTAAAGACATTTATCGTAAGTGAACAGTGGTTGGTACAACCCTTGCAGGTTGAAGTCTTAGTCGTATATTCAAACTTTTCCAATTCTTCCTTGTTTTTTAGGCTCGACTTGCCAGTGGATTTTTCCTTGGCGATAAGGGCAATTCCAAAGGCTCCCATCAGGCCTGCAATCTTCGGCCGGGTGGCAGTCCTTCCGGAAATCTTTTCAAAGGCTCTTAAGATACCGTCGCTTAAGAAGGTCCCCCCTTGGACAACTATATTTTCGCCCATCTCGTCAAAGTTTCTAATCTTTATAACCTTTTGCAGGGCATTTTTTATAACGGAATAGGAGAGTCCGGCAGCTATGTCGGAAACTGCAGCACCTTCCTTTTGTGCCTGCTTGACCTTGGAGTTCATAAAGACAGTGCAGCGACTGCCAAGGTCCACAGGCTTCTTGCTTTGAACAGCCAACTTTGCAAAGTCCTGTACCGACAGGTTCAAAGAATTGGCAAAGGTTTCAAGAAAGGACCCACAGCCGGCAGAACAGGCCTCGTTCAGCAGGATGGAAGAAATCATTCCGTCCTTGACCCTCATGGCCTTCATGTCTTGGCCACCAATGTCTAGGATAAAGTCTACATCTTCATTGAAAAACCTTGCCGCCCTGAAATGGGCTATGGTTTCAACCTCTCCAACATCAATGTTCAAGGCTGCCCTTAAGAAGTCCTCGCCGTATCCTGTTGCTCCGGAGGCGACGATTTCTGCACCTTCATCCATCATGTCATAAATTTTTCCCAATTCCCTCATGACAACTTCCAGAGGCTTTCCATAGTTGTTCCCATAGAAAGAATAGAGGATTTCGTTGTCTTCCCCTAAGACTACCAGCTTGGTAGTTGTTGACCCGGCATCAACGCCAAAGGCAAGCTTACCCTTGTAGCCTTTTAAATCTCCATATTTAACTATATCTATTGCATGTTTTTCCTTAAATTCTTCATATTCTTCAGGACTTTTGAAGAGTGGGTCCAGTTCAACCCCTTCAATCCTTTCCTTGTACTCCCCTTCAGCCCTTTGGAAAAATTCGTAAGTCTTTATAGGCTTTGTCTTCATGGCAGCAATGGCAGCCCCCAAGGCAACATAAAGGTTGGAATCTTCCGGTATAATTATCTCGTCATCTTCCAGTTCCAAGGTCTTTATAAACCTTTCCACAAGGACATCCAGATAGTGGAGTGGCCCTCCTAAAAAGGCTACATTCCCCTCAATAGTCCTTCCGCAGGCAAGGTTGGAAATAGTTTGGTTGACAACAGATTGAAAGACAGAAACTGCAATGTCTTCCTTAGGAACACCCTGATTCATCAAGGCTTGGATGTCTGTTTTCGCAAAGACACCACACCTTGAAGCAATAGGGTAGGTCCTGCTTGCCTTCTTTGCAAGTTCATTAAGACCGGCGGCATCTGTTTCCAATAAAGAAGCCATCTGGTCTATAAAGGCACCGGTCCCTCCGGCACATATGGAATTCATCCTCTGCTCCAAAGCCCCTCTAAAGAAGGTTATCTTCGAGTCTTCTCCCCCCAGCTCTATGGCAACATCCGTCTTTGGAATGAACTTTTTAACGGATTCAACTGCAGCCACAACCTCCTGTATAAATTCCACTTGCAAGAAGTCCTTGACTTGCAGTCCTCCGGAGCCTGTAATAGACACTCTTACACTTTCGCTTGTAATAAAAGGCTTAGCCTTTTCTAAAATGCTCTTTAAGGTTAAGCCAATATCAGAATAGTGCCTTTCATAATTCTTATAAATAATATTATAATCATCGTCCAAGACAATCAATTTAATTGTCGTTGACCCGATGTCAAGTCCAATGTTTAAAATCACTACCTGTCCTCCCTAGCAGCTTGTAATATCCTTCTTTCAGAGTCCTTCTTGGCGATTGCCTCCCGCTTGTCATAGAGCTTCTTACCTCTTGCGACAGCAAGCTCCGCCTTTATCCTCCCCTTGCTCAAGTAAAGGGAAGTGATGACCAGAGTATAACCCTTTAGGGTCACAGCCTGACTAATCTTCCTAATCTCCCTCTTATGGAGGAGGAGCTTCCTCTTCCTTAGGGGGTCCACATTAAAAATGTTCCCTTCGGCATAGGGGCTTATATGCATACCCACCACAAAGATTTCTCCGTTCCTCACCTCAGCGTAGGACTCCTTAAGGTTAACCCTACCTTGCCTGATAGACTTAACCTCTGTACCCTTCAAGGCAATTCCAGCCTCGTAGGTTTCTTCTATATAATAGTCGTGTCTTGCCTTCCTGTTTGTGGCAAAAACTTTATTTTTCTTACTCATTCATATCCTCATCCAATATAAAATCTATTTGTCCCTCTTCCACATTGACATTGGCAACAATAACCCTTATCTCGTCCCCAATGCTGAAGGTCCTTCCGGACCTTTCTCCAACAGCCGTCATATTATCTTCATTATACACCATATATTCATTAAAGTCTTCATATCTTATCAAACCTTCGGCAGTATTTTCAAGCTCCACATAGATACCGAAGGACACCACAGACTGGATAATACCTGTGAAAGACTGACCGACAAACCGGCCCATGTACTCGGCAACCTTGATGTCGTCAATCCTTCTTTCAGCCTCCTCAGCCCGCCTTTCCGTGTTGGAAATGTGTTCAGCAATCTTAGGTAG
>JGI24712J26585_10002561_pt1 | contig 14769 bp, 9 predicted proteins | sample BioPla3DNA2_FD_26585 | JGI IMG/M metagenome (IMG submission 26585) | reverse complement strand
TCCACCAAAACCCCTCAGCACTCGATGCCTTCGCGGGATCTGATCCCTTCATTGAAGTAGTGTTTGACCTCTCTCATCTCGGTAACCAGGTCGGCGGTATCGATTATCTCCTGCGGGGCATACCTCCCGGTGAGCACCACCTCGACACCGGGGTCTCTCCTCTCCAGTACCTCAATGACGTCCTCTACCCCAAAGAGACCGTAGAAGAGCGCCACGTTGACCTCATCAAGCACCACCAGGTCGTACTCGCCTGACTGTAGAGCCCGGTCGCACCGTGCAAGCCCCTCGCGGGCGGCCCTGCAATCTTCCTCCTCAGGGTCGCGGTCGATAAAACATCCGCGTCCGAACTGGACGATCTCGAAGTTCGGGAGGATTTCTCCGGCTCTCAGTTCGCTGTATTCCCAGTCCTTGATGAACTGGCCAAAGAACACCCGTTTCCCGGCACAGACACACCGGAGCGAGATCCCCAGTGCAGCAGTTGTTTTCCCTTTGCCGTTGCCTGTGTAGACGTGAATATATCCTCTTTCTGCCAACCAGAACTCCTCCTGACGAGATTCTTCAGGTACCCGAGGGTTTTGTTTCTTCTGCACTTATAGAGATTGCATTGAGTCCGGAGAGGTCCTTCTCGTGGGAATCGCCCGAGCCGACCAGCTTGCGTCTCGCCAGCCCCCGCTCCGTCCAGTCCGGGTCCCGCTCAAAGCCGCCTGCGATGCCGTCTCCGGCGTTCCCCGGAGGGTATGATAGACCGGTCCCCTGTTCCTCTGAAGCCTACCAGACAATGGGGAAGGAAGCGGCAGGGTTAACGGTAAAGGCACCAGGCGCCAGCCAGACCTTCCTCTCACGGTGGGCGATCTCTCCCGGGAAGAGACATTTTATATGTAGCCCGGTACCCGCCACATCAGCACCAGGAGAGATACAATGCTTCGCAGATCGCCACCCCCGGGCGGGTTTCCGGACGGGCGCCCCGTGGTCCTCCTCCAGAACCCATCCGGACTCCTGAAGAGCCCTGCCACCCGGGGTGATGAGCCATGACGCCCCCCAGCCCTCTGCTGGCTGGTGCAGCTGCCGCACTCTTTCTCCTCCTCGTCACCGGGGCGGCGTTGCTCGCAAGCGGCTACATCCACAAGGTCTTCTCCGGGGGCATACCCGGTCTTCCCGGCCGTATCGAGCAGGGAATCTACCGGTTCATCGGGACCAGCCCCGACGAGGAAGTGGGATGGAGGGGCTACGCCCGGGACCTGCTCATCTTCAACGGCGTCGGGTTTATCGTCCTCTTCGCTCTTCTCCTCCTGCAGGGCGCCCTCCCGCTCAACCCCGGGGGTGCCGGAGCGTTCGACCCCTTAACCGCGCTGAACGCCGCCACCAGTTTTGTCACCAACACCAACTGGCAGGTCTATAGCGGGGAGATCTCGGCGAGTTACCTCTCCCAGATGGCAGGATTCACCGTCCAGAACTTCCTCTCGGCCGCCAGCGGGCTCTCTGTCGCGATCGCGGTGATGCGGGGGCTCACCCGCCGCTCGACCAACCGGATAGGGAATTTCTGGGTGGATATGACCCGTTCTGTCCTCTATATCCTGCTCCCGCTTGCCCTCGCCGCCGCCCTCCTGCTCGCTTCCCAGGGGGTCATCCAGAACCTGGACGCCCCCGTCACGGCCGGGCCGCAGACGATCCCCATGGGCCCGGTCGCCTCCCAGGTAGCGATCAAGCTCCTCGGCACCAACGGGGGCGGGTTCTTCGCCGCAAACTCAGCGCACCCCTACGAGAACCCAACCGCGGTGACCAACCTCATCGAGGCGTTCCTGATTCTCCTCGTTCCGGCCGCCCTCCCCTTTGTCTTTGGCCGGATGAGCGGGGCCATGCGGCAGGGCTGGGCCATCTACGCCGTGATGCTCACGATCTACGCTGCAGCCTTCGGCGCCCTCTACACCGCAGAACTCGCCGGAAACCCGCTCATGAACGATCTCGGGGTCTCCGGGATCTCCATGGAGGGAAAGGAGGTCAGGTTCGGCCCCCTGGGCACGGCGCTCTTTGCCACATCAACAACAGCGACATCCTGTGGCGCGGTCGACGCCATGCACGACTCGCTCACCCCACTCGGGGGCATGATCCCGATGATCCTGATCCTCCTCGGCGAGGTCGTCTTCGGTGGGGTGGGTTCGGGGTTCTACACCATCACCGGGTTTTTGATCGTCGCCGTCTTCATCGCCGGGCTGATGATCGGCCGGACCCCTGAGTTCCTCGGCAAGAAGGTCGAGGCCGTGGAGATGCAGATGGCCGTCGTCACCGTTCTCATTCCTGGAATGATCGTGCTCCTCCTCTCTGGCATCGCGCTCGCCCTGCCGGCGGCGATGGGAAACCCGGGTCCGCACGGGCTCTCTGAGGTGGTCTACGCCTTCGCGTCGATGGCAAACAATAACGGGAGCGCTTTTTCCGGGCTTGACGCCACCGGGCCATTCTATCTTCTCGCAGGCACGCTCGCGATGGCTCTCGGGAGATTCGTCCCNGCCNTTGCCATGCTGGTNCTCGCAGGCTCGATGGCAGAGAAACGAGCCGTCCCCCCGGGACCGGGGACGCTCCCAACCACGTCTCCGACGTTTGTGGTCTGGACGGTCCTCATCATCTTGCTTGTCGGTGGGCTCACGTTCTTCCCGCTCCTGGCGATGGGACCGGTTGCAGAATACCTGATGATGGCAGGCGGGGTGTGAGCAGATGGCCCGGAAACGATACCCCCACATCGCCGCGTTTGAGCCTGACCTGATCCGCGGGGCCCTCCTCGGCGCCGTGTTGAAGCTGGATCCCAGGAACCTGGTCAGGAACCCGGTGATCTTCCTTGTGGAGGTCGGCGGTATCATCACAACCCTGATCGCCCTCACCGGCGGGGGCTTCTTTCCCGGCATGGTCTCGCTCTGGCTCTGGCTGACCGTGTTCTTTGCAAACTTCGCCGAGTCTCTCTCAGAAGGCCGCGGGAAGGCACGGGCCGCGTCGCTCCGGGAGTCGAGAACTGCCGTCCCGGCCCGCAGGCTCAGGGAAGAGGCGTTCGATGCCACGGCCGTCGAGGTGCCCTCCTCAGACCTCAGGCCCGGCGATCTCGTCCTGGTGCGGGAGGGCGAGGTCATCCCGGGCGACGGCGAGGTGGTGAAGGGCGCCGCCCTGGTCAACGAGGCGGCCATAACCGGCGAGTCTGCCCCGGTGGTGCGTGAGGCAGGCGGCGACCGGAGCGCCGTGACCGGGGGAACCACCGTGATCGCAAATGCGATCATCGTCAGGATCACCGCCGAGCCTGGACAGCGAGCCTGGACAGACGTTCCTCGATCGGATGATCGCCATGGTCGAGGGAGCGGAGCGGCGCAAGACCCCAAACGAAGTCGCGCTCGATATCCTGATCCTCGCCCTGACCGCTGTCTTTCTCCTGGCAGTCGGAAACATCTACCCAGCCTCCGCCTACAGCGCAGCCGCAAGCGGTACGGCCTCTCCGGTCAGCCCTGTGGTCCTCGTCGCGCTCTTCGTCTGCCTCGCGCCCACGACCATTGCGGCACTGCTCCCGGCGATCGGTATCGCGGGGATGGACCGGCTCTTCCAGCGCAACGTCGTCGCTCTCTCAGGAAGGGCGATCGAGGCTGCAGGCGACGTGAACGTTCTGCTCCTCGACAAGACCGGGACGATCACCCTCGGCAACCGGCAGGCGGCCGAGTTCGTCCCGGTGGAGGGGCAGAGCCGGGCAGACCTGATGGAGGCTGCCCTCCTCTCCTCTGCCGCAGACGAGACGCCAGAAGGGAGGAGTATCGTCGCTCTCGTCAGGGAGAAGACCGGGACTGACGTCGCCCCTCCCCCCGGAACAAGGTTCATCCCCTTCTCGGCGATGACCCGGGTGAGCGGCGCCGAGTGCCATGGGACAACCTACCTGAAGGGTGCTGCCGACGCGATCGTGAAGGCGGTCCAGGAACGCGGCGGGACCCCGCCACCCGACCTCGAGGCGAAGGTGACCGGGATCGCATCGGCGGGCGGCACGCCGCTGGTCGTGGCCCGCGGCCAGACGATCCTCGGGGTCATCTTCCTCAAGGATGTCCTGAAGACCGGGATCCGGGAACGGTTCTCTGACCTGCGCCAGATCGGGATCCGGACGGTGATGATCACCGGCGATAACCCGCTCACCGCCGCCGCCATCGCGGCAGAGGCAGGCGTGGACGACTACCAGGCCGAGACAAAACCAGACGATAAACTCCGGTTGATCCGCAACTACCAGGATGCGGGCTACATGGTTGCCATGACTGGCGACGGGACCAACGATGCGCCTGCTCTCGCCCAGGCTGACGTGGCGGTCGCGATGAACAGCGGCACCCAGCCCGCCCGGGAAGCGGCCAACATCATCGACCTGGACAGCGACCCGACAAAACTCCTGGATATCGTCGAGGTCGGCAAGGAGATCCTGATGACCCGGGGCGCCCTGACCACCTTCTCGATAGCAAACGATGTCGCCAAGTACTTCGCCATTATCCCCGCCGCGCTCGCCGGGGTCTATCCGCGGCTCGCAGTCCTGAACATCATGGCCCTGGCAACGCCCGGATCGGCCATCCTCTCGGCGGTCATCTTCAACGCACTGGTCATACCGCTCCTGATCCCGCTCGCACTCGCCGGGGTCAGGTTCAGGCCGATGCCGGCATCGCGACTCTTCGCGTACAACCTGATCATCTTCGGTCTCGGGGGCGTCGTCGTGCCGTTCATCGGCATCAAGGCGATCGATCTTGTAATCTCTGGCATATTGCCGGTAGGAGGATAATGATGAAAAGATCTCTCGTGCGCGCCGTACTCCTCTTTGTCCTGCTTGCGGTCGTCACCGGGGTCGTCTATCCCCTGGCGGTGACGCTCATAGCCGGGGTTGCCTTCCCCTTCCAGGCGCACGGGAGCCTGATCACCGGTGACGATGGTCAGGTCATCGGATCAGTGCTCATCGGCCAGAACTCCTCCGCGCCGTTCTACTTCCAGGGCCGCCCGTCGGCGACACCCCTGACCCCGTACAACGCCTCGCATTCAGGTGGCTCGAACCTGGGACCGACAAACCCCGTCCTCCTCGAGCAGGTTGCAGAGCGGGTGCAGGCGCTCAGGGAGGCCGGTGTGGCCGGCCCGATCCCTGCCGACCTGGTCATGGCGTCAGGGAGCGGGCTTGACCCGCATATCAGCCTTGACGCAGCCCTGGTGCAGGTCCCGGCGGTTGCGAAGGCGCGGGGTCTCCCTGAAGAGGAAGTCAGGGCGCTCGTCATGGCTGAGGCCGTCGATTCGCCGATCGCCGGGACTTACGTCAACGTCCTTTCGCTTAACCGGGCGCTGGACCGCCTTGGAGGAGGGGATGCATGATGGCAGGTGAAGAGGAGATGCGACCTCTCCCTGAAGACCTGCTCGCCATCGCCCGCCGTCCTGGAGAGGAGGAGATGGGGCGGTTGACGGTCTACCTCGGCTACGCCGCCGGCGTGGGGAAGACCTACACGATGCTTCAGGACGCCCTCCAGCGGCGTGGGGAGGGGGTCGATGTCGTCATCGGCTACGTGGAGACCCACGGTCGGCCTGAGACCGAGGCCCTTGCCGCACGGCTTGAGGCTGTCCCCCCCGCTACCATCGACTATCACGGCCTCTCCCTGCGGGAGATGGACCTCGACGCGGTTCTTGAGCGTCACCCCGAAGTCGCCCTCGTCGACGAACTTGCCCACACCAACGCGCCGGGGAGCCGCCACGTCAAGCGCTACGAGGATGTCGAGGAACTCCTCCACGCCGGTATATCGGTCTACACGACCGTCAACATCCAGCACGTCGAGAGCCAGAACGATGCTGTTGCNCAGATCACCGGTATCAGGGTCTCAGAGACGCTCCCTGATACGTTCCTCACCGGGGCTGATGAGATCAGGCTCGTCGATGTTACCCCGGAGGAACTGCGGCTCCGCCTCAGGGCAGGGAAGGTCTATGTCAGGGATATGGCCGAAGCGGCGATACANCGGTTCTTCAGCACCGGAAACCTCCTCGCCCTGCGGCAGCTCACCCTGCGCTATCTGGCGACCGTCACCGACCGGCAGATGATCGGCCATATGCGGGCCCGTGCCATCCCGGGACCCTGGCCGGCAGCCGAGCGGCTCCTGGTCGGGATCAGGCCTGGCCCGATGGCCGAACAGATGGTGCGGGCTGGGTACCGGCTTGCCACCCGGTTTGATGCCGACTGGGTGGTGCTCACGGTAGATCTCGAGAACGGGCGAGCGCTCACGGTCAGGGAGCGCGCCTGGCTTACTGCGGCGCTGGAGACCGGGCGGAGGCTTGGAGGCAGGATCGTCCGTCTCCGCGGCGAGGATGTTGCCGACGAGATCCTCCGTTACGCCCGGAGGAACAACGTCACCATGATCATGCTCGGAAAGCCCCGGGGGATCAATATCCTCTTCTCCCCGGTCTACAAGGTCCTGCGCCGGTCCCGGAGGGTCGATATCTTCCTCTACGAGCCAAAAGGCGACCGCGTTCGCATCCCCATCCGCCGGCAGGTTCCGCACCTCTTCTCCTGGGACTACGTCGCAAGCCTCGTCCTGATAGCCGCCGCCTGGGGGGCGAGCATCCTCCTCCAGGGTCTTGTCCAGCCAGAACTCCTCCTGNTCCTCCAGCTCCTGCCNATCNTCGTGACCGCGCTCTTCTTCAGGCGGGGGGCTGCCCTGCTCGCGGCCGCCATGAGCATCCTTGCGTTCGACCTCATCTTTGTCAAGCCCTACTACTCCCTGACGATAGATGACTGGGGCTACTTTGCCGCGTTTGCCGGCTATGNTATCATCGCTCTCGTGNTCAGCAGGCTCGCTGCCCGGCTGCACCGCCTGCTTCCCCGGATCAGGGAGAGCGAGGCCGAGGTTGAGGCGGTCTGCGGGCTCTCCCGCGACCTTGCCCGGGCCGCAACAAGGCAGGATGTCTTCGAGACTCTTGCCCGCCACATGCAGGGGTTTGCGCCGGGTTTGTCTGCGGTGCTCGTCCCACGTCCTGACGGGCTGCACGTCCAGGCAGGTGACGCTGCCTACCCGCTCGACGAAAAGGAACGATCGATCGCCCAGTGGGCCTACGAGAACGGCGAGGCTGCGGGCCGCATGACCGATAACCTCCCCTCCGGAAGGGGGCACTACGTCCCTATCAGGGCGCACAGGCCCATCTTCGGGGTCATGGCGTTCGTCTTCGACGATCCAGAGGAGGTGCTCACTCCAGAGAACAAAGAGACCTTCCAGACGATGGCGCTCCTTGCAGCACTGGCGCTGGAGCGGATGGACTGACCGGGCGAGAAGCTGCGAGAATGAAACCTGACGTGACGCTGATCAGGGTGAACGGCAGCTGGATCCGGGCTTCATAGGGTTTCCACGCAGTATGCGAGATCCCCCTCAAACCGCAAGAGGTGAGAATCACGGGTCNAAATCCATCAGGACGGCGGAGTGGTCGCTCAACCCCTGCCCCCGCACGTCATGCAGGTACCAGCACGCCGTCGGGCCGAGGCGCACGGATGCGAAGATGTGGTCATAGCGCTTACACTTCGGGACNTCCTCGGGCCCGCGATCCGGGCACCAGCTATACTCTCTGGCCCGGTAACCGTGCAATCTCCGGAAGACGTCAGGGAGGTCATACCTTGCAAGGCCGCAGAGGATGTTCATCTCGGCGTTGTACCACCACTTCCGTGGCCGTCCAAGATATTCCTCGCTTTCTGAGGCCGTAACGTAGGTCCCATCCGGGAGGATATCGCGGTAGAAGGGAACGATCGTCCCGTCCGGGAGTTCTGCCTCNGGGGTGTGGAAGTCCCCACAGAGGATCCGCGGTCTTGCCGCCGACTTGANGGCAAGGCGCTGGTAGATCCCCACCAGCGTCTCGGCCTTGATGATCTCGTTTCTCCGGCCGCCTATTGCCGTGGGCACGTGGACGTTGTGGATTTCGATCTCACCCCGGGGTGCATCGACGACAGCAGAGANCACCTGCTGTTTCCATGGGATGTCGAAGTCGAGCGGGTTTAGCGGGGTGAGCGGGTACCTGCTTGCTATCAGGCACCCGAGGTCCTTCGGTTCCCCGAACGGCGAGCACTGCTCAGAGAGCCGGGAGATGCTGTACGCAAACTGGAATGGGTCGCTTGGGTTCCGCGCACGGAGATCGTTCAACCGTTCAGCCATATAGGCCACCCTGGCGATCTCAACCAGCGCAAGGCTGTCAACGAAGTGGAGCAACCCGTAATTCTCCAGTTCTTCGCGGAAGAGCGGCATGTCCCGGTCCGTCACCTCCTGGAAGGCAACGATATCCGGGGAGTGCTGGCAGATCGCTTCGACCTTCTTCTCCACGCTCTTTGGGCCTGAGCGGAAGAGATCTACGTTCCATGATATGAGTCGCATTGGTGCCTGGTACATTCGCATACGCACTCTGCACTGATTAATACATCGAGTTGAGATTGATTCAGTGACGGTTTGCGCAGAGCCCTATTTATTTATCGACGGCATCAGGGGAGCTCCTGCCGTAGCGCTACAGCGGCTTGCTTGCCTCTATCTACCTGCGTCGCGGAGGCACTTACGCTTACGCGTATATGAAGGAGGGGTGAACGAATTCTGGGCCCGGGTAAGCGGGCTGGGGCTTTCTGATCGGCAAACTCGGCAAAACCGCTACACTAGAGATTACGACGCACCTCGAGCTGCCGGAAATATCACTGAAGGTTTCTCAGGAACGGGGAGGTGGTAACTCTGCCACGATCAACCCAAAAGAAACCTCTTTCTGCACCCCCGTGCGCGGCGCCCTCCAGAAGAGAACGCATCCCACACCGATTTTTCCTTTCCAGGGCAGAAAACCGAGATACCTCGAGTTCACTCCNGCCCACCGGCAGAAGACAGGGATCGCCGCACGACGATCCCTGGCAAGATCCTCTCCCAAAACCTCCAGTACCTGTCCCTCCTCCCCCAACCCAAAACCGGCGCCTTTAAGATAACATCCAGGGATAACAACCTCTATCGAAGGTGGTTGGGTGGTCAGGTTCCTGCACACAGCTGATTGGCAGATCGGCATGAAAGCGGCCCATGCCGGGGAAAAAGCGAAAGTTGTCAGGCAAAAGAGGTTTGATGCCGCCAGCCGTATCGTCGAACTCGCAGAGCAAGAGGATGTGGACTTCGTGATCCTCGCCGGCGATACGTTTGAAGATCACAACGTGGATGACGTCGCCGTGAAGCGGACGGTCGACATCCTCAATCGACTCGACCCGACCCCGGTCTACGTCCTGCCAGGCAACCACGACCCCCTGGTGCCGGGCGGCATCTGGAACCGGGACACCTGGGGGCGGATCGGCCCCCACGTCACCCTGCTTCGAGAACAACAGGAATACCGTCACAGTGATGATGTCGCCCTCTACGCATGCCCGCTTGCTCAGAAACAGAGCAGCCTCGACCCAACCGCCTGGATCCCGAACCGCGCGGACGGAGACGGCCGGATCCGCATCGGCGTTGCACACGGAGCCCTTAACATCCTGCCGGATCGTGTCAACTTTCCCATAGCCAGGGATCGCCCGGAGCAGAGCGGACTTGATTATCTCGCACTCGGGGACTGGCATAGCCATCTGATTCTCGGGCGAGTGGCGTACCCGGGCACGATGGAGCCCACCAATTTTGGNGAAAAGAATCCCGGCAATGTACTCATCGTCGAGATCGAAGAAGCCCACGCCGAACCGAGGATCGAAGCCTACCCCGTCAACTCCCTGACATGGGTTGATATCACCCCGGAGATCTCCACGGTAGACGATGTCGAGATACTCGATAGAACCATACACGAACTGGAGCCACTGGCGTCAGTCCTCTTCAAAATCTCGCCAGATCTGGGTGGATGCACCGATAACAGAGCTCTGCAGCGTCTCGAGACGTTGCGGGAGGAACTCCACGAGAGCGCCTTCTTCCTTGAGTGGATAGATCCCGTGCATCAGCCAGTTATCAGTGAAGGGGCGGCTCAGATCCCGGACGGGATTCTCNACGAGGTGGACAGGACCCTTGCCACCATCCTTGACGGCCGCATCCCTGGAGGACCGGGGCATCAGTTCGTAGATCGGGACCCTGAGGTTGTCCGGGCCGCGCGATTGCTCCTGCACCGCTTTGCCGGGGGGCGGTCGACATGATCGTTGAAGAGATCACGATCAGGAACTGGCGCGGTTATCGCGAGCCGCACACCTTCCGGTTCGGTGAGGGTTTCAACCTNCTCGTCGGCCGCAACGAGGCCGGGAAATCAACCCTGTTTGAGGCGTTCACCCGGGTCCTCTTCGACCGGCATACCTCACGAGCTGAAGAGATCCGGCAGATTCAGCCGCTCGGGAGCTCGCTCGGCCCAGAGGCGACGGTCGTATTCAGGACAAAGACTGGCCGTTACCGGGTCTGCAAGCGGTTCATCCAGAACCCGATCTCCCGACTCTTTACCTGGCGGGAGGACCGCTGGGAGCTCGATCATGAGGGAGATGCTGCGGATAACGCAGTGCGGGAGATCCTGCGGGGAGATACNCCCACGCGGGCATCAAAACCAGAACACCGGGGGCTCTGTCAGGCGCTCTGGTACCTCCAGGATGATACCCCTCTCCCGGAAGAGGCGTGGACAGAGGGAGTAAAAGAGGGGCTCTCGGGATTTGTCGCGCTGGCCGCCAGATCCCCGGATGAAGATNGGATACTCAAGAAGATAGAGGATGAGTATAAGGCGTTCTACACTCCAACCGGAGTGGTAAAGTCCAAAGGAAAGCTTGCTCTCCTCCAGAAGGAGGTCCAGGATCTCGAGGAAGAACTGCAGACCCTTCATGAGCGCGCCCGGCGCGTGGAAGATCTCCGTCTGGAACTGGAGGGTTTTGCCGAACAGCAGCGGCTGAAGGACGCTGCCCTCAGGGCTGCCCGTGCCGGGGTCGCTGACCTTAAACANAAACTCAGCGAAGCAGCCGTCCTGGAGGAGGAGAAGGAGCAGAAAGAAGAAATTGTGCGGCAGGCAAAAGCAGCCCGGGAGAAGATCGCGGGTGACCTTGCGGCGGTAGATGGACGTATAAAGCAGATCGATGAGAAGAAAAGGGATCTTGAAGAGAAACAGCGCGAGGTGGACGATCTCAAGACCGATGCACGCATCGAGCAGAAGACGGCTGATACTCACCACGAGACCTGGAAGAAGGTCTGTGAGCCCAAACTGCGGCAGGTGGAGAAGGATCTTGGTATCCTCCAGGCGATAGAGCGGATCCGCCAGCTCGAAGAGCGGGTGGCGAGGGTTCAGGAAGAGATCAACCTCATCGAAACCACTGAGAAGGAACTCAGAGAACAGCAGCAAGAATTCTCTACAACTCCCCTCCCCACAAAGGGAGACCTCAAAACGTACCGAGAGCAGAAACTGGAACTTGCCACTGTCAACGGTCAGATAGAACAGGCTGCCATCCGCATCGGATTCGACCTGCAGGGGGAGAACCTATCAATCACCGCAGACCCGGATGTGGAACGTCTCACTGAGGATGGCGAGTACCTCGTTCTCAGGCCGACAACGTTTGTGATCGGCGATCTCGGAACGATCAGCGTCCGGGGCGGCGGTTCATCGCTTGAAGAACTGCAGGTGAAGGCAGAATCTCTCTCTTCTGAGATCGTGTCAATCCTTGAACGTTTTGGAGCGACGGACGAGCAGGAACTCTCTGACCTCCAGCAGAGCCGCCAGAACCTTGAGCAGGAGNTCAAGCGCCTCAAGAAGACCCTCGAGGACCTCACCTCCAAAAAAGGACTTGACCAGCTTAAAGAAGACATTGCCCGGACCCGGCAGAAGATTACAGACGAGAGAAGCAGACTCAGTGCAGCCCCTCCCGGGTGGCAGGACCTCTCAGGCGATGCTATCAGGGAGATGTCTGCAGAACTCAGCAGGAAGAAAGAGGAACTCAATAAAAAAAGTGAGCATGAGCAGGAAAGAGAGGCTGAAGCCCGAACTGCCCTCACCGAGGCATTCCGGAAGGCACAAGAAGCATCAAGCCGCCTGATCGAGCTTGAAACAGAGGTGAGAGGGCTTGAGCGGGCGAATGGTGAAACGTTGAGAATGTATGGTACATACGAGAACCTGCAGGCGGCGCTCGCGAAAAAGACTGCAGCACTCAGGCAGGCAGAAGATGATCTTGCAGATCTCCTTGTTGAGTACAGGATCCGGGTCGAAGAACCGAGAGCGCAATATGGTAAGGCCCAGGANACTCTCAGGGGTCTTGAAGAGCAGATACAATCCGTCCAGAAGGAGATCGTAGATAGAAATGCCCGGATCGAGGAGGCCGTATCCGAGGACTTCTACTCCGGGATCGGGGATCTGGAAGCGTTGCTCGATGTCAAGAAACGCAAACTCGATCAGGTCACCAGGCAGGCCGAAGCCGTAAAACTTCTGCATGATATGGTGCAGGCATTCAAAAAAGAGCAGTCCACGGCACTCTCTGGCCCGGTGGCTGACCTGATGAACCGCTGGCTTGTGATGCTCACCAGCGGGTCGTATGATTCGGTCCAGATGGATGAGAACCTCTTCCCGGTAGGAATTTTAAATCCAAAGTATGACGAGGCGTTACCCCTGAAATGCCTGAGTTACGGAACCCGCGAACAGGTCATCGTTCTCCTGCGTCTCGCTATGGGTGTCCTCTTAAGCAACGACGAGCGCAACCTTGTTGTCATCGATGATCGACTGGTGAATGCCGACCCCGTCCGGATGCGCCGTCTCTGCCAGATCCTGGAGGAGGTTGCGACAAATCATTGTCAGGTCGTCGTCGCCACCTGTAACGACACGCCGTATGCCGGGATTCGGGGAGAGGTAATTTGGGTGCCGGAGGATGGGAAGATGCGGGGTGAAAGAGGGTGATTTGAAAGACGACCCTCCTNCTTCAGAGTGGGATTCTCCGGGACGTCTGCCGCCAGACGGGCGGAGGCNGCCCCTCCCTGGTTTGCGGTCAGANTTGTGGCCGATATGGGTGTCAGAGGATGCCCCNGGGATATGATGGCCCCGTGGGGCCACAGGCATGCAGATGAAAATAACCGGGGGTCATATCATCATACTAAGGAGTGAAGATGGGGAAACCGGAGTGAATCCCATACCCGTTGTGAGCGGGTCTGCTGCAATCTGACGCGGCTTCCGGGCAGTTCCAGCCTTCAGGTGGAGAGTGCTGCCTTCACGATCTTGAGGAATGAGAAACCATCCTGTTTCAGGTTCTGGAGTATGTATAGCGGTCTTAAGTAGAACTCCCTGAACGCTTTCTTCTGGAGGCTCTTGATCTCCTCTAACGTGAGGCTCATGGTCTCAACGATTGGTGAGAGGAGGTCGTACTGTGACCAGTCAGCCTGTAACTTACCTGCCTCGCGTGTTTTGTTGTAGAACTCGGTTCCCGGGTATGGTGTTGCGACCGAGAATAACGCAAAGCTGGGTTTCAGGTCTTTAACGAATTTTATGGTCTTATTTGCCGTCTCTTTGGTCTCTCCGGGCAGTCCGATCGCCACTGAGGCGATTGTCCGCATACCAAGATCATGTGCGGTACCAAACACATTCTTGATTTGATCGATACGTGTCCCCTTCTTGATCCTATCCAGGATATTCTGGTCCCCGGATTCCACACCTATAAAGAGCGTGTGGCATCCTGCTTCTTTCATCAGTTCCATCAGGTCCCTATCGATTCTGTCGACTCTCGCGGTACATCCCCACTCGATAGCCATCTCCCGGTCGATGACCTCGCTGCAGAACGCTTCAACCCATCGGGGGAATAATGTGAATGTGTCGTCCATGAATCCGATTGCCGAGATACCGAGGCTCTCCTGAATGTGCTGGATCTCCTCTATCACGTCTCCCGGAGATCGCCTCCGGACCCTTTTTCCGTGGAGTGCGGATGACGCACAGAAAGAGCATTGCATTGGACAGCCCCTGCTGCAGATCATGGTTGCAACCGGCATGTTGTCATCGAAGATCCGGTAGGTGTCGCGTGGGAGCAGGTGTCTGGCCGGGTATGGCAATGAGTCCAGGTCCTCTACCAGAGGTCTGTCTTTGTTCTCAATGATCCTGTCCTCCCGCCGGTAGACGAGACCCTCCACTGTACCNAGGTCGCCGTCTGTTCTGAGGGTTTGATAGAGGTCTAAAACGGTGTATTCACCCTCACCCTTCACGATGAAGTCTATGGAGGCGTTCTCCCGGAGTATCTCGTTGTGCATAAACGTGGCGTGCGGCCCGCCCAGTACGGTNTATGCATCAGATACCTTTTTAACCGCCTCGGCAGAACGCAGCGCCTCGGAGATCAGGGGCGTGGTGGAAGTGATGCCGACAAGGAACGGGTCGGTCTTTTCCACACGCTCCTCGATCCCGGTATAGTCGATGTCTCCTGCGGCACAGTCCATTATCTCGACATTCACCCTGTTTTCTTCAAGGACTGCAGCGATGTAGAGGATACCCAGGGGTGGAATCCTGATGTTGAAGTATTTTTTGTACTTAGACTTTGTATCCGGCGGGTTGATCAGGAGTACATCCACAGTCATCACTCTTGTATAGTATATCTTCCATTATAGAAGTGACTGTTTCCCCCGTCGGGAGCATCCCGGGAGGTTATATCTTGAGATTGCAGCCCCGATCCCGGTGTATTGACCCGAAACCATTTTNTCACTCAGGGAACGGTTCTACCTGCAAGTCTACCCTCGGGTTCCCGTANCTTCTTCGGCACCCCGTAATCTGCGTGAACTACCCCGCCCTGAAGGGGGCGGGGCTTCCCGGCTATCATGGCAATACGTGCATCACAGAGATGTGATGCAG
>JGI24712J26585_10002559_pt1 | contig 14780 bp, 15 predicted proteins | sample BioPla3DNA2_FD_26585 | JGI IMG/M metagenome (IMG submission 26585) | reverse complement strand
TTGAGTCAAATCTATAAAGTCTTCATTTAGTATCCCTGATACACCATGTAGGGCTCCATATATCCTAGTAACTTGTGGAAACTTTCTAGCCTCTAATACAGCGCCAACTAAAGACTGGTTTATAACTGCTGTAGGTCCACCGCCTTGGGCGATTAATAATTTACCTTTTTTTCCTATATTATTCATAATATCTATCCTCCTATAATTAGAATATTACTTTTCATCTTCATTAATACCCTAATCATATCAAATGCTTCATACTAATTCAATATTGGGGTAAAAACAGAACTATTTAAAGCAAGCAATGGTGAGAATGTTTTTATATTGAATATATGGCTTAGAATTATTTATTGTGTTACAATGGGACTAGGCAAAAATAATAACTATATATTAAGACTAAAAGGCATTATTTTGTTAATAATATTAGTTATTATGAAAAATTGACAAGATGTTGTATAATTATAGTTTGAAGGGAGTGAGAAGATATTGAACGAAGAGTTGTTAGAAGGAAAAACTCTTTTGGAGCTTAGGGAAATAGCTAAGGCATACGGTATTAATGCAGTTTATAAGTATAAAAAGGATGAACTTATTGACATAATAATAAATACATTATCATCTCCAATACCAAATATTGATATTGAAGAAACAGCTGAGCTTGTAGAGGAGAATTTTGACGATAAAATAGATTTAGCTAACATAGATTTTGATGATTTATCAGATAATGCTACAGAAGAAATTGAACACTTAGAAGATATAAATTTGGCTGAAGGAATCTTAGAATTACACTCTGATGGATATGGGTTTTTAAGGAGAAACAACTATCAATCTGGTGAAGATGATATTTACATATCTCCATCTCAAATTAGAAGATTTAGACTAAAAACTGGGGATAAGGTAACAGGCATTACTAGACCAGCTAAAGCAGGAGAAAAGTTTAAAGCCTTATTATATGTGAAGAATGTTAATGGAATGAATCCAGAAACAGCCATTAATAGACCGGATTTTGAAAGTTTGACACCTATTTATCCAACCGAAAGATTAAATCTTGAAATCTCATCTAATGAATACGCTACTCGAATGATAGATTTGATTGCACCTATTGGCAAAGGTCAAAGAGGTATGATAGTATCCCCCCCTAAGGCAGGAAAAACCACATTATTAAAAATGATAGCCAATTCTATTGCTAAAAATCATCCCGAAGTTGAAATAATAATATTATTAATTGATGAAAGACCAGAAGAGGTAACAGATATGAAAAGATCTGTTAAAGGTGATGTCATATATTCCACATTTGATGAACTACCTAAAAATCATACAAAGGTAGCTGAAATTGTATTGGAAAGGGCAAAAAGACTTGTTGAGCATGGTAAGGATGTTGTTGTACTATTAGACAGTATAACAAGATTAGCCAGGGCTTATAATATTACTATACCTCCAACTGGAAGAACTCTATCTGGTGGATTAGATCCTGGTGCCTTATACAAACCTAAGAGATTTTTTGGTGCGGCAAGGAATATTGAAGAAGGAGGTAGCTTAACTGTTTTGGCTACAGCCTTAGTTGAGACTGGAAGTAGGATGGACGATGTTATTTTTGAAGAGTTTAAAGGTACAGGAAATATGGAAGTCCATCTTGATAGGAAGCTTTCAGAAAAGAGAATCTTCCCAGCTATTGATATTTATAAATCAGGAACTAGACGTGAAGATTTGTTGTTAGAACAAAATGAATTAGAGACGATATGGGCCTTGAGAAAGGCAATGGGGAATCAATCAACTCAAGAAGTAACAGAAGCATTTATTGGAAAATTGGTACAGTCTAAAAGTAATGATGCTTTTATTAATGAAATGAGAAATAAAATGTGGATTTAGTTGAAAATATTATTTTGTTATGCTATAATTTAGTGGTTATATTATGAAGATAATTTTTGATACGATATAAAGAGAGGTGAAGCAAGATGAAAAATGGAATTCATCCAGAATATAAAGAAGCCACAGTAACTTGTGCTTGCGGAAATACATTCAAAACAGGATCAGTAAAAGAGGAATTAAGAGTTGAAATTTGTTCAGAATGTCATCCATTCTTCACAGGACGTCAAAAGTTTGCTGAACGTGGTGGACGTGTTGAGAAATTCAAAAAGAAATACAATATGGACTAGTTTCTTAAACAACTAGGCTAGTTGCACATAAATGCACCTAGCCTTTTTTGTAGTTGACCTAATTCCGGTGTTAGGCTGCTTAAAAAAGTAAGTAATTTTATTAAAATAGGGTAATAAATAAGAACGAAATAAAAAAACACAATTCCACTCGACTGCTGAATTGTGCATTGTGATTTGTGAATTGTGAATTAGGCATCATGAATTGGCACGGAGGTGATTAGATGGGGAAAAATAACGATGGAATGATTCATAAAACTTCAATAGGCGGTCAGGCCTTAATTGAAGGGATTATGATGAGAGGGCCAAATGAAATGGCCATTGCAGTAAGAAAGCCGAATAAAGAGATAGATCTTAAGGTAGATAAATTAAATACTCTTGGAATGAGGTATAAGTTTTTTAGGATGCCTTTTTTAAGAGGTATGATAAGTTTGATTGAATCATTGTCAATTGGAGTAAAAGCCTTAATGTATTCTGCTGAGTTTTTTGAGGATGAAGAGGATATTGAAGAAGGAAGCGAAACATGGATACAGAAGGTTTTCAAAGATAAAGCTGAAGATGTAGAGGTCTTTTTAACTCTTCTTATAGCTATTGTCTTATCAATTGGAATATTTATGATTTTACCAAATTTCATTACAAGTCTTGTAAAGGGAAACATTACCAATTCGGTAATATTAAATCTTGTTGAAGGCTTGATTAGAATAATAGTATTCTTAATATATGTAGTTTGGGTAGCTAAGCTTGATGATGTTAGAAGAGTATTTGAATATCACGGTGCTGAACATAAGACCATCCATTGTTATGAACATGGGGATGATTTGACTGTAGAAAATGTAAAAAAATACTCAATACTACATCCTAGATGTGGAACAAGTTTTTTATTCATGGTTATGATAGTTAGTATTTTAGTTTTATCATTCTTTGGCTGGCCAAATCCAGTTCTTAGAGTTGTGATTCGAATAGTGATGTTTCCTGTAATAGCTGGAATCTCATATGAAATAAATAGACTTATTGGGAAAAGTGACTCGAGTTTAGCCTATTATTTATCATATCCAGGCCTAATGATTCAAAAATTTGCAACAGTTAAAGAGCCCGATGATGAACAAATAGAAGTGGCTATTAAATCTCTTATTGCTGTAATACCTGAAGATAGGGAGGCAGACCAGTGGAAATAAATGAACTCCTTAGACTTGGTGTAGAAGTATTGAAGGATAAAGATTTTTCCAATCCTCAACTTGAGTCCAGATTAATTCTATCCAAGTTATTAAATGTTGATATTTCTTATTTGTATGCCCATGGAGATGAGGAGGTATCCCTTGATATAGGTCAGGAGTTTAGAAATATAATAAATAAAAGAGCTTGTGGATATCCCTTTCAATATTTAATAAAATACAAGGAGTTTATGGGTCTTGATTTTTATATAGAAGAGGGTGTACTAATACCAAGACCAGATACTGAGATCCTTGTAGAGTATGTATTAGATTATATTAGTAGAAATCATCATTGTGAAGATATAAAGATTTTAGATATAGGAAGTGGCAGTGGTGCCATTTCCTTATCTATAGCCCATTATGCTCCAAATTCAAATGTATATGGGGTAGATATAGGAGATATTCCCATTAAGATAGCTAATATAAATAAGGAAAGGTTTAATCTGAATAATGTTGACTTTATAAAAGGCAATTTGTTTGAACCTTTTTATGATAAGAATCTTAGCTTTAATATAATAGTATCAAATCCGCCTTATATACCAAGTTTAGATATAGAAGACCTGCAAACTGAAGTAAAAGATTATGAACCTAGACTTGCCTTAGATGGCGGACAAGACGGACTTGACTTTTATAGAAGGATAACTACAGAGGCTAAGGACTTTTTGGCTAAGGATGGACTTTTGATATTTGAAATCGGTTATAATCAAGCTTCATATGTAAAATCGCTATTAGAAGATAGGGGTTTTATTAATATAGAAATTATAAGAGATTTGCAGGGTTTAGATAGAGTTGTACTGGGAAGGTTATAGAGAGGAGTTATATGAAGGTTTTATTTGATATATTTATTACTTTTTTTAAAATAGGAGCATTTAGCTTTGGTGGAGGCTATGCTATGATTCCTTTAATACAAAAAGAGGTAATTGAAGTACATAATTGGATTTCTAGTTCACAGTTTATAGATATCGTTGCTATATCTGAAATGACTCCAGGCCCAATTGCAGTAAATTCAGCTACTTTTTTAGGATATAAAGTTGCTGGCATAGCTGGGTCTGCCTTTGCTACAATTGGTGTTACCTTACCCTCATTTATAGTAATGAGCTTGATTTTCCATTTTATAAATAAATTTAGACATTCGATTTATGTGGATTGGGCATTTAGAGGTATAAGGCCTGTTGTATTAGGATTAATAGCATCAGCAGCGGTGTCTGTAGGTCAGGCTGCCTTTATAGATTTAAGGTCAGTAATGATTGCTCTTTTTTTATTCTATATAGTTACATTTAAAAATTTTAATGCTATTTTAGCTATTGTCTTAGCTGGAGTATTAGGAGTCATATTATACTAGGAGGGAAAGCTATGCTATGGAGTATGTTTATAACATTTTTTAAAATAGGAGCTTTTACCTTCGGAGGTGGGTATGCTATGCTTCCTATTATTCAAGAAGAAATTGTAAAAAAGAAGAATTGGATTGAGGAAAGTGAATTTATTGATGCNATTGCATTAGCTCAAGCTTCTCCAGGGCCAGTAGCAGTTAATACAAGTGTCTATTGTGGCCATAGATTAAGGGGATATCCTGGAGCCATAGTCTGTGCTTTAGGAACTATTTTACCATCTTTTATCACTATCTTATTAATTGCTATGTTTTTTTATGAGTTTAGGGATAATCCAATAATTGACAAGGTATTTATGGGGATTAGGCCTGCAGTAGTTGCTTTAATCCTATCTGCTGTTTATAAAATATGGAAGAAATCACGATTTGGGGTTGATAAATTACTTGTAGCCATTGTTAGCATTGTGCTAATTATAGCATTAGATATAAGTCCAGTATGGCTAGTTTTAGCAGGTGGATTAGGGTCTATAGCTGTTAATAAAGTGAAGAATAGAAGGTAGCTGGCAGTACTTCATTCCGACTATAAGAGAGGGTTGGGTTTTAATTGTGAATTGTGCATTGTGAATTGATTATAGTTGTTATTTGTCAACTTATATATTATAATAAAAGATGGATAAATTTGATTAAGTTTGTAATCAGTTAAGATGAACTTTGGTAGGAACTAAATATTTAATTGTTCATATCCACGCGGATGGGTACACAGATGCTCACTGTTCATTGTTCGTTGTTAGCTGTTCACTGAAATATTAGAAGGGGTTGTATATTAGTGTCAGATAATTTAGCTTTTGTTGAAGAAAAATTTAAAGAGCTTGAAAAAAAGATCATGGACCCTAATCTTATCAATGAAGATCGTGAAGAATGGCAAAGAGTTATGAAAGAACATGCCGATTTAGAGCCTATTGTTTTGAAATATAGAGAATTAAAAGAAACAGAAAAGCAACTTGAGGACTCGAAAGAAATGCTTTATGAAAAGCTTGATGATGAGATGAAGGAACTAGTTAAAGAAGAAGTAAAAATTCTTGAAGAAAATTTAGAAAAGTACCAAGAAGAACTTAAGATATTGTTACTTCCTAAGGATCCTAATGACCACAAAAATGTTATTGTAGAAATTAGGGGCGGTGCAGGAGGAGACGAAGCAGCATTATTNGCTGGGACATTGTTTAGAATGTATGTCAGATATGCTGAGAGAAATAATTGGAAAGTAGACATTATGAATACTAATGAAATAGGCATAGGTGGTTATAAGGAAGTTATCTTTATGATAAATGGTAAAGGTGCCTATAGTCGTTTAAAATATGAATCAGGAGTCCATAGGGTACAAAGGGTTCCAGAGACAGAAGCAAGTGGTAGAATTCATACATCTACAGCAACAGTTGCTGTATTGCCAGAAGCAGAAGATATTGATATTGACATAGATCCAAATGAAATAAGAGTAGATGTTTTCCGTTCATCAGGAAATGGTGGTCAGTCTGTAAACACAACAGATTCAGCTGTTAGACTAACTCATATACCTACTGGAATTGTTATATCATGCCAGGATGAAAAGAGCCAATTAAAAAATAAAGATAAGGCAATGAAGATATTAAAATCTAGACTATATGACATGAAATTGTCAGAACAAAATGCAGAAATTGCAGACATGAAGAGGGGTCAAGTAGGTACAGGAGATCGTTCAGAAAGAATCAGAACATATAATTTTCCTCAAGGTAGGGTTACTGATCATAGGATTAATTTGACATTGCACAAGATAAATAGCTTTATTGACGGAGATTTAGATGAAATGATAGAAACCCTTATCACTACAGATCAAGCTCAAAAATTACAACAAATGGAATAATAGAGGGTAGTGCCCTCTATTTTTTATATAAAGAAGGGTGAAATATGGAAACAAAAGTCATTCGAATTGACCATGACCAAATTGATGTGAATCTTATTAAAGAAGCTGCAAATCTCATAAAAGAGGGTAAAATTGTAGCTTTTCCTACAGAAACTGTGTATGGGTTGGGGGCTAATGGATTAAATGAAAAAGCAGTAAAAGGACTTTTCGAGGCCAAGGGACGTCCCCAAGACAATCCATTGATATTACATATAAGTAGTATTGACCAATTAAAAACATTAGTCTTAGAAGTACCAGATATTGCCTATGAGTGTATTAATAGATATTGGCCTGGACCTTTGACCATGATTTTTAAGAAGAGTGAAATTGTACCATATGTGATTACAGGAGGGCTTGAAACTGTAGCCATTAGGATGCCAAACAATAAAATAGCTTTAGAGTTAATTAGCCAAGCAGGTGTACCACTAGCAGGCCCATCAGCTAATTTATCAGGAAGACCAAGTCCTACTAATGCATTACATGTTATAAATGATTTATCAGGAAAGATAGATATGATAATAGATGGTGGGGAAACTGGAGTAGGATTAGAATCAACGGTTCTTGATCTTACTGGAGAAGCCCCTATGATTTTAAGGCCAGGCGGGGTTACATTTGAAAATTTGAAAGAATTTATACCAGATATTCTTCAAGATTTAGGAACTATTATTGTAGATGATTCAATTATTCCAAAATCACCAGGTCAAAAATACACCCACTATGCACCTAAAGCTGATATGTATGTTTTTACAGGAAGCAAGGATAATGTAATAAAGAATATCCTTAATCAAGCTGAGGAATATATAAGTCAAGGAAAGAAAGTAGGAATAATGGCAACAATAGAAACAAGAAGTATGTATGATAAAGGCACAGTTTTAACAGTTGGCTCTCGAAAAGATATGACTACTATTGCCGCAAATCTATTTAAAGTTCTTAGAATGTTTGATGATGAGAAAGTAGATGTAATTCTTGCTGAGGGTGTAGAAACTGACCATATAGGAAGTGCAATTATGAATAGGATGATGAAAGCATCGGGAGGAAAGTTAATTAATGTCTAGAGGTGAGTTATGAAAATTTTAGTGGTCTGTACAGGCAATACTTGTAGGAGTCCAATGGCTGAAGGAATATTAAAATATCTAGCAGATAAAAAGAATTTAAATTTAAAGGTTAGATCTGCAGGGATTATGGCTTTTGTTGGAGATAGTGCCTCTGATAATTCAGTCAGTATCTTAAAGGATATGGGTATTGATATATCCAATCACAGATCAAGTTTGGTTAATGATTATATGGTAGATGAATCGGATATAATTTTAACTATGACAAGTTCTCATAAGGATATCCTAATCAAACGATTTGCAAATGCAAGGAATAAAACTTTTTTATATAATGAATATGCATATGGAAAATACACAGATATATCAGATCCTTTTGGTGGCAACATATATAGATATGAAAAGACCAGAGATGAGATATATAAAGCTTCAGAAGCGATAATTGAGAAGATAGCTAATAAGTAATACCTATTCCTTATTCCCTGTTAGCTGTAACCTAAATTAAGAGGAGGAAAACTAATGAAAATAGGCATTGGTAGTGACCATGGTGGGTTTGAATTAAAAGAACATATTAGAGAGTATTTAGAAAATAATAATATTGAGTATGTGGACTATGGAACAAAAAGCAAGGATTCTGTAGATTATCCTGACTTTGGAAAGGCTGTTGCTGAGGGAGTTATGGCAGGAGAAGTTGACAGAGGAATAGTGGTTTGTGGAACTGGTATAGGCATATCAATAGTAGCCAATAAGGTAAAGGGAATCAGATGTGCTTTATGTTCAGATACATATTCTGCAAGAATGAGTATGGAACACAATAATGCTAATATGCTTGCCCTTGGTGGAAGAGTTTTAGGTATAGATTTAGCGCTAGAAATAGTTGAAGTTTGGCTAAAAAGTGAATTTCAAGGTGGAAGGCATGAAAGAAGAGTAAAAAAAATTAGTGATATAGATTGCTAGTTGTGATATAATTCTAAAAGGTATTTTAAGTTGGAAGGGAGAGATATGATGTCAAAGGTTATAGTGTTCGATCATCCGTTAATAAAGCATAAGCTGACATTCATAAGAGACATAAATACTGGTTCAAAAGAATTTAGAGAATTAGTTACAGAAATTTCTACTCTTATGGGATATGAGGTTACTCGAAATATGCCTCTTAAAGAAATTGAGATAGAAACCCCTATGGGTAAAACAAAGTCTCAAGTTATTGCAGGTAAAAAAGTGGGACTTGTTCCTATATTAAGGGCTGGATTGGGAATGGTTGACGGAATGTTAAATTTGCTACCTGCAGCTAGAGTAGGGCATATTGGTTTGTATAGAGACCCTGAGACATTTAAACCTGTGGAGTATTATTGCAAATTACCTCAAGATGTAAGTGAAAGAGAACTAATATTGTTAGATCCAATGTTAGCTACAGGTGGTTCTGCTGTTGCAGCTATTCAGTTTTTAAAGGATAGGGGAGCAAAGTCAATTAAATTAGTGAATTTAATTGCAGCACCTGAAGGAATTGAAGCTGTACAAAATGCTCATCCTGATGTTGATATTTATGTTGCTTCGATAGATGAAAGATTAGATGACCATAAATATATTGTACCAGGTTTAGGAGATGCAGGAGACAGATTATTTGGAACAAAATAAGTAGGAGGAACAGGTCATCTGTTCCTCTTGAAATTACTACTATACAAGTTGTATTAGTTGCAAAATAAGGGGTAAACTCTATAAGTGTAAATGGTTTTCCTAAAGCTTAAAGGAGCGAATATTAATGCGAGGAATAATTATTCCATTTTTTGTAGCGATTTTTTTGGCATTTTTCTCTACACCTTTAGTAATGAAATTGGCATTCAAGATTGGTGCTATTGATATACCAAAGGATGATAGGAGAATACATAAACAGCCAATGCCTTTAATAGGGGGATTGGCTATATATATGGGAGTTATAATATCAAGCCTTATGTTTTTGCCAGTGGATAAAACACTAATATCAATACTCTTAGGTGGAACCTTAATATTGATTTCAGGTATAATTGATGATTTAAGAGGTTTAAGCCCTAGATTAAAAATGCTTTTCCAGCTCTTAGGTGGAATTTGCTTGTTAATCGGAGATGTAAAAGTTGATTTTATAACAAACCCTTTTTCAACTGTAAATGAAATATTTTACTTAAACTACTTGTCCATACCTATTACATTGTTTTGGGTAGTTGGAATTACCAATACTATAAATTTAATCGATGGACTTGATGGCTTAGCAGCAGGTGTTGCTATGATTTCAAGCCTTTCATTTGCTATTGTAGCTGGGAAATTTGGTTATACTAATGTTATTATAATGTCTTCTATTCTTGCAGGTGCTTGCTTGGGATTTTTACCATTTAATTTTAATCCTGCAAAAATATTTATGGGAGATACTGGTGCACTATTTTTAGGCTTCATGCTTGCAGCCATATCCATAGAAGGTGTAATGAAGAGTGTGGCCACCATTGCAGTAATAGTCCCAATTATGATTTTAGGAGTGCCAATATTTGATACAACCTTTGCTATCTGTAGAAGAATATTAAATGGAAAATCAATAACAACAGCAGATAAAGGGCATTTACATCATAGATTGTTAGCAAAGGGCTATTCTCAAAGAAAAACGGTAATGATATTATATGGGATATCAGCAGTTTTTGTATTGTTTGCTGTAATAATTGCAAAAGCCAACAGTAATCAAGCAGTCTATTTGTCAGTAATATTATTTGTAGTTACTGTAATAGTGGGGCTTAAACTAGGGCTCTTTGGAACTAAGAAAAAATAGGAAGTGATATTTTTGAAAGTAATGTGCGTATTTGGAACTAGACCAGAAGCAATAAAAATGGCTCCAATAGTAAAAGTTCTTAAAAAAGAACCTGAAATTGAAACTATTGTTTGTGTAACTGCTCAACACAGAGAAATGCTTGATCAAGTGTTGAGCTTATTCAATATAGTGCCAGATTATGATCTTAATATTTTNAAATCTGGTCAAAGCTTAACTGAAATAACAACAAAGGCTATTATAGGCCTAGAAGAGGTAATAATAAAAGAAAAACCTGATGTTTTATTGGTTCAAGGTGATACAACAACAGTATTTGCAGGAGCATTAGCTGCATTTTATCAGAAGGTGAAAATTGGTCATGTGGAAGCTGGGCTTAGGAGTGGAAACCTTTATTCACCATATCCGGAAGAGGCAAATAGGAAACTAACAGGAATTTTAGCAAATTATCACTTTGCTCCAACTGAAAGAAACAGACAAAATTTACTTAAAGAAGATTATCCAGAAGAAGATATATTTATTACAGGTAATACTGTAATAGATGCTCTTCAGTATGCAATTAAGGAAGATTATACTTTTAATATACAAGAGTTAAATGACATAGATTATGAAAGTAAAAATGTAATACTCCTAACATCTCATAGGAGGGAAAATATAGGTAAGCCAATGGAAAATATATTTTCTGCAATAAGTGATATTGTGAAAAAGTATGAGGATGTTGAAGTGGTATTTCCTATGCATTTAAATCCTAAGGTAAGAGATGTAGCTTACAAGGTGTTTGGTGACAATTCTCGTATACATTTAATTGAACCACTAGATTATGAACCCTTTACAAATTTAATGGCAAAATGCCATATAATTGTTACAGATTCTGGTGGTTTGCAGGAAGAAGCCCCTACATTAGGTAAACCAGTTTTAGTAGTAAGGGAAGAAACTGAAAGACCAGAAGGTGTAGAAGCGGGAACAGCTAAACTTGTTGGAACTTCATATGATAGCCTATATGAAAACTTAGATTTGCTTTTAAGCAATGAAGCCGAATACGATAAGATGGCAAAGGCAGTTAATCCTTATGGTGATGGCAAGGCTTCAGAAAGAATAGTGGAAATACTTTTAGAGAATAAGTAATAGGGAACAACGAACAGTGAATAGTGAAGAATTAAGAACTAACAATTAGGCTTATGATAATAGAATGGAGTGAACATTTGAAGACTTGAATAGAATTCTTCAAGTCTGAAATAGTGAGCGTAGTTCTATCATTATAAGCCTTTACTTGATATCAATGCATTGTTTAAAAATCAATTTTAATAAAAAACAGGTATTAAGGTATCCTTCTTTGGTAATACTTTTATTATAAGGGAAGGGTATTTTTTTGTTGAAATGTTTTGTCCCCCTTTACATTTTTTACAAAAGACCTTTCCCTTAATTAATAAAATTCTGGGAGGGTACAAATGAAAAAATATATATTATTCGTAATTATAATTTTATGTTTATTACCAATTTTAACATCTGCTACTTATTTGGAAGAAGATGATGTTCTATCAATCATATTAAAGGATATTGGTGGAGAATTTATTGAAGGGGATTTTAATGCTAATGGTATTATAGTAGAGAGTTTTTTATCTGAGGAAGAGCTAGACGATCTTGGTGAAGAATTAATAGTTTACTTTGGACTAATAGGTAAAGAAGGGACAAAGTATACAGAAGTTTCAACTAATAATTATATCAAAGAGAAAATTTTAGAAGATAATTATAGACAAGTTAGTTATTTTGGGTTCGATGAAAAATTAAATCCTATGACTATTATTTTAAGTTCATATTTAAATGTAGAAAATGAAAAAAGCGAAACTTACTTGTATATTAATTTGATAAATAACAAGCAAGATAATGAAATTAATGATATAATATTAACGGTGAAAAGTTTATTTAACAAATATGAGAAAAATGTAGAAATTAGTACTTGCATTATTGGTGGTATTAATGGTAAATTAAGTGGGGAGTATGTTAAAAATATATTCCCAAAGCTTTTACATAATATAAATGGCAAAATAGTAGATGTTTATGAGGATAATGAATTAATCTCTTATACAGCTTATACTGATAAAATTGAAGAATATATATTAGCTGGTGAAGATAGAATTAATCTTAATATTGCATTAAGATATAATGAATATGATAATAAAACTCTTATTTGGATTGGAACACCTATAATAACCAGCGGCTATTAAATAGGAGGAGATAATTTGGAGAAAATAATGGTGGAGAAAAGCCTTCACTTAAAGGGTAATGTTAGAGTAAGTGGAGCTAAGAACTCGGCACTACCAATATTAGCTGCTTCTTTATTGGGGACAGAAGATATAATACTTGAAGATGTTCCTAAGTTAAAAGATGTAGAAATAATGTGTGAGGTATTAACATCCCTAGGAGTAAAAGTCAAATATTTAGACAGAGACGTTATTAAAATAAATTCTGCTAATATCAATAATTATGAAACTAGTTATGAATTAATGAGTAAGATGAGGGCTTCCTTTTTGGTTATGGGGCCACTTTTGACACGCTTAGGGAAAACAAAAAACTCCTTACCAGGAGGATGTGCTATAGGGACTAGGCCTATAGACTTACATTTAAAAGGTTTTAGAGCATTAGGAGCTGTCATTGATGTAGATCATGGTAATATAAGTGCATTTGCAGACAAATTAATTGGAGATAAGATTTATCTAGACTTTCCTTCTGTGGGAGCAACTGAAAATATTATGATGGCTGCTGTATTGGCAGAAGGAGAAACCATTATTGACAATGCAGCCATGGAACCAGAAATTGTAGATTTAGCTAATTTCTTGAATAAACTTGGTGGAGATATTAAAGGAGCAGGAACTTCGACTATTAGAATTAAAGGAGTTAAAAAACTAGCTGGTGGAAGACATCAAATTATTCCAGACAGAATAGAAGCAGGTACATTTATGGTAGCCGCTGCAATTACTAATGGCGATATTGTTGTAGAAAATGTTATTTCAAATCATATAAAGCCGGTTATAGCAAAATTGAAAGAAATTGGTTGTACAGTTATAGAAAATGGAGATAGCATAAGGGTAATAGGCACTGACAATTTACAAGCAGTTGATATAAAAACTTTGCCATATCCTGGTTTTCCAACTGATATGCAAGCGCAATTTATGGCCTTGATGACCATATGTAAGGGAACAAGCGTTGCTATTGAAACAGTATTTGAAAACAGATTTATGCATGTTGATGAATTAAAGAGAATGGGAGCAGATGTGAAAATTGATGGCAGATCTGCCATAGTACAAGGAACTAGCAGTTTAACAGGAGCACCTGTTAAGGCTACAGATTTAAGAGCAGGAGCAGCTTTAATTTTAGCAGGTTTAGTATCCGATGGGGTAACAGAAATAGACAATATTTATCACATAGATAGAGGATATGACGGTATTGAGAAAAAGTTTAGCGATTTAGGAGCAAAAATTTATAGAAAAAGTTTTGAATTAGTGAATGTTTAAAATGCAATAATGAACAATTCACAATTCACAATGCACAATTAAAACAAAATAAAATTAGATAATTAATAATTTGCAATTATTATAATAGTAAAAAGAGAAGATTTTTCTAAGAATCTTCTCTTTTTTGTTGTTATTCTAAGGTGGCCTAGCTTGCTATCAAGTTGTAGAAGCAAGGGTTTTAACCCGATAGAATGACCTAAACAATTGTGAACTGTGAATTGACACAAGAACTAATTCTGTTCTATTAGCTAATCCTCATTCATAGTATTTATTATACTGGGGAGATGAGGGGATGATATGAGAAGATTAGTGATTTACTTGTTTTCGGTCTTGATAATAACTATTATTATGCCAACAGTTATTGTTAAGACCATTAATTTTGTACCTAGAGAGAACGCTGTATCAGGGGAAGGCTTTGATAATAACAATAGGGAACCAGCTAAAATCATAATATCAGATCAAGCTAAAAACAATAGGAAAAACCTTATAGATACTATAAGAGTTTATAACCCCTACAATGATAAGGTGTTGGAACTTGACTTAGAAGAGTATATTAAGGGAGTGGTATCTGCAGAGATGCCAGCAGAATTTCACATTGAAGCTTTAAAAGCTCAGGCAATAGCCGCCAGGACTTATGCAGTAAGTAGAAGTATAAAATACGACCAAGAAGGTCATCCTGATCATAAAAAAGCCCCATTATGTATAGGGGTTCACTGTCAAGCATATTTATCCTTAGATGAACTAAAAAAAATACATGGTGAGGAATGGGAAGAAAAATATTGGAGTAAAATTTCAGAGGCTGTAGAGTCTACA
>JGI24712J26585_10002556_pt1 | contig 14798 bp, 15 predicted proteins | sample BioPla3DNA2_FD_26585 | JGI IMG/M metagenome (IMG submission 26585) | reverse complement strand
AAAGCAATCTGGTAATATGTCAAGACATAAATTTAAAACAAAGCAAATAAAATGCCCTAAAAAGGGCGACCTAAAGAAGACCCATGCTCCTTTAGCAAAAAATGGGACTTGATGAGTTTAAAATGAGGAAATATTCTATTGTATCTCTCCAACTTTATCGCCGGAGTAGATCTGGTTTTTAGTCAGCAATCCAAAAACCAAACGAACAAATTTACGAGATGTAAGTGCGAGGGCTCTTTTATGTTGGTGAGTTGTCACCTCACCATATTTCCTATGATAGTATTCCTTGTACTCAGGAATACGGTTCTTGACACTGTTGGCAGCTTCAATTAAATAATATCTAAGATACTTATTGCCGGTTTTAGTCATTTTGGTATCGTCTGAAGAATAATCACCAGACTGATTAACTCTCCAAGTAAGACCTGCATATTTAGCCAATGCATCATGAGAATTAAAGGAGGTAATAGTTCCTATTTCAGCAAGAATACCACTGGCAAGTACAGGGCCAATGCCAGGGATAGAAATAAGGGATTGATATTCAGCAGGATTAATTCCCTTGATGTTTCTCTCAATAGCTTTATCAATAGCTTTAACCTCAGCTTCCAAAGCCTTGATAACATTAAAAGATGAAGCAATAGCAACATTTAAGGGTTCATAAAGCACTTTATCAAGGCGATAAGAGTCGCTAGCAGCTTTTTTGAGTATCTGGACAGTTTTCTCGGGGTCACTAAAACGGTTTCTTCCTTTTTGCTTAACAAATGCAACAAGATCCTCGATAGATGAATAAGTAATATCATCTAATGAAAGATATTCAGTTAAAACAGCTGCGGAGGTGGCACCATAAGTATCCGAAAATGGCCGTTTTTCTTTATCTAGTGCTGTTAACTCACTAAACTTAAGATAAATATTAGACACCATATAAGTTTTTTCTCTTGTAATACTTCCTATTAAATGTAACCTGTGACGAGCCAATCGTTGAAGGGCAAGAAACTGGGCTCCGCGCCAGGGTTTAGACGTAATCCTGCCGCACCTAGCAAAATCAGCAATGATATAAGCATCCAAGTGATCAGTCTTGTCCATATCAACAAAAGACTTTCTATAATTAGCAATAGTTTTGGGATTAAGACAGTATACAAGAGGCTTATATGCTAAAAGGATTTCATTAGAAGCCAAAAAATTTGCAATGTGGGTGCTGTAAAAAGAAGTAGATTCTAGGGCAATAACAACATATTTTAGACCATTGGAATTTAAACAACCAATAATACTGTTTAAGATAGTTTCAGCACCCGGTTGATTATTCAAGGCTTCTAGGTTAAGAAATTTGCTGCCACTAAAATCCAAAGCACATAAGACATTAATTTTTGAACTTACATCAATACCCACAAATAAAGTTGAAAGAATATTCTTTTTCATTAGTATCACCACCTTTCCTTGTGGGGATGAAGAACAATTAGTAAAAGAGATATCCTAATCTTAGCTGCTTACTGAAACCTCGCACTATCAGCATTCATCTTTGAAAACTACCTTGCTGTTGGTCTAATCAAAGAGATGCGGCAACTGAAGTAAGCAGAATATGACAGCTAAGTCAGGAAGCATGCTTTACAGGCAATAACCAGATGGTTTTGCTGGAGGAAATAGAATTGTCCTTTGCTAACTATTCTTACTTTTATTTTAACATTAGGATATCTCAATTTTAAATAGCAAAAATAACAAAATGAAATTTTATAAATATTCTAAAAAACATTGTTAAAGAACATTATAAAAAGAATATAAGCGGCGAAGCCGCCGCGAATGCTTGAATCGTTAGTCTGCTACGCATACAAACGATTCAAGCATTCGGTTCATCATGAAAGCTTGGGGCCCTAAGCAGGGCATTACGAAACAAATCTTGTTTGGTAAAAATAAAAATATGTTTAGAACATTTAATAATTGTCCTAAACATATTATACGAGGGAGGAATAAAAATGAAAAGAACAGAAATTGTATTTATATTGGACAGAAGCGGATCCATGTCGGGGCTCGAAGAGGATACAATAGGCGGATACAATTCAATGCTTGAAAAGCAACAGAAGGAGGAAGGGGAAGCCATTGTAACTACAGTCTTGTTTGATCATGAATACGAAATAATTCATGACAGGATCAACATCAGGGAGATCATGCCCATAACGAAAAGGGAATATTTTGTAAGAGGAAGTACTGCCTTATTGGATGCTATAGGTATAACTGTAAACAAGATTATAAACTCCACGAGAAACACGAAAAAAGAGTATCGGGCGGATAAAGTTATGTTTGTAATCATAACGGACGGCATGGAAAATAGCAGCCACGAATATAGTTATGAAAAGGTCAAGGCCATGATAGAAAGGCAGAAGGAAAGATATAAATGGGAGTTTGTATTTTTAGGAGCAAACATAGATGCCATTTCAACTGCGGCGAGGTTCGGCATAGGGGAAAACAGGGCGGCTAACTATAATGCGGACAGCGAGGGCCTGGACATAAGTTATAATTCAGTTTGTAATATGATATCCGATATCAGACACTCAGGAGAGATAGATGACGATTGGAAGGAAAGTATAGATAAGGATTACAAAAAACGCGGGGGTAGACGCAGGAGATAGATAATTTTCAAAAGATCCTCCTCCCGTCCTATTTAAACAGGGGAGATAAACCTTAAATGGATATTACTAAAAAAACAACAAGAGATTTTTTTATTCAATACAAGGAGAAATATTCGGATTTAAAAGAATATCTTGAAAAGAATAATGTATTTGTTGATGAAGCCAAGAAAATGGGGTTTCAGGTTGAAGAATTTTCTAAAAGATTCGCAAAAAAACTGATGGGTCAGGTTGCCTTTCTCTGTTTTTTACGAAAAGGAAGGCAGCCTGAAAACAACATGCCTCGAAAAAATGGAGGTAGAACATTTGTCAGGGAAATTTTCGATTCCTCTGTCGGTGACACGGATAAAAATTTTTTTAATGACCATCTGGAACCGTTTCTTTATAACACACTGAATACCAAAAGAAAAAATCATTATTACGAAGAATTCAATTGTAAAATCCCATTTTTAAAGGAAGGTCTATTTGAACCGTTGAAAGGCTATCGTTGGCAGGATGCTAACTTTGAAATACCAAACGAATTGTTTTCAAACAAAAATGCGGATGGTATATTAGATATGTTTGACAGGTTTAACTTCACTATAAATAAAAACAAACCTTCAGATGGGGAAGTTGCCATTGAGCTGAAAATGTTAGGAAAAATATTTGAGGACCTTTTGGAGATCAAGGACAGAAAATCAAAAGGCGCCTTTTATACACCGAAAGAAATAGTGCAATATATGTGCCGTGAGTGCTTGATCAATTATTTGGTCGGCGAGGTCAATGTTTCATATGATGATATAAAAAGGTTTGTTTTATATGATGAATTGACAGAAGGCAGGGACGGTAGAAGCGGGATAAAAGATACTGGAGGTCCCGAGGGGAAAGGGGCCATACCCCAATCAATATATGATAATATGCTACAAATAGATGATGCTCTGAAAAATGTCAGGGTAGCGGACCTTGCAGTGGGGTCGGGGGCATACCCCCTCGGTATGTTAAACGAGATTATAAGAGTCAGAAACAATATTACGGAATTTATCATAAGAAAAGACAGGGAAGGCGCATTTGGCTGCAGGTATGGGGAAGTATCCACAAGAAAACGGCGTTCACCCTATAAAATGAAATTAGAAACCATAAAAAATTGCATTTTTGCGGTAGATATAGAACCCGACGCGGTAGATGTTGCAAGACTGAGATTGTGGCTCTCTGTGGTAGCGGAACAGGAAATTGACGACGAAGATTCAGAATTTCATCCATTGTCGGATTTGGACATGAACGTACATGTAGGAAACAGTTTAATCGATGAATGGGAATCAAAATTTGCAGGGGTTTTTAAAGAAAAAGGCGGGTTTGATATTGTTATCGGGAATCCGCCATATGTTGGTGAAAGGGGGAATAAAGAAATTTTCAGATCCATCGTCAAAACCCCCTTTGGCAAGAAGTATTATCAGGGCAAGATGGATTTGTTTTATTTCTTTTTTCATAAGGGAATTGATATATGCAGAGATAGCGGGATCATAGGATTTATTACGACTAATTATTACACTACGGCAAATGGGGCAGTTACACTGAGAAAGGATTTAAAAAGCAGGACGGACATATTGAGGCTGATTAATTTTAATGAACTCAGGGTATTTGAATCCGCCTTGGGACAGCACAATTTAATTACCCTGTTGAGGAAAAACAATTCGGAAATAAAGCCCGGTACCGAAATAATCAATGTTAGAAAGTCAGGATATGCAACCAAAGAAGAGTTAAAGAGAATCCTGGAGGGAAGATGTACCGAAACAGATTATTTTTTCCAAGCCTATGGCAAGTTATTTGACGGTGACCAAACATATATCAGGATTGCGGAAGACACAGATAATGTATTGGAATCAATTTTGAATAAGATTTCCAGGGGGGTAAAGATAGACAAGATTTGTAACGTTAACCAGGGAATCGTTTCAGGGGCAGACAAACTGACAACCGGACATATCAATAAATTTGGTATTGAGGGGCAGAAAGGTGAAGGGATTTTCATATTAACCACAGATGAAATAAAGGATAAAATGTTTGAACCACAAGAAATAGAATTATTAAAGCCCTTCTTTAAAAATTCGGATATTTCAAGGTATAAATCCAACGCAGAAACCGATAAAAGTATTATTTACATAGACAGAAATTTAAAAAGGATAGGCGATAAATATCCTAATATTCAAAAGCATCTTAGCAGGTATTATCCAATATTGTCCCAACGGAGGGAAACTGCAAATGGCTCGATAGAATACTTTCATCTGCATTGGGGGAGAGACGAGAGGATATTTAAAGGGGAGAAAATAGTTACTCCACAGAGAAGTAAATTGAACACATTTGCATATAACAATGTTCCGTGGTATTCAAGTGCGGATGTATATTATATTACATCCAAAAATAAGAACATAGAACTGAAATATTTGCTGGGAATTTTAAATTCTAAACTATATTATGTTTGGTTTTATCACAGAGGCAAAAAGAAAGGTGAAATATTGGAATTATACCAAACCCCATTGAAAGAGACGCCTATTATACTGTCCGAGGACGGGACGAATGCGATGGTTGAATTAGTCGATGCAATGCTTAACGAAACCGGGGAAAGCAAAATAAGGTTATTACAATCCGATATAAACAAATTGGTTTATCAGATTTATGGATTAGACGATTCGGAAGTTCAATGGATAGAAAGATTTTTGCAGGTGCAGGGGTCTGCCGGAGTTATTGTTGAAAAATTATAGGTGCTCATGGTATTATATAAAAATAGAACAATACAGAAAGTAATGGAGCAAATAATCTTTTCTCCACCGATTACTATATCATTTTTGAAATGGAAAGCGGAGATAGAATGGAAATAATACTGGATTTTTTAGAAATCAATCGTGAAAGGATGGGGCAGATGAGAAGTGATTGTGTAAAAAAGGGTGTACAGCAGGCACCACACCGTTCTTTGTTTAATGCACTTGGAATGACGGGCGAGGAACTTAACAGGCCGTTAATCGGTATTGTCAATTCATATAACGAAATTGTACCCGGACATATAAATTTAGATAAAGTAGTAGACGCGGTAAAATTAGGGGTAGCAATGGCCGGGGGAACCCCGATAGAATTCCCCGCAATTGCGGTATGTGACGGTATAGCCATGGGACATCAGGGGATGAAATACTCCCTTGTCACAAGGGATCTAATTGCGGATTCTACAGAAGCAATGGTGATGGCCCACGGTTTTGATGCACTGGTTATGGTGCCGAACTGTGATAAAAACGTGCCGGGGCTTCTGATGGCAGCGGCGAGACTGAATATCCCGACAATATTTGTCAGCGGGGGCCCGATGCTGGCCGGAAGGATAAATAGAGGCAAGACAAGCCTATCTTCCATATTTGAAGCGGTAGGCGCTTATGCGGCGGGGAACATGACACTTGAAGAAGTGGAGGAGTATGAAAATAAGGCATGCCCGACCTGCGGATCCTGTTCCGGCATGTATACGGCAAACAGTATGAACTGCTTGACAGAAGCTTTGGGTATGGGATTAAGGGGCAACGGAACCATACCTGCGGTATATTCGGCGAGAATTCAATTGGCAAAACATGCGGGTATGCAGATTATGGAACTGTTAAAGAAGGATATCAGACCAAGGGATATCATGACTGAGGACGCCTTTATGAATGCACTGGCCGTAGATATGGCGTTAGGTTGCAGCACGAACAGTATGCTACATTTACCGGCTATTGCTCATGAGGCGGGTGTGGAGTTAAATCTGGACATTGCCAATGAAATCAGCGCAAGAACACCGAACCTGTGCCATTTAGCACCGGCAGGCCCTTCGTATATCGAGGAGTTGGATGAAGCGGGAGGAGTCTATGCCGTTATGAACGAACTGAATAAAAAAGGCCTTTTAAGGACGGACATCATCACATGCACGGGGAAAACAGTAGCGGAAAATATAGAAGGCTGTATCAATATGAATCCTGAAATTATCAGACCCATCGAAAATCCCTATAGTGAAACCGGGGGAATTGCGGTATTGAAAGGAAATCTGGCACCGGATTCCTGTGTTGTAAAACGTTCTGCGGTTCTACCGGAGATGATGAAACATGAAGGCCCGGCAAGGGTGTTCGACTGTGAAGAGGATGCGGTTGCGGCTATCAAAGGCGGAAAAATTGTTGCCGGCGATGTGGTAGTGATCAGATATGAGGGCCCGAAAGGCGGTCCGGGTATGAGGGAAATGCTCAACCCTACTTCCGCAATTGCAGGCATGGGCTTGGACAGCACGGTGGCACTCATAACTGACGGACGATTCAGCGGCGCATCCAGAGGCGCATCCATAGGACACGTATCGCCGGAGGCGGCGGTAGGTGGCAATATCGCACTTATCGAAGAGGGAGACATAATCAAGATAGATATAGATGCAAACACGATAGAAATAGATGTGACGGATGAGGAATTAGAAAGACGAAGGACAAACTGGGTTCCGAGACAGCCCCAAATTACAACGGGTTATTTGGCACGCTATGCAGCCCTAGTGTCTTCAGGCAATAGGGGGGCCATACTGGAAATCCCGAAAAAATAAAAATATATTTTGAATATAAAACAAGTATCGGAGTTGCAAATAAAACGCAAAGCGGATTAGTCTACTTTGCGTTTTTATAAGCACAGGACATTTAACTGTTAAAACCTTCATATACATATATCATGATTTTTGTTATCGGATTAAAGAGAATCAACACAATTATAAAATTGGAAACCCCATGCAATATATCGAAGGGAATTCCGCGAATCCAATATGTCAATCCGTATGCATATCCATAGAAAAAGGATTCTACTATAGCAAAAAAAACCCCAAAAAACAGCCCAAACAGCCCTGCAATGGTAGCATATCCATATTCGTCTTTGACGGTTTTCTTTACAATATGCGTAATAAATATCAACATAGGCCAAATGAAATAATATCCTAAAAGCCAGGTGGAAAGGCCATATATAAATATTTCCGTTGTTGAAAAAATGATTGAAATTATAATACTGTGTTTAACGCCGAAAACAATGGTGTATACAATAAACAACAACGATACGATCTCCACGTTAGGAACAAGACTCAGTGCCAGTTTTCCGATGGTTATTGAGGCACTCAACAAACCTATAACCGCAATATCTTTGGCTTTCAATTCTACCATTTCTTTAACTCAAATTTATAATTATCGTTATTATTTAACGGTATTTCAGACGGACCCGAGGTGGCATCCGACCCATTTACATAGATGTGGAAATATTCATTTTCACTTTCATTCGCGGTGTAATTCATCATACCCGTAATCATTGAACCCAGGTCATATTTTTTAAAGCTTAATCCTAACTTCTGTTGATTTTCATCCAAAAGTCCAATCAAGAATTCATGGTCTGTTGTAAAATCGAAATTTTTATTTATATTTTCCTTGTCAATTACTATTTGGACCGTAACATTTTTAAGCCCCTCTGTTCCTTTCGGGGATAAAAAGGCCTTATACCCCAGCAAAGCCAATGCAGCAATTACTAGTAACAGAACAATTGTAAGTATTTTCTTTTTCATGTTAGTTTCCTTCCTTTCATAACAAAAACCCTCTAATCAACAATTAAAGGGTTTTTAAGCATCGGTTAAATTACAGTTGTGGTAAAGATATGTAATATATAGAATCTGTAATACCTTAAACACCCCCCATTACCCGTGAAGTTAACGGTGTTTTTCGCATGGGCAGGTCTTCCGGCTCGGATGTAAGCCCCGATTTTGCCTTCCCGGTTAACCCAGTGGCTTTATAAAATCGACACATACCTTACGGCGGCGGGACCGCACAGGCTTTAAACCTGTTTCCCTTTTAATGCTTATTATTTACTTACTGCAACCCATACCATTATTAAATTGTTCATTAATGATACTATAGTTTTTACTAAAAGGCAATCTAATTAAATTTTTTTGGATGTTTTATATGAGTTTCGGTTACTGTTCACACCCTAACCCATGCGCAGTCAACTGACTGTGCAAAATTTCAATATTCATATAAAAACTTATATAAAACATCTTTACATCAAACGTATGTTCGGATATAATGATTAAAAGAACATACGTTTGACAAGGAGATGATATTATGAAATTTATGATATTTGTTGGTACTGTGAGAGAACTTAAGGAATATCTTATTTTATGGAAACGCTTAAAATAGTTGGCAAAGGGGTTGGCTAAATCGTTCGACAAAATATAAATAAAAATGGGGTAAAACAGGATAAAATGTTGAAACATGGCCATTTCCTGGGAAATAATATGCTTAGAATTTATTAAATTACCGATTTTAGGGGATAAACTGTCAAGAAAATTGCAGACAACAGCATATAAAAGTATATTTAGGGTATTAAATAACCGGACTCAACAAGAAATAAACAAAGTATATGTGGTATAATATGTGGATGAAGGATGTGATAAGAGCAATGATAGATGATCTGATATCCATATCTATTGTTATGTTTGTATTAGCGTTCAGCGGTTATATACTTGCCACTCTGAAGGAAAAGATTAATTTAAATAACAATACTGTTTTTTTAGATAATAAAACCTTAAGCTCGCATGATTTAGAAGACCTTGACATTAAGCATTTCATGTTGGGAAATATAGAAATTATGGTGGGAGATGAGGTAAAGATAATATTGGAAAATGATAACAAACTTGTGGGGGTTGTACTCGGTGCCAATAAATCGAACAACACGATTGCACTTGTCACTAGAGGAACCGATGTTATCAAACTGAATATTAAATCTATCAGAAATCTCAGAGTCATCAGCAGATACGGTAAGTTTTTTACCAGATTTTAGGAGCATCTATCTATAAAAAAATCCTCAATTTTTTGGGGGTTTTTTTATAATGTCAGGAGGGTTATAGTCAGTATTAATACTTGGATATTACAAAAAAAATGGGTTCTATTTAAAGGATTTTTTAGGAAGATGGAGAATTATATGATTAATACTGTTTATAGATTTGGTGGGTGATTTTTTGGGCAATATCAGAAAACCGAAAAAAATAAAAAAACGTAAGAATAGAGGGCTCTATCTGGCTATTTTAATTGTTATTTTATATTTTGGTTCGCGAATGACACCTCTATTGAATGCATCGGCTCAGAACACCTGTGTGATTGAATACGGCAAGATTGAAAATTCTATAGAATCCGTGGGTTTTATTGCAAGAGAGGAAAAGATACTTACTACTATCAATAACGGGGATGTAAAGTATTTTGTTTCCGAAGGTGAAAGGGTTGCAAAGGGTCAAAAATTAGCTGAAATTTATTTAGAACAGTTAGACGAAAGATCGAGAAAAGACCTTGAAGCAATCAATTTGAGGTTGCAAAATATTAAAGGGAAACAGGATGGACAGGATTTTTTTAAAGCTGATGTTGAAAAACTGGATAAACAGATATCGACCTTAACAAAACTCATACAACAGGATTTAAGAGAGGAAAAGTATGAAAGGATAGCCGATTATAAGGAAGAATTAAAAGGCCTCTTAGATAAAAAAAGTATCATTGCCGGCGAAAAAAGCTTTTCCGGTAAAAATGTTGTTCAATTAGAACAACAAAAAAGTCAGTTAGAGAATAAAGTTAACTCCTCGGTTCAAACTATTTATAGTGATTCATCCGGTTTTGTTGCTTTAGGCAGTGATGGGTTTGAGGAATTGCTGAACTACAAGCTATTGCACGAGATTACCGGTAAACAATTTAAATTGTTGAAGGACAGTAATCTGGATCTGTCTCCCGAAGAAACGCAAAAAGAGAAACTTGCCATCAGGATTATAAAAAACCATAAATGGAGTGTTGTCGTCGAGATAGACGCCGAGCAGGGGGAAGGAATAGAAAAAGGCAAAAATGTTCGGATCAGGACTGCAGGTCAAAATAAGGAACTGGAGGCCGTTGTCCGTAACGTCACGGACGAAGAGGATAAAAAAATAGTTATTTTTGACTTGGATGAATTTATAGCCGATTTCTATAACATACGAACAATGGCGGTGGAGATTGTATTGAGCCAACATGAGGGTGCAATAGTTCCCAACTCTTCTATAATAGAAAAAGAAGGTGTAAAAGGTGTATATACTGTGGATATCGGCGGTGTTCTCAACTTCAAACCGGTAAAAACCCAGATTTCCAATAAAGAATTTTCCATACTCTATGATGGTTCCTTTGAACAGGAGTCGAGAGATGATCCGAACCGTGTGGAGCAAATAAAAACAATTAACTTGTATGATGAAATAGTGATAAACGCCGACAAAGTCAAGGAAGGCAAGAGAATAAGATAAGTAGGAGTGTTTGGATTGGCACTAAAGGAAAATATCGAACATGTTTTGGCCGGAATGAAAGATGCGGCAGCCATCTCCGATCGGGAATTATGTGATATTGAGCTTGTAGCTGTTACCAAGACTGTTGGTGCAGATGTTATAAAAGAAGCCATAGATTATGGCATTTTACATGTGGGTGAAAGCAGAGTACAAGAACTGTTAGACAAGTATGAACAAATTGGGGATGCTGTAAAATGGCACCTAATTGGGCATCTTCAGCGCAATAAAGTTAAATATATCATCGACAAAGTAGAAATCATTCATTCCCTTGATTCCTACAGGTTAGCAAAGGAAATCAATAAGAGAGCAAAAAGCATAGATCGTGTAATTAAATGCTTGTTACAAGTGAATGTTTCGGGAGAAAAAACTAAACACGGTATCAGTCCAGAGGATGTAGAACATATTTTGGAGGAAATTGCGCCCTTGGATAATGTGAGGGTTGTCGGTTTAATGACAATAGCTCCCCATGTCGATGATAAAGAACAGATCAGACAATGTTTTAAAACACTCAGGAGCATATTCAATCAGGTAGCTGAAACAGATCTGCCAAATATCGAGATGAAGTATTTGTCTATGGGGATGTCTGATGATTTTGATATTGCCATACAAGAAGGTGCAAACATTATACGCGTTGGCACTTCTATATTTGGCAAGAGAAACTATTCAAAATAAAAAAGGAGGAGGAATTTATTATGTCATCTAAATTGATTGACAAGGTAAAAGTTTTTATGGGGTTTGATGCGTTCGAGGATAATGAAATAGAAGAAGAATTTCTGGAAGAAGAGGAGGATGAAATTCCTATTGTAAGCGGAAGGAGAAACAAGGTTGTCAACATACATACTACCACGCAAATGAAAGTCGTGCTCTACGAACCGAACAATTTTGAGGAAGCACCGAGCATTGTGGACGATTTAAAAAACAGAAAACCCGTAATTATTAACCTGGAGAATATAAACCCCGAACTTGCCAGAAAATTTTTTGATTTCTTAAACGGGGCCATATATGCGTTAGATGGAAACATTCAAAAAGTTTCCTCGGGAATTTTTATTTTAGCGCCGAACAATGTGGATATTTCGGGTAATATAAAAGAGGAACTAAAAAATAAAGGCGTGTTTCCCTGGCAAAGGTAAAAAATAAACGGCAGATATATGTCATCTGAACGAAATTGGGGAACCTTGATGTTGGGAACGAGGAGATGAGAGATTTTGTTTGCTTCACAGGCAGTAGCGGATACTCTATGGCATTTAGTAAGGCTTATCAATGTATTAATTTTAGTCAGAATTGCTTTGCAATTTTTTAATATCAATCCGTCAAACCCTATTGTACGATTTATATATGATGTAACCGAATTTATTCTCGCACCGATACGTAATGTTATCAGCAACTTATTCGGTTATTCCGGGTTTTTGGATTTTTCTCCTCTGGTAGCAATAATTCTGATACAAGTAATATATAATATAGTTGTAAGAATATTGTAGTTTTGATGGAGTGATGATATATATGATAACACCTTTAGAAATACAAAATAAGGAATTTAGAAGAGGTATAAGGGGTTATAAGGAAGATGAAGTGGATGAATTTTTGGATAAGATAATACTTGACTATGAAAAACTCTATAAGGAAAATCTGGAGTTAAAGGATAATCTGGAAGGCATGCACCACCAATTGGAACAGTATAGAGAGATAGAAGAAACATTAAAGAAGACCTTGATAATGGCTCAAAATGCGGCTGAAGATGTGAAGGCCAATGCACATAAGGAATCGGAACTTATAATGCAGGAAACCGACGCAAAGGTCAAGGAAATTATTATCAAAGCGAATAATGAGGCGGAGAACACCAGAAGCGAATTTGAAAATATAAAAAATCAGATGCAAATTTTTAAAACAAGGTTTAAGGCGTTGTTACAATCACAATTAGATTCAATTGATAAGATGTGTGATGATTTAGAGGGGGAAAATTAGGATAACAAAAAATGAAAGTCGCATTTTATGCGGCTTTTGTAATCTAATTTGAAAATATTATGCATAACCGGAGGAATTTTTATGAATAAGATAGGAATAATAGGTGCCATGGATGAGGAAATAAGATTTTTAAGAAATGAAATGAAAATCAAGGAAATAAAGACAATCGCCGACATGGATTTTTATATAGGTATTATTGAAAATAAAGAAGTGGTGCTGGTCAGGTGTGGAATAGGCAAAGTAAATGCCGCCATATGCACCCAGATCCTGATCAGTGTATTTGATATAAAAACAATTATAAACATAGGAGTAGCCGGCGCAATAAAGGATACCCTGAATATACTGGATATAGTTGTTTCTACGGATGTACAACAACATGATTTTGATGTAACGGGATTTGGGTACAGGCTAGGGGAAATTCCCCGGATGAGAAAATCTGTTTTCCCGGCGGATGAAAATCTGATACAGAAAGCCCTGGATGCCTCCAACGAGGTATTGACCGACAATAAGGTAGTGAAGGGCCGAATTGTTTCCGGAGATATATTTGTCAGTGATGTTAAATTGAAACAGAATATATTGGAAAATTTTGGGGGCTATTGCACGGAAATGGAAGGCGCTGCCATAGGCCACACTTGCTATGTCAATAACATACCGTTTGTTGTTGTCAGAGTTATATCCGATAAGGCTGACGGATCGGCGCATGGTAATTTTCATGAGTTTGTTTATCAGGCGGTCAACCATTCCGGAAATATCGTAAAAACAATGTTGAAAAAGATATAGAATAGCATGGAATAAAAACAAAACCTAAGTATATACGTGGGATAGAAATTAATTTGAGGGATAAAATAATATCGGAGTGGTAATTATGTCTGAAGATAAAGATAACCAACATAATGGTGGAATATCTGAAAAAATAGCTAATATAGATAAAATAGACGAGTTGTCGAGAAAGATGGACAATATGCGGGTAGCGGAATACATTGAGATGGCGTCCAATCCTAAGCGGATTATTTTTTTGAATTTTGTCGCCGGATTAATCAGAGGCCTGGGAATGGGTATCGGCTTTACTATTTTAGCCGGGGTTGTATTATATATGATGCGACGTTGGGTCAACCTTCCTGTTGTCGGCAGGCTCATCGCCGAATTGCTCGATATTGTCGACACCTATAGATAGGAGGAATCCGTTGGACAAGGAAAAAATAGAATATTTCAAAAAGAAGCTGCTGAAAGAAAAGGAAGATGCCCTGAATGTCCTTAAGATAATGGAAGAACGGCATCCCACGGATCAATCCCTGAAGGAATATATACAGGAACTTTCCTTTTATGATAACCACCCCGCGGATATTGCTACAGAGCTGACTACAGCGACAATGCAGGCAAATCTGGAAAACCATCAGCGCTATAGAATTACGGAAATAGACAGGGCCCTCGAGAAGATTGAGGACGGGACTTACGGTAGCTGCCAAATCTGTGGAGCGGATGTATTGGAGGAAAGACTGGAATTGATGCCGGAAGCCAATATCTGCATAAATTGTGCGCGAGATAAATTGGATGCATATAAATCGGATACGGACAGACCTGCGGAGGAAGACGTAATATACCCTTCCTATAGAAAAGAATATGAGGATTATGACGGTTATACAGGATTTGACGGGGAGGATGCATACCAAGCCGTTGCAAGGTTCAACGAGGTAAAAGATGACCCCTCTCATGCCACCGGAGATCACTTGGGTATATTTGATGACTACGATATAGGGACAGTCGAGGAAGTCGAAAGTGTGTCTGAGGGTGATTATGAATCCCGGACAACCTACACGGGGGAAGGGATGATGAATTCGAGAAAGCAGGAAGATAAAGAAGATGAAGAAGATGAGGAAGGGGTT
>JGI24712J26585_10002555_pt1 | contig 14807 bp, 19 predicted proteins | sample BioPla3DNA2_FD_26585 | JGI IMG/M metagenome (IMG submission 26585) | reverse complement strand
TAGTTCCAGACATCAGGGTTCGGCGTAGTGAGGTCTATGTGGCAGCGCCATACCCAGGGACATTTCTTCCGGTAATGGGTGATCAGGGGGAGCGGTTGCGGATCGTGGACGAAGATCATATCATGGTTGAGATGATTCCTGATGGCATTCTCGTGGACGACCTGCTCATAGATCGCCTTCTTCTGGTCGGTCATACTGATATCAGCCCCCTGGAGGGCGTTATGGAACCTCTTTGTCACGTTGAAGTAGTCGGGCGGGCCGTGGACAACCCGCCACCCGGTCCGTATACCCAGATTGTTCATAAGAAGTGTCAGGGATGCAAGGAGCTGGGAAACACCCCCGCCGTAGTACGTGGAGTTCACATGAAGGATATGCATATCCCGGAGCGGTCGCGCCTTTGCTTCGATGCGACGTATCGTCTCTTTCCCTACGTATCGCTCATATGCCCTTATGCCGTAATCTAGATTCATCATACCACCATGTTGTTGGCCGCCAGGCTCTGACGTGCTGGTGCATTGATCACGACCTCCTTATTATGGGTAGCGGCAGATCCCCACANCCTGAAACCTCATGCCCAACCCTGCACAAACCCATATATAGGGCCTGGGCACCTCTTCGCCGTAGGTGCGCCCAGGAGGCCCCCGGGCGATACCATGCGGAGGCGAAAGAGGATGGAAACATCGGCGTGCAACGACGATCTGCCAGGAGTGGCGGAGTCGTACTGGGTGGCTACTTCTCAAGAGACTGAATTTCCACCCCTTGCCGGGGATGGGCAGATTGATGTCACGGTGATCGGCGGCGGGATCGCAGGGATCACTACGGCGTTTCTGTTGAAACGAGCTGGGTTGAGCGTTGCCCTCCTCGATGCTAGCCGGATAGTCAACGGCGCGACCGGTTACACGACGGCGAAGATCACCTCACTCCACCGGCTCATCTACGCAGACCTCATCGACCGGTTCGGAAGCAGAAGGGCACAACAGTATGCCGATGCGAACCAGGCAGCGATCGAGATGATCGCATCACTCGTCCGGGAGTACAACATCCCGTGTGACTTTGAACGCAAATCCGCCTACACCTACGCGGAGTCGGAAGAATCCCGCAGTCATGTTGCAGCCGAGGCGGATGCGGCCCGGAGCCTCGGTCTCCCGGTAGCGTTCACCGATGACATCCCCCTGCCGGGCAAAATCACCGGAGCGGTCGTTCTGGAAGGTCAGGCACAGTTTCACCCGCGAAATTACCTCCTCCTGCTTGCGGCACATCTCCCCGGAGAAGGGAGTTACCTCTTCGAGATGACCCGCGCGGAGGCCATCGAGGAGCAGGGTGACAGGGTGCTGGTCAGGACCGACCGTGGTTCACTCGCTTCCGACCACGTGGTTCTTGCCACGCACTACCCCATCTACGATCGTCCGGGATCCTATTTTGCACGGATGCAGGCATCACGCTCCTATGCCCTCGGGCTCAGGATCGACGACCCCTTCCCGGACGGAGTCTTCATCAACGCCGATGGAGATGTCCATTCCTGGCGGTCACAACCAACGAACGACGGCGAGCTGGTCATCGTCACCGGGGNGGATCATGACACCGGGAGGGTGACCGATACGCAGGCACGCTATCGCCGGCTCGAAGGGTATGCACNGTCNGTCTACCCGGAGCTGATCGTCGACTACCACTGGTCGGCACAGGATTACATCACGCCTGACCGCGTCCCCTACATCGGGCCGCTCGCCCGGGGACATGACCGCGTCTTCGTCGCAACAGGCTTCGGAAAATGGGGGATGACGGCTGGAACCGTGGCAGGGATGATCCTTGCGGATCAGATCCAGGGCCGGCAAAACCCCTGGGCAGAGGTTTTTGATCCTGCGCGCTTTGAAGATGAACCCAAGTACCCGGATCGGGTGCAGGAAGCCCTCAAGGCGGCCGGGGGGACGATCGAGGTCGATGCCGCCTGGTTTGAACGAGAGGTTGCGGCGATACCGCTCCGGGAGGGAAAGATCATCGGGACTGGCGGGCAGAGGGTGGCGGTTTATCGCGATGGGCATGGCGCTCTCCATACGCTGGACCCGACCTGCATGCATATGGCCTGCACAGTCGTCTGGAACAATGCAGAGAAATCCTGGGATTGTCCCTGCCACGGTTCCCGTTACGACGCTTATGGGCGGGTGATCGAGAGCCCGACGGTGAGGGATCTTGAGAAGAAGAAGGTCATGCGAAAGTGAGGGGGAGCAACCGCACATGGATCTTTCTCTGGACGCTACACCCACACGCAGAATGGGCGGCCCGGCAAGGTCCAATCGGGGCGGCGGGAACCATCGCGATGTAGCGCTGATCTCCGGCATCAGCCTCACCGTACCCGGTTCCAGGCAAACCCGGCGGGATACAGGAAAGATACCTATATATTCAGNCGGCCGCACATTCCCATAGATGTACCTTGTCATCCGCTGTCCGGGCTGCAAGACCTTCATCTATGTGGACCGCTACCAGCGCTGGAGGCTCTGCCCGACCTGCGGAGAGGCGATCAATGTCGCGAAGGCACCTATCTACCTGGACACAGATGACTTCCTGGACGCAGAATGTGTCGTGAAGCAGCTAGAGTCCTACCTGCATCGCACCGGGAAGGATGACCTGACGGAGAGCGACATCCAGAAGTTGCGGGCCCAGTACGTCCGGTGGGTGAAAAATCGGGTCTGATCACCAGAGGCGCCCACAACCGGGGCAGAGGATACTCACCCTTCTTCCACAGTGCGGACAGTAAAGGCCCGTACGTTCGTTGCTTGATAGCGGTCTCCCGCACCTCTTACAGTGAATCGGGGCCTCAAACCCACACTCGTGCCTGACCATCAATCCAGATATCTGTAGTCCTTCACAAAAAGATTTCCTTTTCCACGGTTCGCAATATCACCGATAAAGTGGATGAGCNTCCGTCCCTCGTGTCGGACCGTCCCGATCTTCTTAAACGTAGGGATCAGTGCATGCGCGGTCCCGAAGACGTAACAGGAGCCCCCTTTCATATTCGCCACAGGCCGACTACAATCCCCGTGGACGATGAGTGTTCCGTCGCGCATCTCCGCNCCGGCCATATCCCCGGCATCACCGTGCACGATCACCGTGCCGCCTGCAACGTTCTCTGCCAGGAAGGCACCGGCGCGGCCGAAGATCTCTACGGTCCCACCGGTCATGCCCTTCCTCCCGCCGCGATACCCCGACGCACAGTAGTTGGCAGCATCACCCCGACAGAGGATCGTCCCCCCCGCCATCTCCCGGCCAAGCCAGCCATCGGCGTTGCCCTGGATCTCGATGGTCCCGCCGCTCATAAAATTGCCGCAATGCATCCCGATATCACCGAGGACGGTGATTTTGCCGCCGTCCATGTACTCGCCCACCCTTTTGAGCCGGAACGTCTCGTCGCCTGCGATGATGACCTCGACGTCCTCCGGTCGGTCGGCTTTCCCCTCCACAGAGATCGAGAAGACCTCACTGAGCCCGAGTTCCCGGTTCCCCCGCCAGACAGAGATGTCGTCGGTTCCGGAGAGGAAACTCTTCGGGATGATCGACTCGGCCTCAATCGGTATGAACGATCCTCCGNCAGGTTTCATCGTGAGTGTGACCTTCATATCCCCGCCTCCGTCTCTATGCACCGGTCCCGGTTCAGGTACTCCTCCTGCACCGGGTAGTTCCTCATCCTGACGGTGTAGTAGCGGTCGAACTTCTCGATGAAGTCAGGGTCTCTTCCCATATCATAGTCATCAGAGACGTTTGGCCTGACCCAGAGCGTGGCATTGCTTCCGTCGACCAGACACTCACCCCTCCGTGAGACGACCCTCCCGCGCTTGATCGTGTACTCGGTCTGACTGAACGCCTCGATCACCTTCTGATAGTCGACCGCAGGGTCAACCTCATCGATCCTGATCGGATAGATGGCGACGTCAGCCTCTGCCCCCGGTCCCAGGTAGCCTTTTCCGAGGTCCTGGATCCCGAGTGCCCTCGCCTGCCCGGCCCGGGTCATCACCGCGATCTCGTACCAGTCCAGTTCCCGCTCGATCGCCGGGAGGGGCACCCGGGATCCGGTATCAGGGTGGATGGTGGCGAACTCGGCGTCACGGTACCTTTTGCTCATCAGGAGGGCGATGATCTCAGGGTACCGGACGAACGGTGCTCCATTGGGATTATCCGTCGTGAGCATGCACTGCCAGGGACTCTCCATCAGCAGCGCAAGTTCCAGGCCGATCGCCCACATGACCGAGTTGACCAGATTCTTACGCCGGTAGACGACCGGTATGATCCCTGAACCGGTCTCGAGCTCAACGTCGTGGTTGCTCCACTTCTCGTGGTGGAGACGATAGAGATTGAACTCCATCGGACCATCGGCGGTCATCGTGGTCGTCCGCCCGAACATCACCTGCCCCATGTCGATGACGATCTGCGGACGCATATTGACGAACCGTGCGATCGGTTCACTCTTCGAGCAGAAATCCTTCCAATCCGATCCGCCGTAGGCGTGGAACTGAACGTGGGTAGCATACAGGGTCTGCCGCTTCGGGTTCAGGTCGGGGATGAGGCCGAGGGATCCGAGCGTGCAGGTGTAGTTCCCCGGCATCCCGAGGTTGTTGCAGTGGAGGTGGACCGAGTGCGGGAGACCGAGGAGTTCGTTTGCCTCGACGATCGACCTGATGATCTCTGCCGGCGTCACCTCAAAGTAGGGCACCGGATCTCGGATGCATGAGACGTTCTTGCCCCACTGCCAGGCCTCGGTACCTCCCGGGTTCGTGAGCTTGACGCCAAACCCCTTCACCGCCTGAAGCGTCCAGGCGATGATGGCTGCGACCCTCTTTGTGTCGCCGTCCCGGATAGCCTCCATGATCGCCCAGTTCCCGTCGAAGAGGGTGTTTGCCATCGTGTCCTGGAGCGGAGTGTAGAGAAATTCTTCGTGGGTATGTCGGGCCTCAAGTGGCGCCATCGCACCCTCAAGCAGTGTGGTGTAGCCCATCGCGCTGTAGCGGTAGCTGTTACCATAGGTGGTCGGGACGCTGTAGCCCGATGTAGAGTGCATGTGCCCGCGCCGGGGCGTCCTGCCGGCCCGCATATCCTCAGGGCTCATGTACCTCCCGAAGTTCACCTTCGTCCCACAGATATGGGTGTGCGAGTCGATCCCGCCCGGGAGGGTGAGCGCACCATGTGCGTCGATCACCTCGGCCGAGCCACCCACATCCTCAACGATCACCCCATCACGGATGGCGATATCCATCACCTCAGCGTTGATGCCCCGGAGGGGATCGATGACGCAGGCGTTCCTGATCAGAAGTTCACTCATCCCTTTCACCCATCCTCCTGCATCAGCGCATACATCCGGGAGAGGACTTCCTCGTCAGAGGGATACTCGGTGGAGAAGATCTTTCTGGTCCTGATGGGCACTCCGTCCATCCGGTAGGCCGTCCCTTCCGCATCGATCCCGGTCACCGCCACCGGTATCTGGACGTTACAGAACGCGGTGGTTGCGTTCGGGTAGGGNTCGAGCTGGACCACCGGGATGTCGGCGAGATGCTCGAGGCACCGGCGCGGGAAGTGGGCGGCCGGATCGCTCCCGACGATCAGTGCCGCATCGCACTCCTTNCGNGCCAGGATATCCACCGCTGTGGTCTCCCCGGGGTTGTAGAAGGCGATCCCCCGGGAGAAGTCGATCCCGAAGGGGTAGCCGGTCATCCAGGTATTGACCTCATTGGATCCGTAGACATTGTAGTGACCCCGCATCGCCGATATGGTGAACTTCGTGTGCCGGTTCAGCTCGGTGACGAGTTCGATGGCGTTGCGTATATTTTTGTACTTCCCCTGGGTCATCGTGAGCCCGAGCCCGAAGTAGACCGCACCAAACTTCGCCTCCTTGCAGAGGTTGGCCACCCGGATGAGCTGTTCCCGGGTAACGCCTGCGACCGTCTGAGGGATCGACTCTGCCCTCCCTCGGACGATGGCCCGCAGTGCCGAGAGGACCGCGTAGTCTCCGCCGGGCTGGATCTGCATAAACTCGTCAGCGACGTTCGCAGTCTCGGTCTTTCTGATATCCACGACGATCACCTTCCGGTCGCGGAAGGCGTTCTCAAGGAAGAACCCATCAGCGTAGTAGGTGTACCGGGAGAGGTGGCGGGGATGGGCATCGATCGGGTTTGATCCCCAGTAGATCACGAGGTCGGCCCGATTCTTCACGACACCGAGCGTGCACCCCGGGTGCCCGACCTCCTGAATCGCGAGGATCGAGGGGCCGTGGCAGACCGAAGAGGTGTTGTCGATGACACCGCGCACAAGCTCGGCCATATGCACCCCAACACATTGGGCCTCTCCGTGGGTGCCGCTCCAACCGTAGAGGAGCGGGCGTTCAGCCGAAAGAAGCATATCGGAAGCATATCGTATCGCCTCGTCGTAGGAGATATCCTTCCACGCATCTCCGTCGCGCAGGATCGGGTTCTTCATCCTCTTCTCGCCGGTAAGCTTCGTTGCGCCGAGCTCGCAGGCGTTGGCGACAGCGACCACCCTGTTCCCCTCTACCTCCACCTCGATATCATCACAGAGGCAGCCACAGAAGGGACAGACCACATCCTTAACGATCATACGCAAGCCCTCCCAGGTCTTCCATCAGTTTATGAACCATCTTTGGTTCTTCATCCGTCGGTTCAATCTCTACCGCGTGAGACTTGAAGTCTGGCATCCCGGTAGAGTGGGTATCGGCGTCGATGATGTGGTTCGCATACGGTCCGTAGGGGACAAAGACTGTGCCAAGCTCCACCTCACTCGACGCAGATACCCGCATGACGACCGTTCCACAGGGACCGGTGACCAGAACGGTATCTCCCTCGTCAAGTCCGAGANCCAGCATGTCAAACCCGTGCATGAAGCAGGTTGAGGTCTCCTCCGCGTAATCGACCGAGGTCTTGTTCTCGACGGTCACTCCCTGGTTCACCGTCCGCCCGGTGATCATCAGAAACCTCATGCCTCCACCTCCTCATGCNCCCCTTCCACCATACGGGCGACCCGTATTGCACCGTTTGGACAGTGCGTCTCACAGGTCTTGCACCCGGTGCACTTCTCCTCGTGGAGTATCCGAACCCGGCCNCCCTCGATCCGCATGATGACCTCATCGCTCGACGATGTCCCGGTCGACCCGAGCTGGGGGTCTTCCTGCTTGTTGATGGGGCAGGAGACACAGCAGTTCCCGCACCGCATGCAGAGGGCNTCATCGACCTCGAGATGGTACCACGACCGAAGCGCCGTTCCATCGCGTCGGGTGACGTCGAGGATCCGCCCGCTTGTGAGGACGCCCTCGGTGCATGCCTCGACACAGAGACCGCACCTGATGCAGTGNCCAGGATAGATCTCCGGGACCCACTGATCCTTTCGGCGGAGGACCTCGATGCCCCCGGGCGCCGGGCAGATCATCATGCAGGAGAAACACCCCGTACATTCCTTGTCGGTCAGGGTCGGGTAGTCCTTGAAGTACGAGGGAGTGACCAGGGGTGCGGTCTTTGCGAAGAAGAACTTCTTCAACCACTCCGGCCGGAGAAACTCTCGTATGTAGTAGACGATCGATCGCATAACCTCTGCCTTACCTCTCGTTGCACGCGACGCAGGGATCGCTGCTGATGAATGTCGCCGTCACATCGGCGATCGTTGTGGCATTCTTGATCATCGAATGAGCACATGCCTCGATGTTCATGATCGAGGGTGTCCTGATCGCTATATCGACCACCCTCCCATACTCGTCGGTCTTGATGTAGTAGGTCAGCTCGCCCCGAGGGGCTTCGCCGCTGTATGCGGCCTCACCCGCCTTGCAGAAACCTCCGCCCCGGATAGGTCCCTCAGGGAGGGTNTCTATGCATTTCCGGACGAGATCGATGCTCTGGAAGATCTCCTGGAATCTGACCATGACCCGGGCGAAGTTGTCGCCCTCGGTCCTGGTCACCTGCTCGAAGCCCAGAGCCTGGTAGGTCGGATGGCGGAGGCGCAGGTCGCTGTCGAGGACGCCGCTCGCCCGGGCCGTGGGGCCGACGGTGTGCGAGCGGATCGCTTCCTCTCGATCCATAAACCCGATCCCCCGGCTCCGCAGTGCAATCAGTGGACCGGTCTCGAAGATCCGGACGACTCGTCTCACCTCATCCTCCACCTTCGCAAGGTCGGCGAGCATCACCGCGCCGTCCTCGGGCAGGAGGTCGAACCGAACCCCACCCGGGATCATGTAGGCGGTGTTGATCCTGGACCCGGTGAGCCGTTCGAGGTTGTCGAGCACCGTCTCTCTGGTGTTGAGGAGGTACATGGCAAGCGTCTCATGCTCGATCGTGTAGCAGTAGGAGAAGTTCGCGATGAGGTGGCTTGCTATCCGATCGACCTCGTTTGCGATCACCCGGAGGTAGGCGGCCCGTGGCGGGACCTCGATATCGCTGATCTTCTCCATCGTCTCGATGAAGACCATGTTGTGGACGACCGAGCAGATACCGCAGACGCGCTCCGCAAGAAACATCACTTCCTGCCAGGGGCGACCCCGCATGATCCGCTCGATCCCTTTCTTCATGTAACCAAGCTCGAGCTCGGTCCTGAGCACCCGCTCGCCTGCCGTCTCGCACTTGAGGCGGACAGGCTCCTTCCAGCAGGGGTGCACCGGACCGAGCGGTATGGATACATCGACGGTCTTTTTCATGANTTACTCTCCTCGTAATCCTTGAATATCAGCGGCGCGACGGAGAGTATGGCGGAGAGGATCTCCGTCGGGCGAGGTGGACAGCCGGGAACCTGCGCGGCGATGGGTATGTACTTCGATACCGGCGGGTTGATCAGGGAGCCNCGCCTGTTATAGACGCATCCNGATATCGGGCAGTTCCCGATGGCAACCGCCACCTTCGGCTCGGGAATCTTATCCCAGATGTTGCGGAGTTTATCCACCCACTGGGGGGTGACGGAGCCGATGACCAGGAGGACGTCGGCTTCCCGGGGGTTGTTGTGGACGTAGATGCCGTACTGTTCAATNTCGTAACGCGGCGCGAGGCAGGCGAGCACTTCGATGTCGCAGCCGTTGCACGACCCGACATCCACATACGAGACGTGGATCGACCTCGACCGGACGGCGTTTTTTATGTCCTGGAGGATGCTCATCGGAGGACCTCCTCCCGTATCCTCGCTCTCCCCCATTCGATCGCATCGTCGGCGGATGAACCGCTCTCTATCATCGTTTTNGTATCGCTGTNTATCGATTGCATCNTCTCTGTATCCACGAGNGGTATGAACCTTGTGAAGAGTTCGCACCCGAGTTCTTCTGCTACCCGGTCACTGCTATCTGCATGNTCCTGCCCCATCTCCCACCGGGATCCAAGGTTCTCAAGCAGCGACATATCGAGGCGCCGGATCAGCACCATACGGAGCTTCGCGTCAGTCACGCCGAGTTGCCGGGCGATCGCCCGGGTTGCCTCATCGTGTCTCGCGCTCGTGAGGATGGTATACTTCATCGGCCGGAGATCTTTTTCGTAGAGGTACTTCACGCCACCACCCCAAAGAGGTGCGCTACTGCGTACACGAGGAATCCTAACACCATCACCCAGAGCAGCCCCATCTCATAGCGTTTCAGGGCAAGCTCATCGCGCATCCAGGTGAGAGCCACAATAGCGCCGAGCAGGACGATGCCTGCCAGAGCCTGATTGGTTACACTCGCGTTCTGAGCGATCTGAACAAGGAGTATTCCTACGTAGAGGGCTGATCCTGCCGTAATCAGAAGGCGTATAGTGTTCATCCCATGATCACCCCGAGGATGATGATGTAGATGACGAGTGCGCCGGTCACCAGACTCTGCACNGTCACGGTATCGTAGGGCGAGAGCATGGGGGTGACTGCGCAGACGAACGAGAGCGATATGAGTATCAAGAGCATCACAAGCAGCATCAGGACAAACGGCAGCTGGCCTATGAAGAGGAGGACGAACGCGTAGAGGAGCACGTAGGTCTTGAGGGCGAATCCCACCTGGAGTCCGGCACGCCAAACCCCGAAGTGTTCGGTCATGTTCCCGCTCACGATCTCCTTCGCCTCGATGATCGAGAACGGACCGTAGTGCATCTTGGAGAGTATGACGAGGTACATCGCCACGGCTGCCGGGAACGCTACGATGAGGAGGGGGCCATGCACCTCCTGGTAGGCCACGATATCCGCGATCGAGAGCGAATGGGTGAAGAAGTAGACCGCAACGATGGTGACGAGGAGCGGCAGCTCCGATGCCGCCGATATGACCGATCGGATGGCACCGAACTTCCCGTACGGGGAGCCTGACGAAAGCCCCATCCCATGCTCCACAATCTTGTGGAGAAGGTAGATCCCGAAGAGGAGGAGGAGGCTTCCCCCGGAGAGGAGAACATAGAGGGCTGCGCTCCAGATGCCGATCGCCACAAAGACGACCGCAATGAAGAGTGACTGGCTGGCAGTCTTCGGTATCCAGGTCTCCTTGAAGGAGAACTTCAGTGTGTGGAGGATCTCCTGCCAGATCGGCGGTCCAGGCCGGCCCTGGACTCTGGCGATGGCTTTCCTGTGGATGCCATGGTAGAGCAGACCGATGAAGGTTGCAAAGAGCAGGTACAGTATCATATCAGTATCCTATGAACGGGATATCCTCATCTCCAGATTTCGCGCTCCACCATAGTGCGACGAATATGACAAAGGCAGGAAACGCAACGATTGTAAGGAGTTCAGCGGTCCAGTGCGGAATGTAGCCGCCCGTTGCAAGAGCCCAGGCGGCAACGGAGATGCCGCCCGCCGCGACCCCGGTGATCAGTGCTGTCTGTTTCTTCATACTCCATCACATCGATATGACTATCTCTATCACACGCAGGAAGAGGAGGAGCGAGCTGACGTGAACCATCAGGATGAAGGGNGCTCCCTGGGCTCTCGTGATCTCAGCTTTCGCCACGTAGAACGGNGCCATGCCCTCACCCATGACACCGAGGACCAGGAACGCCTTCGCGATGATCGGGACCGCAACCCCGTCAGCGAAGAGCTCCCACATGCTCAGCGTGCCGGTGCTGGCAAGGATGATCGCNGCCCCCCCGAAGAGCGGGACGGTGGCTAGCATAGCGACGATGCCATACTGGAACGCGGCGTTCAGGACGTGCCGGTTCCGGTATGCCGCAACGATGCCGATGTTCGTGATCCCCACGAGCGACGCGAAGAGCGTGAAGTTGAAGACGTCTCCGCTCACCATCGCTCCAAGCGTGGCAAGCCCGCAGGCGATCGCCATGAAGCGCTGGAATCGCATCAGATCTATGCTGACTTCCTTTGCGCCGTAGGCATCGCCACCGAACGCTATATCCACCTGCCGCTCGGGTCGGCTCACGATGGCAAGAACCGTGAAGATGAGGGCGAAGACGAAGAGCGCCGCTGTGTATGGACTGAAGTAGTTGACGATGTCACCGAACTCCAGTACAAAGAGTTCCTGCCCGCCGATATTTCCCGTAGGGGAGATTAAACATTGGAACCACCTCGCATCGTCCCGACGAGAGACATCTTTGCCATCACTTTGAGGAGGATGGCGCCTCCTGCCATCATCACTGCAAAGAGCCAGTACTGCGGCAGGAACATGAAGATGAAGAATGCCGCTATCCAGATCACCCATGCATAGCCACTCACGGTCTCGATCAGCTCAAACTGCTCGGCATGGTCCCGGCACATGAAGTAGAAGACCGCACCGACCGCAGCGACCGCACCTCCGGTGAATCCGGAGAGGACAATCCCGTAGGCGACAAGGATCAGAGCGAGGATGCCGGGCGCACTNTCCATCACCTCGATGTGGAATGCTGGCTCNATNNGAGGTTTCTGGAGCCCTTCTTTTGCGATATAGACCTCAGAGACTGCCATCAACTCTGATATGCCGACAACGAGGCCGGGAAGGATGAGTGCCTCGGCGAGATCGGTGGCGACAAGCGCGATCAGGACGAGAGCGAGGACCTCAGCAAGGTCGGTGAGGAGGATCCGATGAAGGTCATCGCGCTCCCGGACGATGGCCATGAACCCGATGATGAGCCCGGCCACGGCGACCAGAAGGCCGACGGTGTATGCCGTGGACATCAGTTATCCCTCCGGAAGAGGTAGCTTGCGATTGCAAACGCTACAAAGAGAATGCTCGTCTCGACGACGGTATCAAGGCCCCGTGTGTTGTAGAGAATTTCGTCGATGATGCCGCCCGGGTGCGCGACGATCGTCGTCCCGATGTGGAGGGTGTGGTCCGCGAGCCAATGGCTGAGTGGTGTCAGGTAGGTTGTGACGTAGCCGACGTAGGGTGAGTTCTCAGGGTACTGTGCCTTCACCGGAGTGGTCCCGAACGGAACGCCGCCCCGGTCGTAGGGGTTCAGCGAGCTGTTGGGATCGATGGTCTTCGGGTAGAGCTGGTCATCATGGTAGGTGATGAACGGTAGGGTGACAAGGCCCAGCACCGCGATGACCACGAAGAAGAAGGCGTAGAGCGTGGTGAGGTTCTCGAGCCGGGAGATCGTCTCCGATATCCGGGTGATGACCGACCGGTTCGGTTTCATTCTAACCCCCTCCGTTCGACGACCCGTACAAGGACGAAGGTTGAGATCGCCGTAACGCCGATGAACGTCACCAGGGCGAGCATCTCATCGTAGGCGAGCATGATGAGCAGGAGTCCAAGTCCCGGGATCTCGAGGCATATCAGCCGGGAGAGGTAGGTCCTCGGGCGCGGAAATCCGGCGGCTATCACACCGATGATGAGGATGACGCAACCGAGGATGAACTCAGGCGTCACTGGCTTCCCTCCTCCTGCAGATCTGCAGGATGATGATCGTCGTGATGGGGATGATCAGGCTGACGAGGATGGCGATATCCAGGTAGCCGCGGTCCACGATGAACGGTATGATGCCGCCGAATATGATCCCGATAGCGATCAGTTGTTGAAACGGTCATGCTGCAGGTGAGCGCTCACCGCGCCGATGATCGCTATGGCCGCAAAGAGGAGGGCGAGTATGTCATCCACGCCGGACACCCCCCGCGTACGTGCTTGCGATCGCGTTTGCTTCAAGCGTGGAGCCGATGAAGTAGGCTGCCGCCGCCACAAGGGTGAGCGGGTGATCGAGTAGCAGGACAAGCGCGCCGGCGATGGCGAAGTTCATGACGTTTACGTAGGGGAGTTTCCGGCCAGTGTTTCTCTCAACAGTGGCCCTGATGACGGCAAAGACTGCGATCACGGCCACGAGGTAGAGTGCGATCACTGCCGGGCCCTCCAGAGGCGTGCAAGTAGCCTGCTTGCGTGGGTGTGCGACAGTCCCTGTATGGTCAGTATGGCGATCACCATGCCCGCGATGAAGTCGGTGGCGGCAAAGCCGATCAGGGTGAAGCCATAGACGACGAACGTGGCAAGGACCGCTCCTGTGGTCCCTGCGTAACCAGGGTCGTGACAGATCCGGTTGCCGATGAAGACCATCAGGGCTGCAGCGAGGCCGCCGGGAATGCCGGCTACATAGACGCCGCACGCAGCAAGGAGCGTTCCGGCTGAGGCGTCAGGGGAACAGACGATATTTCCCATCATATTGCCGCCAGTAAGGGCACCTCCGCCGGCCTCAATATCTCGCGCGATAGCCGACGCTCCACTGACACCTCCCGCTTCCGGCAACTTAAAGAAGATGTCGACGGTTATGAAGAGTATCCAGGCGATGACTGCCGCTGCCAGGATATGTAGAATTTCACCCAGCATTCTCTTTCATCTATTGAAAATTACGGTTGATCAATTCAATAAAGGTTGTGTTGTTGACATTTCGGACTTCTTTCGACCAGAGAAGTCCTCCAGGCGCGCAAGATGCGGCGATCGGGATGATTTCACGTACTTTGGCAACCGATTTTGGGCGTATTAGATTTTTCTATCGTCTCTTGAGTGCCAGAAGCTCTGCACCCCGCATCGTCGTCTNATGAGCCTTTGTGGCACTGCGGGGGACCAGATGCCGGCCCCGAAACCCTGGCTTCACGTGGAAGTTCGTGGAGGCTCATGGGGATCTCTCCTCGTTCTCCTTCTCTGCGGGGAGGATCAATGCATCGATCTCAAGCGCCCAGTGCACGAGCAGTGAGTGCTGAGTCTGGCTCTCGCACGATCAAACCCACTCCCTCCTCCCTTCCATGCTTCACGCCTCTTTCCATAGGGTGATAGGGCCTACCAGGGGCGAGCACACGCCCTGTGTTTCCTTGCGGGGATCGAGACCAATCTCAGGGAGAGATGTCCCTACCACGGACCTGTCAGGTCTCATGACCCATGGAGGGGTTGGTGCACTCCATATCCTGACTGCGCGCCACCATCTTCTCTAATCCTGAGGTTCGTGGGTGTAGGGGTACTGACGGTGATCGATCCTGAACACCGTAGTCGGTGTATCCCCTCACGCATGCTGTTCTGTGGGGGGATCTGCGGCGCGGGAGGCCACCCAGGGGCGCGCCGTGGTTCCCGGGGTGCCCAAGAGCTCTAGGGCCGACCTCACCAGGGACCAAGCATCAATCTACTCCGCGCTCATCGGTGCAGGGCTTCCTACGAGCGTCCCGGAGCGTTCGGGAAACTCCGGATCGGTTCGTGTAGACCAACCGCCAGCAAACTGCCCATAGCCCATCCATTCGGCACTTTGTGACGGGGACCTCACCGTGATGGTGACCACAAGCAAGCCCTCGTCGTGTATCCATTCAATCGATCTTTCTTACGCCCTTGCCTGCAAGGGCGACCCTGGAAGCGAAAGATCCAGCGAACTGTATGGTTATCTTTCGGGGCTCTCGGGGGCGTAGCGGGAAGACCCCGGTCGCGAGAT
>JGI24712J26585_10002554_pt1 | contig 14809 bp, 15 predicted proteins | sample BioPla3DNA2_FD_26585 | JGI IMG/M metagenome (IMG submission 26585) | reverse complement strand
TCGCCTCGCCTCCGCCCGCCCTGCCTCCGGTTGCTGCCCGGAGGACTCGTGGAGGGCAAGGTGCTGACCGACAGGTTAAAAGATGAATATGCCTCCGGCGTTTTTGCCCGAGGCTGCAAGGCGGAAAGTCCTTAGCATCGGATCGTTACCCTCCACGGCAAACAAGGCCGCCCTGCAGCCCGGATGAGGTCTGGGGCGCGGAGCGGGAAAAGGAGGCTTTCCAATCTGCCGGATGTCGGCATATTCCGTAAAAATGCTACTTTTGTGAAGGAATGGCCGGGCAGCGGCTTTCCGCGCGAAGCCATGGAAGAGAAACCAAACAACAGCTACATGTTCCCGACCTCCGTGAAGGAGGTCGTCTCTCTGGGTTGGGATTACATTGACGTGATCCTGTTCACGGGAGACGCGTTCGTGGATCATCCTTCCTTCGGGACCGCCTGCATTGCTCGTTGGCTGCAGCGTTCCGGTTATCGGGTGGCGGTGGTTCCCCAGCCCAACTGGCGGGACGACCTGCGCGACTTCCGCAAGCTCGGGGCGCCGCGGCTGTATTTCGGCGTGAATTCCGGGGCGATGGACTCCATGGTGAACCACTACACGGCCGGGAAGCGACTCCGGCACGACGATGCCTACACCCCGGAGGGAAAATCCGGTCAGCGGCCGGACTATGCGGTGAGCGTGTACACAAAGATTCTCAAGGAACTCTATCCCGACGTCCCGGTCGTGATCGGCGGCATCGAAGCCTCCCTGCGCCGGCTGACCCACTACGACTACTGGAAAGACGAACTCCTGCCCTCCATTTTGGACTGGTGCCCCGCGGACTACCTCTGCTACGGGATGGGGGAGAAGCCGATGCTGGAACTGACCCGCGCCATCGAAGCGCGCCGCAATCCGCGCGAAATTCGTTCGATTCCGCAGATTGCCTTCCGGATGACGGGGAAGTGCAAGATTCCGGACGCTTTGGCGCTTCATTCCTTCGAAACATGTAGGGAGAGCAAGGAGGCCTTCGCCGAGAACTTCCGCCTGATCGAAACCCACGTCAACATGCTGCATCCCGCCACGATCGTCGAGCCGGTCGGCGACGGGTATATTCAGATCAATCCGCCCTTCCCGCCCTCCACGACGGAGGAAATGGATGCCTTCTGGGATCTACCCTTCACCAAACTGCCGCATCCGCGCTACAAGGGCAAGCGGATTCCCGCGTACGACATGATCAAGGACTCGATCATCACGCACCGCGGCTGTTTCGGAGGCTGCAACTTTTGCACGATCGCCGCCCACCAGGGCAAGTTCATCCAGTCCCGTTCCTGCGCGTCCATTGTGCGGGAAGCCCGGAAACTGGCATCCATGCCGGAATTTTCCGGGAATATTTCCGACCTCGGGGCGCCTACGGCCAATATGTACGGGATGGGCGGCAAGAATCCGGAGCTCTGCGACAAATGCCGCCGCAAGTCCTGTCTCTTTCCCGCAGCTTGTCCGAATTTGGACCGCTCCCACCGGCAGGTGCTTGACCTGTACCGACAGGTCGGCGCCGTAAAGGGGATCCGGCACGTCTACATCGGCAGCGGCATCCGCTACGATCTTTTCCTCACGGAGAACGGTTTCGTGGACGAAACGTCCCGGCCCTATCTCGAGAAACTCATCCTCGACCACACGTCCGGCCGGCTGAAAGTGGCGCCGGAGCATACGGAGGACAACGTCCTGGGCTATATCGCCAAGCCGTCCTTCAAACTGTTCGAACGGCTGCGCGTCGAGTTCGACAGGATCTGCGCGGAAAACGGGAGGCGGACCAGTCTGGTTCCGTATTTCATTTCTTCCCATCCCGGCTGCACGATGCGCGACATGGAGAACCTGTCCCGGAACCCGACTCTGAAGGGACTTTACATGGACCAGGTACAGGATTTCACCCCGACTCCGATGACCACCTCTTCGGTGATGTTCTGGACCGGTATCGATCCGCGGACCATGAAGCCTGTGTTCGTGGAGCGCGACCCGGATCGCAAGCGGCAGCAGAAATCTTTCTTCTTCAAGAAGGAAAAAGGCCATTTTCAAGCAAAAAAACGTCCGCATGTATTGCAATTGAGAAAAAAGTCTTAATATTGCACCGGAAACCAATACCAATTGAAGATGGCCATACCTATCCAACCTGACCACAAGAAAAGACATGTTGTCAGTTATGAGAATATGTGCGAGGCAGTCGCGGACGCTTTTGCCGAGAAGTACCCGAAGGGTTTCGGGGATTATCTGCCGGACCTGGTGAGATACACCAAGCCGGACGGTACTCCCTTCTATGCGGTCACGATCGAGACGGATGAAGGGATCTATCTGGTCAAGATTAAAGTGAAGACGGATAACGCCGAGGCCCTTGAAAGATGGCTGGAAGGCGAAGAAGATGCGGAGAACGAAGAGGTCGCCGGTACGAGCGGCGTCAGTGACGGTTCCACCCTTCCGGACGACAACATCTCCCAATACAGCTCCGGCGATGACGCTGAGGGCGATGCCTAGCCACGATCATTGAGTATCAGTCATAGACAGGGTGATCAAAAAATTTTTGATCACCCTTCTTTTATCCCAGGATTTCCCGCAGCTGCGCGTCCGTCGCATCCGGTATTTCCCGAGCGAGCTTTTCCAGGATTCGTTTCGCGGATTCTTCCGGCGTCCGGTCACATCGCAAAGCCTCCGCGCCGAACATGTGTTCCGGAGTGGTGTAGCGGGCGATTCCCCAGCCGTAGGGCTGCATGTTGCGGTCGTAGTGTTGCTCGAAGGAATGGATCACCAGATAGGTGCCCATCATCAGGCGCATCAGGACATGTTCCATGCTATGTTCGCGGCTTGCCTTTTTCCGCGCATTCGCGCGGGATTCGGACCTCCGTCGAAAACCGCAGGCTTCCCGGATCTCCCCGGTCTGGAGCGATTCGCAGAGCTGGATCGTTTCGTATACGAGTTTTTCCTTGCTTTCGCGTTTGGGGCGGAAACGGAAATGGCTGCGCCGCCAGTTCATCAGGTCCGGGAACCATTCCAGACTCACGAATGACGCGCGGGAAAGAAGCAGCCTTCCATAGGCAACCTGGCCGCTCCGGATGACGGGATCCTTCCATTCCCAGGGCCCCTCCACCCCGTACAAGAACCAGTATTCACGTGGTGTGAACTCCTCCACGGAGAAGCCCGGGATCGTGTTCCGGCTGAAGCTTGGGCCGATCAGGGGCAGGAAGCCTTTCTGACGCACCAGCGCCAGCATGTCAGCGGCGCTGCGGATCAGCCCGTCATGGAAGCGGTCTTCTTCCAGATCGATCATAGTCATGAATCTTAGTGATTTGTATCGTTTTGCGAAGATACGGAAAAATCAGGGACGGAGGATTACTTTCAGGAAAAGCGTCAATTTCTTAATTCCCCTTACAATGTCACGGCAAAATTATATATATTTATGCGAAAATAAATTCACTCCAATTTAAATATGAAAGTCCACGAATATCAAGCAAAAGAATTTTTTGCATCTTATGGGTTGCCCGTCAATCCCAGTGTTGTGTGCAGAACCCCCGAAGAAGCCGTCGCCGCCTACGAGAAACTCGGCGCTCCTACCGTCGTTGTCAAGGCGCAGGTCCATACCGGCGGCCGCGGCAAGGCCGGAGGTGTGAAGCTTGCACACAACGAGCGGGAAGTCCGGGAAAAGGCGGAGGCGATCCTCGGAATGGAGATCAAAGGCTTCCTGGTGGACCGGGTGATGGTGGTTCCGGCAGCAGACATCGAATCGGAGTACTATGTCAGCTTCGTCATCGACCGCAAGTCCAAATCTTCTCTCATGATGTTGAGCCGCGCAGGCGGTATGGACATCGAAGCGGTCGCGAAGGAAACCCCCGAAAAGATTGTCAAAATTCCCGTCGATCCGTTGCTCGGCATGCCCGACTACTTGGCCCGGGAAGCCGCTTTCGCGCTCTTTGACGACATGGCGCAGGTCAAGCAGGCCGTGCCGCTCTTCCAGCGTCTCTATAGGCTTTTCGTGGAGAAAGATGCCTCGTTGGCAGAGATCAACCCTCTGATCAAGACCAAGGACGGCAGCCTCAAGGCGATCGATGCCAAGATGACCTTCGACGAGAACGCGCTGTATCGCCACCCGGACGTATTCGCCCTGTTCGAACCGACGGCGGACGAGCGGAAGGAACAAGAGGCGAAAGAGAAAGGTTTCAGTTATGTGAATCTAGGCGGGGACATCGGCTGCATGGTCAACGGGGCCGGACTTGCCATGGCTACGATGGACATGATCAAGTTTTATGGCGGCAATCCGGCCAATTTTCTCGATATCGGTGGCAGTTCAAATCCTACCAAGATCGTGGAAGCAATGAAACTATTGCTTTCAGACAAGCATGTCAAAGTGGTCTTGATCAATATTTTCGGTGGAATAACCCGCTGCGATGACGTGGCACAGGGGCTGATCGAAGCTTTCCAGCTCATCGACATTGATCTGCCGATCGTGATCCGCTTGACCGGCACCAATGAGCGGGAGGGGCGCGAACTCCTCAAGGGGAGAAAATTCCATGTCGCGACGACCATGGACGAGGCCGGCCGGATGGCGGTCGAACTGTCCAAAAACGCATAATCAATTAAACGAGAACAGGATCATGAGCATATTGATAGACAAAGAGACTCGAGTGATTGTACAGGGCCTTACCGGACGTGACGGAAGCTTCCATGCTTCCAAGATGAAACATTACGGAACGAAGATAGTGGGAGGAACCTCGCCCGGGAAGGCAGGCCAGCTGGTGGACGGAATCCCGGTGTTCAATACCGTGAAGGACGCCGTCCGCGAGACGGGCGCCGACACGTCCGTCATCTTCGTGCCTGCTCCTTTCGCCAAGGATGCGATGCTGGAGGCGGCGGACGGCGGCGTGAAGTTGATCGTCTGCATCACCGAAGGTATTCCGACCCTTGATGTGGTGGTTGCCTACCATTACATTCGTTCCAAGGGCTGCGAACTCATCGGGCCGAACTGCCCCGGGCTCATTTCTCCGGGGAAGAGCATGGTGGGTATTATGCCGACCAACATTTTCCGGCAGGGGAGCGCCGGCGTCATCAGCCGGTCCGGGACCTTGACCTATGAAGTGGTCTACAATCTCACCAAGAATGGTCTGGGACAGTCTACGGCAGTCGGTGTGGGCGGCGACCCGATCGTGGGCCTCTACTTCCAGGATCTGCTTGAACGTTTTCAGAACGATCCGGAAACGGACAGCATTGTGCTGATTGGGGAGATCGGCGGGGACGCCGAGGAAAGGGCAGCTGAATACATCAAGGAATATGTGACCAAGCCGGTGGTGGCCTTCATTTCCGGCCGCGAGGCGCCGAAGGGCAAGCAGATGGGGCACGCCGGCGCCATCATTTCCAGCGGTTCCGGCACGGCAGCCGAGAAGATCGCCGCCTTCGAAGCAGCCGGCGTTCCGGTCGCCCGCCTGACCAGCGAGATTCCCGCGCTGCTCAAAGCCAGGCTCTAAGCGCTTTCTGTCTCATGCAAAATCATATTCTTTTATTTCCTTGGTTTACAATAAGGGATTAAAAGGAATCATTTGAAATTAGCAGTACCTATAGGATACTGCTAATTATTGATTATCGGTTTTGTCAAGGGATTATTTCCGAATTGAAAACTTCTTAATAATTTGTTTTTTTGATCTGTCCGTAGGGACTTTAATTCCTGAACGTGCCATTCTTTTTAGTTCATTCACAACACTATTTTCCAGTTTTTTGTCGTAGGATTTAGTGTATTCAATATTGAAATCTTTAAGGCCGTCTCCTAATTGAATTATAACGCCCTGATTCGGCAGCAATGATTGAGAATCTATTGCTTTAATACTGTGCGAATTCAAATTAATTCTAGTCATTGCATCTGACAATTTGTCTCTTTTGAGATCAGGATATTGGACATTCAATTTCATGGAAGTTTTCAACGAATTACTATTTAAAGTATATTCTCCCGGTTTCAGAAGATTAAGTACGAATAAATCTCCTTTTACGGGTGAAATGGAATCGTAAACCACTGAATCTTTATCTTTTATGATCACCCTGTTTTTGGAAAATGACTGAGAGTTATAAAACAAAAGATAGGCGTGGTCTCCATTGATTTTGAAACTACCTTTTTGAGCTCTAAGCGACGGGAGATAAAGGTCAATGTTTAGACTGGTTTCTTTATTTTCGTTTGAAGAAATAATTTGATTAGTGTGAATTAAATTATTATTCTCGTATATCTCTATCCCATAAGTGCCTGGTTTTGCCAAAGGATGTACTAAAAATGAAAACGGACTCAATGTATTTGAGCTGAAATTAGTGTTTTCCAATAAATTCCTATTTAATATTGTATTCATAATTTTGCTTTTTAGAAGTTCAATTAAATATCCACGTTAATTACAAATTCATCATTTGTAACATCTGTTCGAATAGAGTTGATCGGAAGAAGAACAGGATTTGCTCCGGGAATGATAGGAAAAGGATTAGAGATTTCATACAGAGGATAACTGTTTGCAATATAATTTCCTACTTCTTGTAAGATGAAATCAAATAATCCGAAATTCACACCAAGCAGGTCTGATAACCATTCATCAATATCATCGCCGATATCCAAAATTCCTCTGATAATATCGTTGATCTCATGAAGAGACCAACTCAAAATATCTTTGGCCCATCCGGGTAATCCACCGAAAATTCCATTGATTAAATTATCCACGATATTGTCTAATAAATTTCCAACAGTATCGGAAATATCAATAATGTCCAAATCTAACCATCTTGAATTTAAAAATACCTGCCATTTATCCATATTGTTTGCTGCATAAGCTTGATAAGGATTCAGAGAATTGTTGGAAGGTTCATCTTTGTATCTGATGATTGCGTTAAATCCACCCGAGATTTCCGAAGTAATTAATCCATCAAGATTAAGAGGAATGCTTATATCAGGATTTGCCGAGAACAAACATATTTTTGGCGCCCTGGCTACACACCCTAGAAATGGTAGCCAAAAGATACAAAAACCACCTAAACATATTTCAGGGATGTCAATTTCCAAAGTTACATTGAGAGGATCCCAGTTTACATCTATTTCTTTTAAAACAATTTCATCAGGATCATTTTTTAAGTCGACACTTCCGCCTGTAAGTCTAATGCCTACATTGTAAGATGCTCTAAAATTTCCCGTGGAACTACCTGATTTGGTAATATGAAAATTGTTAATCAGATTGTCTAAGACTTTATTCATGCTGTTTTCAGAAACAGCTAATTGTATTGTAGCCATGATTATTGTACTTTAAGATAAACAGTTAAATTGTCATTGGTAACACTTGGATTAAATGGTATTACATCATCTGTGGGCATAGGCAAAACGGTAACGTAAGATTCTAGTCCCAAAACCAACTTGCTCATAGCAATTTTCATTTTAGGGAATACTGTTTCTTGAAGCAATCTTCTAACATAACATTCAATAATGTTTTCTAGAGCCACAGGTGCAATGTCTTTTATTTCAAGCCCCATAAGTTTAATGCTTAGGTAATTAGAATCATTAAGCACTGTTAGTTTAGCAAATACATCCATACAAAAACAACTTAATCTGTTGTAAAAAGCAGGATTGAAAACAATTCCTTTATTCATATTAAAGACATCTGAAATTTTCTTTCTTGAAAATTGTTTTAAATCCGATGTTTTGGGACTTGCGGTTTTGACCACTTTAGTACTTACAACTTTAGGGTTAAGAACAACCTGTGAGAGATTTCCACAAACGAGTCCTGCGCATATTTTTATTGTAACAGCAAATTGTTGTACAGCAAGATTTCCCAATTCAGGAGGCAGAATAATTGTGTTGCATGGATTAAAATCCAGTTTTAAATCTTTTACCTGCATGCAAAAATCAAAACCTGAATTGGTGCCCAAAATCGGGATTTGGTCAACTTTTGTTACAATACTTTTACCCATTTGTTCCAGAAAAGGATCGGCATAAATGCGGTTGCAATAATGCTGTCGTCTTATCAAATTCTCCGTAGCATAGTTAAATGTGGCCGGCATTTGATACATAATCTGATCAATGATTTTGTTGAATGCATCTTCCGGAATAATTCCGATTGCATCACAATTAGAAGTTAATGCCATGTCGGTAAATATTAGATTTCTCCTACTCTTTTTTCATTAGGTTTTTCGGATTCCCCCTTTTGGCTTCCTGAATAAGTTTATCATCTGTGTAATTTGAGTTATTCCACTGAACATATTTACTATCGTAGTTTTTCTCAAGAAATTCTCTCACGCTTTCTTTTTTGTTCTCGATGTCGGGTAGGTAATTATTTGTATGACGAACAATGGTTACGTATATGGAAAGTGGTGCTTTGTGGCTATGTCCCTCTTAACCGCTGCAGAATTTTCAGCGCTGCNGGTGTCATCTCCGATCTCACTGATAATCAATGGCAAGTTATTGAAAAAAATATAAATCCGCAAGAGTGCTTCGGATAAAATTGCGTCCTTCACCCGGCCAGTATTATTCTGAAACTTCCTTGTCCCCTAAAGAGAATTTTCGTATATTCGTAGGATTGAATTATCCCGAGAATATGAAACAGATCAAGACAGAAAACGCGCCTGCCGCGATCGGCCCTTACAGCCAGGCGACGCTGATGCATTCGTTCGTGTTCGTGTCCGGCCAGCTGCCGATCGATCCCGCCACCGGCCAGTTTCCGGAAGGCGGCGTAAAAGAGCAGACCCGGCAGTCGCTCAAGAACCTTTTCGCCATCCTGAATGAGGCGGGCCCCTGCGAGGTTCTGAAGACCACCGTCCTTCTCGCCGACATGGAGGATTTCGCTGCGATGAACGAGGTCTACGCCGAGTTCTTCCGTGAGCCCTATCCGGCCCGCTGCGCCTTCGCGGTGAAAGATCTGCCCAAAGGCGCTCTTGTTGAAATCGAGTGCATTGCGGCAGTTGTAGCTTGAATCCGGATTTCGCCTCCGCCCCGTTGTTTCGGGAAATAAGGGGCAAAAATGACGATGTAATAAAAATGTTATAATACATAACACTATTTTTTAACTAATCATTATATGAGAATTAAATTGATTCCTGCGCTGTTGTGCGCAATTGTGGCTGTCGGGTGTACGTCCAACGTAATCCCGACAAGATGGACTCCAGAAAGGGCACAGGAATGGTATGCCGCTCTGCCATGGCTCTCTGGTTGTGACTACATCCCCGCCTCCGCCATCAACCAGATCGAGATGTGGAGCGCGGACACCTATGATCCTGCCCGGATCGATACGGAACTCGGCTGGGCGGAAGAACTGGGGTTCAACACGATGCGAGTGTACCTCAGCAGCGTGGTCTACGCACATGATCCCGAAGGCTTGAAAACGCGACTGGACGATTTCCTGACCATCTGCGATAAACACGGCATCCGGCCGGTGCTGGTCTTCTTCGATGACTGCTGGAATCCGGAATCCGCTTATGGGAAGCAGCCGGATCCCAAGCCCGGCATACACAATTCAGGTTGGGTGCAGGATCCTTCGGTGTCGCTACGTGCTGACACGACGGCGCTCTATCCATCGCTCGAAACGTATCTCAAGGACATTGTCGGAACATTCAAGGACGATCATCGGGTACTGCTGTGGGATCTGTACAACGAACCCGGAAACAGCGGCCACAAAGAGACCTCCATTCCGCTCGTGAAGAATGCCTTCCGATGGGCGCGGGAGGCGGGCCCGTCACAGCCGCTTTCCGTCGGCGTCTGGAACGACAGCTTGAAGGAACTCAACGAGGTTCAGCTCGCCCTGTCTGATGTGACGACCTATCACAACTATTCCGGAGACCTCGAAGACCAACAGAATGCCATCGACACGCTCAAAGCCTACGGCCGGCCGGTGATCAACACGGAATATATGGCCCGCACACGCGGTTGTACTTTCCAGAAAGTCATGCCGCTGCTGAAGGAAAACAACGTGGCAGCGATCAATTGGGGCTTCGTTTCCGGCAAGACCAACACCATATTTGCCTGGGACACGCCGCTTCCGGAGGTCGAGGAGCCTGAGGTCTGGTTCCACGACATTTTCCGCCAGGATCACACTCCCTTTAGCGAGGAAGAGATCACCGTCATCAAAGAATGTAACAAACGGTGATGCCTGGCACGCTGCCGGCAGGATCGGGGAATAGGACCGAGTTGTTTTTCCGGTCTATTTGCTTTTCAAGTAGGCGTCGATAGCGGCGGCGGCTTTTCGGCCGGCGCCCATCGCCAGGATGACGGTGGCGGCTCCGGTGACCGCGTCGCCACCGGCGAAGATCCCCGGACGCGTGGTCCGTCCGTCTTCATCGGCGACAACGCAGCCACGCCGGTTCGTTTCCAGTCCTTTTGTCGTGTTGGCAATCAATGGATTGGGAGAAGTACCCAAAGCCATGATCACGGTTTCGGTCGGGATCTCGAATTCAGATCCCGGGATCGGGACGGGGGAGCGCCGCCCGCTTTCGTCGGGTTCGCCCAATTCCATCCGGATGCAGCGCAGTCCGCGTACCCAGCCTTTCTCGTCGCCCAGTACTTCGACCGGATTGGTCAGCATTTGGAACTGGATTCCTTCTTCCTTGGCATGGTGAACCTCCTCCCGTCGGGCGGGAAGTTCGACCTCCGTACGGCGGTATACGACGGTCACGTCCGCGCCGAGCCGGAGCGCCGTCCGGGCGGCGTCCATCGCCACGTTGCCACCACCGACCACGCATACGGATTTGNCGGTATGGATCGGGGTGCCGTAGTCCTCCCGATAGGCCTTCATCAGGTTGTTGCGNGTGAGGAATTCGTTGGCGGAGAACACGTTGTTGAGGTTTTCTCCGGGAATATTCATAAAGCGGGGGAGTCCGGCTCCTGTGGCCACGAACACAGCCTCGAAGCCTTCGTCTTCCATCAGTGAGTCAATGGATACGGTCCGCCCCACGATGACATTAGTCTCAATTTTCACGCCCAGGGCGCAGACGGCGTCGATTTCTCGCTTCAGGACGCTTTCCTTGGGCAGACGGAATTCCGGGATGCCGTATTCCAATACGCCTCCGGGCTTGTGCAGGGCTTCGAAGACGGTGACGTCGTAGCTCATTTTGGCAAGGTCGGAAGCGCAGGCCAGGCCGGCAGGACCGGAGCCGATCACCGCGACCTTCCGGCCGGAAGGTCGCGATACGACTCCTTCAGAGGGCGTACCCTCAGCCGCCGCAGCTACGTAGTCGGCGACGAAGCGCTCGAGTTTACCGATGGCGACGGGCTCGCCCTTGATGCCGAGGATGCAACTGCCCTCGCATTGGGTCTCCTGCGGGCAGACGCGTCCGCAGACGGCGGGCAGGGAGGAGTCTTCCGCGATGATGGCCGCGGCGGCCGAGATGTCGCCTGCGTTCACCTGCGCGATGAAATCGGGGATCTTGATCCCGACCGGACAGGCGGGAACGCAGCGGGGATTCTTGCATTGCAAGCAGCGGGAGGCTTCAAGCCTGGCTTCTTCGAGGTTGTAGCCGTAGCTGACTTCTTCGAAATTGCGGGCGCGCACCCGGGGATCCTGCTCCCGAACCGGCACTCTGGGTATTTTGTTTGCCATTGTATTCCGTTATCGAATTCTACATTTGTGCAGCTCTTTCTGTTCTTCGGAGCGATATTGTCCGAGACGCCGCATGGCTTCGTCGAAGTCCACGTCGTAGCCGTTGAACTCGGGGCCGTCCACGCAGGCGAAGCGGGTCTTCCCGGCCACGGTCACGCGACAGGCCCCGCACATGCCGGTGCCGTCCACCATCAAGGTGTTGAGGCTCACGTCGATCGGAAGGCCGAGTTTTTTGCAGGTCAGCGTGCTGAATTTCATCATGATCATCGGTCCGATGGCCACAGCTTGGGTGTAGGAATATCCTTCTTCGGAAACCAGTTTTTCCAACCGCGCTGTTACGAGCCCGTGAAAACCCTCGGAACCGTCGTCCGTGCAGAGAAAGAGATGATCGCAGACCGATCCGATCTCCTTTGTGTAAATCAGCATATCTTTGGTCCTGGCGCCGATGATCACATCCACGGCAACGCCTCTTTCATGCAGCCATTTGGCCTGGGGATAGACCGGCGCGGTTCCGACGCCGCCGGCGATGAAGATGTACCGCGCGTCCTTGAGTTCTTCTTTAGTCTTGTGCACGAAGGCGGAAGGATTGCCCAGGGGACCGACGACATCCTGGAAGGAATCTCCTTCGTTCAGGGCGATGATGGCGGCCGAGGAAGCCCCGATCAGCTGGGTTACAATGACGACGGTGCCTTTTCCCGCATCGTAATCACTGATGGTGAGCGGAACGCGTTCGCCTTTTTCATCGGTGCGGACAATCAGAAACTGCCCCGGCTTGGCCGCCTTCGCGATTCGCGGCGCCTCGACCTCCATCCGGCAGATAATCGGGGTCAGCATTTCTTTCTTGACGATTTTGTACATGGGGTCCTTGTTGTCAAAAGTTCACAAATATAGGAAATAATCCGGGAATATGGCTTCCTGGGTTCTGCGAGCTTCAATACGCACCTTTCCAGTGAACGGGGCACGGGGTACATAAACATTTGAGATAGAAAAATTTCAAAATTTCGGCACAATTATTATCTTTGCATTGCGTAAAAATACGAGATAAACTGCGTAAAATGTAATAACATGTTCAAAAGATCTGAATACCAGACGATTAAGTCAAGATTGAAGGAACCCAGAAGGTTTATTCAGGTTGTTATGGGGCCGCGCCAAGTGGGCAAGTCAACCGTGGTCAAGCAGGTGCTGAACGACCTGGACCTGCCCTATCAAATGTTCTCCGCGGACAATGTTCCGACCCTCAGCAGCGGATGGGTATCCAATTGTTGGGCGGCAGTCAGGAGCTTGCAGGACAGCAAAGCGCTGGAAAGCATCATCCTCGTGATCGACGAGATCCAAAAGATCGTAAACTGGAGCGAGGCCGTGAAGAAGGAATGGGATGAAGACACCTTCAATAACCGGAACATCAAAGTGCTTCTGCTGGGCAGCAGTCGGTTGCTTTTGGAAAAAGGCTTGTCAGAATCGTTGGCAGGCCGTTTCGAGGAAATCCGCATGAGTCATTGGAGTTATGGCGAGATGAAGGAATGTTTCGGCCTGTCTCTTGACCGATTCTTGTACCATGGCGGGTATCCCGGCGCGGCTTCGCTGATGGAGGATGAGGATCGCCACAAGCAGTATATTCAGTCATCCATTATTGAAGCGACCATCAACAAGGATATTCTGATGGACGCGCCCATCAACAAGCCTGCCCTCCTTCGCCAGACCTTTGAACTCGGGGCTGCGTATTCAGGGCACATCCTTTCTCTGAACAAAATGTTGGGAACGCTTCAAGATGCAGGGAACACGGCTACAGTAGCAGGCTATATTCATTTGCTTGACGAAAGCGGCTTGCTTTGCGGGCTTCAGAAATTCAGCGTCGACGCAGCCCGCCGGAAAGCGAGCATCCCCAAATTTCAGGTCTATGACAATGCTTTGAAGATGGTGTACAGCCCGCTTTCTTTTGATCAGGCGATTCTCGACCGGAAGGCATGGGGACACATCGTGGAATCAGGTGTCGGTGCTTATCTTGTCAGTCAGGCCTTTGTCCATCGCTTCGAGGTGTTCTACTGGCGTGAGCGGAATGACGAGGTGGATTTCGTCTTGCGAAAGAAAGGATCGGTTGTGGCGATCGAGGTCAAGAGCAATGCGGAGAAGAGATCTGGCGGTCTGGAGAAATTCAAGAATATGTTCCGGCCACAGGCCGCATTCATCGTGGGGGACGGCGGCATCCCGCTCGAAGATTTCCTGTTGATGGATGTCAGCAAGTTGTTCTGAGGATTAAATTGAAGACGTAGACGAACCGTCCCTTTTCTATCCGCTGCGGCGTTTTTCGGACTAGAGCTGGAAGAGTTCGTTGACGGTCTTGCCGAAATAGGCGCTCAGTTTCAGAGCCAGTTCGGTGGAAGGGACGAACTTATCGTTTTCGATGGCGTAGATCGTCTGCCGCGTGACACCGATCGCGTCCGCCAGTTCCTGTTGCGAGATCCGCTTGACCGCGCGTTCGACCCGGATGCTATTTTTCATCTTTTCCGCTCTCCCATTTGTAACGCCAATATTTGATTCTGAACAGGACTGCGTACAACATCAGGGCGAAGATGATGTTGCCGGTAAACCGCCACACGATGAAGAAATATCTCCAGAAGTTTCCAGCCGTGGGATGCACGCTGCTCCAGATCGCGTAGAGCAGACCATATGCGATCATCAAAAAGAACATAATGCACGCTGTCATCATCACGGACTTGCGTCGCAGGGCGGAGATGAATTCGTCTTCTTGCTTCTCCTGCGAGAAGGCCACCAGGAACGCGGATCCGAAGGCGAGCAAATAGAGAAGCATGGTTCCGTGTTTGCTGTATTTCTGCGGAATCAGCTCCCAGGTGTTCCAAACCAGCATTTCCAGCGCGAACACAACGAAAATGGCTCCGAAGAGGCACCAGCCCAATATCTGAAACTTGTGCGGAAGCAGGTAGGATTTCTTTTCCATCGTACACTTTTTTGCAAATGTAAATTATACTTTACAATTATGCAAATAAACTTTACATCTCCGAGCGTTTCCGCTCACAGGACGCGGCGACGGTAGCGCCGGAAAAAAACTTCGGAAAATGAAGAATATTGATGAATATATTCATTATAATTGCGTATAGAGAAAACTCTTATGTGTAAAGCGAGATATTATTTAGTCGCTCCTTAAAAATGGTTTAACAAATTGATAATCAATAAAATAATTGACATTTTTCTTGTTTTTTTCTGCAAGATTTCGTACCTTTATATGTCTATAA
>JGI24712J26585_10002553_pt1 | contig 14810 bp, 16 predicted proteins | sample BioPla3DNA2_FD_26585 | JGI IMG/M metagenome (IMG submission 26585) | reverse complement strand
GTCACTTATTAATTCGACAAAATGGGGGGTGAAGTCCTTTTTCTAGGCAACTAAAATCCCATTATTTTCGGGCTTAGATAAATATGCAAAACTCTCACTCTATTACCGGTCGCTTAAATATCAAAATCAAACATTGGGGACGAACATTTGGCTGAATTCCCGTAACATAGTTTTCGTTTCCAAAATTCGGCCAGGCAGTCTCTACTTCCATAGTACTGCTAACTAGTTCCCAACCCGCATCTCCAAACCTGTTCAATATGGCTTCATCGACATCAATGGTGTTATAAGCATTGCTGGACCATCCTGTTCTGTCATTTTGTTCTTCTGGAAACATTTTAACTACTTTATACTCCCACTGGTTAATATCAGCATTAACTAATGATACTGTAGTCAAGGCGTTAAACATGAGTATTACAGCTAATAAGCATACTATTAAAATGCCAAATACTTTTATCGCAGTAGTATTTGCTGGTTCTTTTTGAGAATAGCTATTAGCGCTTACCCTTAGATTGTCGGCTGTATTGTCTATATTTTGCCCACAGGCACTACAAAACAATGCTTCGTCCCGATTTTCAGCTCCGCAATAATTGCAAAGTTTCATTTATAAATTCCCTCCCTTCAAAAGACTTATTTATCTGCTTATGATGTGACAGCCTTCGAATCGCTATCTGCATCCAAAAGTGGTACAGCGGTTGCCATTTTCCTGCCAGCATTGACGGTGATGGGGTACCTTGCAACGGGGCATACGATGATGTTTTCTCCTGGTTTTATGGTGGTCTGACAATAGGGGCAGACTTTTCCCACCATGTCGGCATGGCTGAATGTTGGGGTAGGATTTCTTGACGAAGGCGGGGGACTAGCGCACTAAGACAAATCCAGCCTTTTTGGGGATGGTAGACCACATCTGCTCCAGTTCCACAATAGCTGCAAAGGGGTGGATTCGGGGGGTATTCTTGCCTAGGAGGTTGATATTGTCTAGGTGGTTCGGAATACTTGTTTTCGCTGCCGCAGCATCCTTGGCAACAACCAGAACAAGTTTCACAACAGTAACCAATACAAGCCAGCATGCAAAAGCATGTACATATATCTCCTATACACGCTCCAATATCTCCAGACTCATCAAACAATAAGCGCCAGGGATTAAACTTAGGCTGACGTTTGGCTGCCGGTAAATACCCGAATATCGACATAGCTTGGTTACGGAGAGAAGTTACTAATAACCGGCGCACCAGTTGTTGCCTGCTGCCAAAACTAAGGCTGTCAACTAGGCTGCGGATGCGAGCCAAATCCTCTATGACCAGAGTGGCTAGTTCTTTTAAGGGATATAGATTTGCCTTTCTCCTGGTAACAGGCATTATCATAGCAGGCGCTAATGGCATTATAGGCACATTGCCTCTGGTCCTGCGGCAAGTCATTGCAGGCATCCAGTATGTATATGGTCCGGCCGGTATAGCTGCCTAGCTGATACAATGCATCAAGGTATTCTTCTTTTCCTCCCAATCTAGCCATAGCAGCAAAGATTTTTCCTAACATCTCTGAGGTTTGTTGGGCTACATCAAGGAGACTGAGGGATTCCCTTTCTGCTTCAATCTGGTTTGAAATTACAGCTTCCATATCAAGGTCCAAGCCTTGGGAGGGCAAGGTGTTTTGAGCCTTCTGGTACCGGGGCTGTATCCATTTCCATAAGAGGCGGTTATAGAATCTTCCTTCGTCCTGTACGTTATCTAAAACCTTACCGGCAGCTGCTGCCAAGCCGGCACTGGCGGCAAAAATGAAAGCAGACTGGTCAGAATCCAAACAGTCTTTTTTTCGCCAGAAAGCAGCCGGACAGCGGCGAATGTTCAGCGCAGTTTGGTTAATTCCCTGGCTTTCCTGCATTCCGACTATCATAATAGCCAACAGGGCAGCATCGTAGCTCAAAGCCATCCGGGATGACCAGCCATAGTTTTTTCCCAAAGTGTGACATAGGGTACAGTAGAACAACTGGTATTCTAAACGCTGCTGGTGATTAAGTTCTGCCTGCCGAGGAGTTATATAGCCAAACATTTCTTTCTCCTATGTATCGAAGTCAAATGTCCGATTGCTCTCTTTAAGCTGAAACAAGAATACGGTTGATCCCATGCGAATGGACTGTCCGTTGGCTAGTGCGGAGGCAGAAACCGGGCGGTCATTGACAAAAACGGGGTAGTCGACACTGTTGTTTACTATCCTGTAACGCCCCTGTTTTCCTTCTATAATGGCTTGGAACGGTGCAACTTCAGGATCACGATAGATGACAATATCGCACTTGGGTGAGCTTCCCACCCGTGTAACTTCGTTAAACAATATGTATTCTTTTCCAGCCATGGGTCCGGCGATTACTTTCAACCAGGCCTCCTTGCGGATTTCATCCACCATACCAATAGCAGCCCCGACAGCAGCCCCCATTAAAGTAATAGCTATGAAACGGCTGGTGCCACCGCCCATGGTAACGCTGCCAATTAAATCAAATAGGAGACCTCCGACCAGACCCCCTATCATTCCTCCGATTAATCCATTGATTATTTTCTTGCTGGAACGAAAGGAAATGCCCTGCCCTAGACCAATGAACAGGCCTACCAAACCCCAAGCAAGGGTACGGGCCAGCACCTGCATACCCATACTTATCGCGAAGGTACCGCCACCCATAGCACTGTATAAAATCTGTCCAATGCCTCCGCCAACCATACCGCCTAAAAAGCCAACTCCCAGAGTAATGGCTCCTCCCCGCAGTGCCACGGGAGCAACTCTGGTTATTACCCCTTCGGCAGCACCCAGGGCAGACCCCATAAGGCCTCCAATTACTCCGCCAAAGAGAGCCATTTCGATGATAATCTGTTCTAGGGATTGGGCGGTACCATTATCCTCAAAGAGCATTTCGGTTACCAACCAGGCCAGCAGTCCGCCGATAGCCCCGGCTATTATATTTTGCAAAATGTTAGAGCGTATAATCGGATTGCCGCCAGCTTTGACTGTTGGAGAAAAACCAGCAGAGTCTGAGGGCATACCTGGGAAAATCTCATCATCGTCCAGATCATCCAGTTCAATTATAATTTTTTCTGGTGTATCAACTTCGGGAAGATCCTCGGTATCCAGTACTATCAGATTGTCATCGTCAGGCATCACATTCCCACCTCCTGTTATATTTCAACTAAACTATTGTTTAATCTCAAAACTATGTTTTATCTGGTTCATTAGGTTTAAGTTTGCTGGCAGCAAAATAAGATTTCTGAGCAAGTTGATACTTTTTTTTACGACCGTTATCAGACTCTGATAAAACAGTGCCTTGATTTAGGCTGGTTTCACTGGAGAATTCAAAGGTAAGTTCGGGGTTGACAGAGGAAGATTCGAGATGGTCTGTATCCAAGGCTGCATGATCTGGAGCAAGTGGTGTAGAAGCTTCCTGCTGGGAAGATGGTTCAGTTTCAGTTGGTGTAGCTGGGGCTTTTGGTTCAAAACTTTGTTCTTCAATTAATGGGGACAGTATCTCATGAAATGGTTTGCCTCTGGGCTTCCCTTCCACTGGGTCTGATAGGTCGACATCAATATCTATGTATGATTTAGTCTCCATATTGTCCAGATTATCCTGGGCTGTATACGGCAGGTTATTAATTTCTCCCTGAAAGTTCTCATTACCATAAGCAAAAATAAAGACATTGTAATTTCGGACAATCTGTTTATCCTCCCAGACAAAGAAGCCGCATTTCTTTCTCAAGGGGTCAAAAACTACCGCCACCTGTTCTTTGCCGGGGAAGAAATTCTGGTGGATAAAAGTGTCATACCGGGAAAGAAAAATGCCATGCCCAGGGTGGGTATGAAACCAGCCCACTATTTTTTTGTAAGGGTAGTCTTGTTCGAGCCTTTTGTTGATGTCATTCCAGGTTTCATGGGTGAAGGTCAGGGTGGTGAAACTTTCTTTCATATAGCGTCCTTCAATAAAACCGGTAATTTCCAAAACGCTGACCCCTGAATCTAGCACTGATTCTCCTACCAAAACCCCCCCTACTTCACGGTTTTGGTTATCCTGTGCATAGTTCCACAAATGCTCCCATACCGTGTAATGGATATAAATAGGCTGATGATTACTGCCGATAAAAAATACCGGTTGCAGTTGGTGATGACGGGAATCACTTGTATTCACAGCGATATCCTGGGACTGACCCAGGATGATTTCCAGGTTCTCATCTTTCGGGTCATGTGGCAAAGTAATCACCCCACCCCCATTAATTGAATTCGATCTCTATATCATCCAGTGTATCGGCCTCTTCAGTTGGGCGTTCGGAAATAAGAGTAATATCAAGGTCATCGTCCTCTGTCCTGGGAACAGTCTCCAGACCGATCTCCACCTCAGGCTCGGGTTGATAGAGGTCTACTTTGCCAATGGGGAAAAGATGTTCGTTGGCACGGGCCCATTTGGCGGCCTGAGCATCCAGCGGGCTCTTAGGGTTATAACTCTGGTACTGAATCATTTCGCCTATTTGCACGATAACATCCCACAAGGTTTCACCTGCAGCCCAGTGATCCCCAATACACACCGTACCCTTGCTTCGAAAATTAGGATGGAAAATCTCTGTTTTTATTTCGCATAGGGGCTTTTCTCTGGGATACGATTCGCTAAGGTAGATCTCTACCTGGTGTTTTTTAATTGCTACCGGGCGGTTCAGCTTTTTATCCCACTTTAGTCCCTTCACTAGGTATGTAACCAAATATCTTTCCGGGGGATAAGGACCTATCGGCTCAATTTTTATGTATTTGTGGCCGGCAGCCTCGTTCTGAATCCTTTCAAAATCTGCCGTCAGCCGACGTAAACGCGCGCTCATATAATCCCTCCTTTTAGGTTCTTAATCCAGGGTAACTGGACACTGCTATGACTTGGGTATTAGCCAGATAATCACCAATTCTCCGGCCATCATCACTAACTAAGACCATAATACAGTCGATTAAACTGATCAGGCCTCCTATATATGGGATTATCCATAGCAAGGCTCTCAAGGCCGACTTACCTCTAGTACAGGGTAAATTAGTGTTGAGATTAACCACCATCAGCCCCATAGCCTTTTTACCGATACTCTGGCCATTTTCTCTGCCATCCTTGGTAAATGCATACCATATAGCCCAAATAGAGGTTATTAGTGCTATGAAATAAAAGAAATCGCTATAGGTAGCCTCAGCAAGGAATATTGGCACCCAGATAGCCAGAGACACTATTAAGCCGTCTAGTATTGATGCTATCAACCGGTTAAAGGAGGATGCTTTTGGATACCACCGCACGTGGCTTCCTGTCTGATGAGGAGGACCGGGAGCAGCANGCTGGTAATGACCGGCCGCCATCTGCGCATCCGGCAACATACTCCCGCAATAGCGACATTTAATAGCCCGAAGCAGAATGGTCTCACCGCAATAAGGGCAGAATTTGGTTGGTGCCGTTCTTTCTGGTTCTACTTCAATATCTACTATGGGTCGATTGGATCGGTTATTTACCGGTACCCTAGAAGCCTGTCCCCGGCAACCGAATGTAGTACACCCTCCGCCCTCAGTCCAGCATTGCTGGTGGTGGGGAATGGAACAGGCTGAACAAAAAACTACAGCTTCACCCGGTTTTACTGGGGTTTGGCAGTAAGGGCAAGTCTTGCCTACAGCACTCATGGCTTGTCCTCCTCTACATTTGGGATAATCAATATTTGGCCAGGCTGTATAATGTAGTCTGGGAGCAAATAGTTATGGTGGGCTATTTCTCTATAGCGAAAGCCGGTTCCATAATACATTTCACTGATTTCCCACAGGTTATCTCCTTTACGTACTTTATGCTTGTAAATGACTTCTACAGGGATTTCATTCTTAACTACCGCAGCAGTGGCAGCAGCGGGTTCTGGGGAAGGAGGTTCTACATGCATTCTCTGGCCTTGTTTTATTCCTACATTGTAACTGCCCAGGGTTAGACCGAATATGAGCACCAGACCTATGATAGCCTGCCACCATCTGCCTCCGCCTGTGCCAGCAGCATCCACTTTATCTAGGTACATATCTGCAGGTGACGGTTTATTATCAGATCCTGCCTCTGAGCTATAACCGGGCAACAAATACCCGCCATTGTTGTATCCGATCTCTTCTACCACAAAGCTACATGGTTTTATCTCCTTGCCTTCCCAACAAAAGAAGCCTTCTTTATGTGCCACTGGGTCTATTACAAAGGCAACCTGCCAGGGCAGGTTAAAAAAGTTCTTATGAATAAAACGGTCAAACTCAGAAAGGAATATACCAAAACCTGGATGAGTATGAAACCAGCCCACAATTTTTAGGTCTGGAAACATCTTATCTTTGACTTGGTTAATATAAGCCCAGGATTCATGGGTAAGTTTCACACTGGCTCTTTGTCTTTCGGCATCGCGGGCTTCTATCGCAGCTATTACCTTTATAATCACCTTAGAACCTTGTTGCTCATAATGACCCAAGATTACTCCCGCCAACTCCCGGGATAAATCGGTTTGGGCATAGCTATTCATTTGCTGGTGGACATCATCATCTACTATTATGATAAAGTCCTGTGCCTGGGAAAGAAGCATATCGTCAGCGGGCTTTAGGCTTATTTCCAGGTCATCGTGTTCACCGCTCATGAACTCATTCCTTTCTATTTTAATTCTATTTCTAATTCCGATGAGCTGAGATCAGGCCAATCCCGTTTGTTAGGCCATAAGTTTCGGAATTGCTCCGAATAATAGAAATCCAATAGCTGCCGCATACGCACCGGAATGTAGTGATGGCTGTATAGGGTCTCGGCTATTTGTCCCACCGGATTAAAATCCAGGGACAGCAGTTGGTTTTCCAGGTATTCTTCAATGTCTATTTCGTCTGCCAGTCTCTTGGATCCACAGGCGAAGACCAGCAAGCATCGACAAGCTTCGTTGATATCCTGACAGGCGATGAGTCCTGCCCGATCAGCTGTTATCTCACTTTTTCTTTCCCAGTCCAGAATAGCTTTTTGTAGGGAAGCTGAAAAACGGCGTTGCCGGTTTTGCAGGTAACGGTACATATTGGCATAGAGTACGTGCTGACTCTTGATATGCCCCATTTCATGCCCCAGGATAAACGATAATTGGCAATCATTTAATTGCTCAAACAGGCTATGGGAGATGACAATAACATTCTGTTCTCCGGTACCAAAGGTTGATGCATTTAAATATGGATCATTGCAGATAAATACTTGCGGTGGAAAGATATGCAATATGGCGGCTACTTTTTCAATTAGTTGATGGAATTTGGGCAGTTGCCGGCGCGATACTTTTACCCCGGTGCCGTTTAACTGGCCGTTTATGAATGGCTCGGCAAATTCTCTGATGTATTCTCTGGTTATGAACTGCAGCTCTTTCATTTTTTTTAACTTGTTTAATGCCTGGCGATCCGGAAGATACTCGTAATCATCCAGATCAAGTGATAATGGTACCACGTTATCCTCAATATTCTTCAACCTACATGTTTCACCACCTATCCCATTACCTCATGCAGATCACCAGTAAACTCAAAATGTATCATTTCCATACCTCGGCGCGCGCTGATAATATCCAGCGGCGGAACCCCTAATTGGCTTAAAGGTCGTGATAGAAAATCTTCATTCCCTTGGATGATATGGGTCATACGGGGCATTCTTATTTCTCCGCAACCAGGACAACGAGCCTCTTTCTCAGAAAGCTGTCCCAGCAGCTTATAAACCTCTTCCTCACTCTGGCACTGTTCACATTTGAAAGTGAGTACCAATTCGCGGTGGAGATCGATAATAGCTTCTGGTCCCAGTCGCTTACGAGCTATATCTAATATCTCAGCTGCCGTAGTATTGGCTACCTGATGATCCAGTTCGATAATGTTTTCGAAGCTCTCATGGCTGGGACAGTCTTCTTTAAACTGGTACTCTACTACATATGAATCATGGTTAAGCCCGTTGAAAAAATATCCCTTTCCTGCCAGGGTAGGCAGGTCCTCCCGGTTATGAATAAGCTTGACCGCTTCCTGCACTTCGATCCCGCCAATTATTGACGAAATAGTAGGTGTAGTAGGGATCTTGCCGGTCAGCATTTCTTCCCGGGATAATAAAGCACAGGAACGTCTCATGTTTAACAAACGGTAGTCTTGTTCTGTCATAGTACATTCGTAGCATGCAGAAAGGGGAGGCACAAAAACCCGGGCCACACCAAATAACACCTCAATAGCTCCATCTATCCAGGGGACTCCCACACGCCAGCAGGCCTGATTAATGGCTAGCCGGGCTTCCCGGTTATCCAGTCCACCGATAACCACATTCATGCGGCGAAAACAACCCAACCCAACATCCCAGGCAACATTGCCGTTTATCCAGGTCACGCGGCAATCGGGGTTTATCTCTTCAACTGCCCGGGCTGCTGTCTCTGCTTTGCTGCTTCCCTCATCGCGCTGCCGGTACAAAACTGAACGGGACAGGTTAGTATTCTCAATATTATCGAAATCAACTATATAAATATGGCCAATTCCCAGTAAAGCCAGGTTTTTTAATATCTCATTGCCCAGCGCTCCCGCCCCGACTACCATTACCCGTGCAGCCGCCAGTTTCTCCTGATCCCACCAGGGGATAAGCCGAAACCGGCTATAGCGATCCTCTTTTTCATCATCCATTCTGCTCAGATCAAGCAAAGGGGCTGTACTTCCGCTGGATTCTTGTTTCAAATCATCCTGTGTGATATCTAAAATATCCATATTACATCACCGAGTTTAAATAGCCTGCAGTTATTTCCGGCTGCAGCCGCAAAACATCACCATCCTGTACGTTGGCCTGACTGAGGGTCTGGTCATCGGAAAGCTGTTTTCCCGATGTCTTGTGAATAAACTTGTAGCTCATGGGTTGTCCATCGGGACCAGTGGCGGGGAGTTCCATCATCTGCACCAGCTTGGCAATTATCCGTCTTACCGGTGCATCATCCGGCAAAGCCGCCTGTTGTTCCTTGTTGCCAGTAACATCAATAATAGTGACATTAACTTTAGCCATAATACCCNCTCCTTATCTGTTTATTTTAATTCAATATCAATATCTTCCAGATTGTCTTCCGGTGGTGCCTGTTGCTGTTCCTGCGATGACAAAACAATATTTGGTTCAGGTTCCGACGTACCGGATGATACAGCTTGGCGGCGCCGGCGCTTAAAATATAAATACCCTCCGGCACCTGCTGCCAGTACCAGGATTATAATAACTCCAATAACCATCCATAAGGGTACCGTTTTACCTGCTGTTTCAGGTTGATCGGCTGGGCTTTGTTGGCCGTCTTCTGTCTTCCCAGGCAAATCACTAGCCTCACCCGTCGTTGATGTTACCGTGGCTACGGGAACATCATTGGATAGAAGGTACTCCACTACCGTTCCACTGGGTATCGCAAAGGCAATGCCCTCAGCTTCGCCTATTTTCATGGAGTTTACGCCTATTACCTGGGCACTGGCATTGAAAAGGGGGCCCCCGCTGTTTCCAGAGTTTATAGCTATATTTGTTTGAATAAATTCTTGCCCCTGGATTATACGGGAAGGGTTGGAGACTATCCCCTGGCTCATCGAGGACTCCATGCCTAATGGTGACCCTACTGCATATACTTTGTTTCCGGTTTTAACTGCCGCCAGTGAGAAATTAACGGTAGGCAAGCTTTTTTCATCAGCACGCAAAACGGCTAAGTCGAGTTTGGTATCCTGATCCAAAACCTCCACCGGAATCACCCGCTGGTCAGCCAGTTTGACTTTTAGTTTTGTACCCCCTTTAGTTACATGAGCACAGGTTATTATGTATCCTTCAGAATTGACAATAAACCCACTGCCAATAACCTGATTGCCGGCCATAATGCTAACGACACTAGGGCTGACAAAATCAAACAACTGGGAAGCATCTTCGGCAGCAACTGGTTTTGCTGGCAGCACGGCAATGCTTAGCAGTAATAGTAAAGCTATTGCCGGCTCGACCAGGTGTTTCTTACGATATAATAATCTCATCATTTATTTCCTTTCCATTATTCCAAAAATCCCTTGTGTCCAGGGGAAAGCTATCCTGATGAGCTGCAGCCCACTTTGCGGCCTTCAAATCCAGAGCATCGGTCAAACTATAATTCCGGTATTGTATCATTTCACCTAGGCGAATACACAAATTGTCGAGGGTCTCAGCTGGTGTCCAATGACCGATACAAACCCCGCCATTTCGTTCCGGCGGCAATATATTAGGATGGAAAATGTTGGTGAGACAACGGAAAACCGGAGGCAAACGGGGATAGTCGGCATTCAAATATAATTCAAAGCGATGCTGGGAACTGATGGAGGGAGCAGGATAACCGGGCAACCAGATTAAACCCTTGCACCAATAGGTAAGAATGTATTTTTCGGGCGGGTCACCATAGGCCTCGATATCAATAAGATCTGAGTTCTTATTTAACAATTGCATTCTATGCCAATCTGCATATAACCTTTTGCTNCGCACGTGATCCCCCCGGTAAGCTTGCTGATAGATTAACTCTGTTGCTAATAATACGTACTGTTACCACATCGTTTTGTCTTAAACCCGAGTTAGTCGACTGCGTAAGTTGGAAAAACAGATACAAAAAAGGAAAATATCATCAAACCTTAGATAATATTGTATAATATAGCCATGTTTAATAAAAGTCCTATTTTAGGCATATTCAGCGCCTGTGAGGGTGCTATTATCACTTTCTGCTAACTATCAAAATGGCCTTTCAATCGAATAATCTCATTAAAATCGAGTCCTACTTAAGTGTACAGCAAGCAGGCTATTGATTAGGAGGAACGATTTTGAATGNTATACTTGGCAAAACCTGCCCATATTGTCAAACCCCTATAAAACCAGGAGAAGCAGTGGTATTTTGTTCTGCCTGCGGCATGCCCCATCATCGGCAATGCTGGGATGAAGCCAGAGGGTGTACTACTTTCGGTTGTAACGGTAACCCAGTAACTAATCCTTCTAACCATGACGGCAGAACTAACTTGATGGTGGTAGATATTGATTCTGATGATCTGGATGCACAGTTTTGCTCCAACTGCGGCTCTCCAGTTTATGACGTGAATGCTGCTTATTGTTCCAGGTGCGGTATATCTTTGCAAAACATTGCCCCAAGATATCCTAGGGAAAATGAATGGACTAATGCAGGACATGACCCAGCCGGGTCAAGGGGTCTAGCCCCATTGTATGTATTCCTGCTGCTATTAATTTTATTTGGGTACTGGGCAACTGATGGATTTAGAGTTAACGATAGTATTGATACAGCTAATAATCAAATTGACGTTATTTCAAAAGAACCATTTGAGAGTGAAGAAGGTAAGGTCATAGAAGACGAACAAGAGGAAGCAGTTTATCAAGATATAATAATCGAAAACGAAAACAGTTCTGATGATGGGGCATTAAATCCCATTCAACCGGCAGACAATCTAGATACTGCTGAATCCCTGGATGAACACCCGCAATCAGATTGGGAACATACTCAAAACTATGATGTACTACCCCAAGAAGACAATTCCCAGTTTACAGATGCTACAAAATCAAATTTCGAAAAAACCAACGCTTCCGTTGTTTATCTTGGGTGTTACGACGATACATATAATTTTGGAACAACATTTTCGAAAGCAAGGACAAAAACCATAACTGCAGAGTTAGCGTTAATTCACCCTTCACCAAACGAAGTTATTTATTTCGATTTGCTTTACCTTTTGGCTGCGCCAGATGGAACGTTGTTGGATTCATATGCGCAGACTACATGGATAGAACCGGGGTGGACTGAATCGTATCATCGGGTTTGGACTGACCTGGATATCTATGGCCCCGGTATAGCGATACTCGGGGTTTTCGATGGAGATAAGCTTTTGGCTTCTCAGGTAATTGAATTGACAGAATAGCTTGTTGGTCTAAGGTTTTTTAACACATGTTGGGGGGAGCGATTTGAGTGATGTAATCGGCAAGATCTGCCCCTATTGCCAAACTCCTATAAAACCAGACGAACCAGTGGTGTTTTGTTTTGCCTGTAACATACCTCACCATCGGCAATGTTGGGATGAAGCCCAAGGATGTACTACTTTTGGTTGTAACGGCCAGCCAACGACAGAACCAGCTAACCAGCATGCCAGAAGTACTGAGGCAATTGATATAGATGTGGCGGACATAAAGGTTAGATATTGCAGTAATTGTGGCTCTCCTATAAATGAGCGGGATGTGTATTGTTCCACATGCGGCATACGATTGGAAAATATTGTTCTACCTAGAAACTCACGTATCCCTGCTCGTTCGCAGAGTGTAGAGAATAACACTGTTCCTAGGCGGCGGATTTCATATTTATTAATAGTAATACCGATAGTGCTAATATTAGGGGTTTTATCTATACATATCTTTTATACAAATGACGAAGCAGCAACTGGAGGCAAAACCCCAAGGGTAACCAAACAATCGGAAGATGAAATAGATTTCATTAAGGTCAAAAAAGTTATTCAAAATGAAGGCGTATCAGGGAAGTTCAGTGTTTACCTCAAAGATTTGAACAGCGGTAAAGAATACTACACATTCAATAAAAATGAACCGTTTATAGCAGCAGGATTAGTTTTCATTCCCATATTAATTGAAGTGTTGGATCAAGCTGAAGCTGGATACATTGATTGGAATTCCAGGGTAAGGATATATGAACAGATGTTAGTTGGAGGTACAGGCTTGCTGAATCAAAAAGACGTCGGCAGCAGTTATAGTATTGATGGTCTGACTACTTTAATGATGCGATATTCAGACAATAGCTGTGCGAATATTTTGATTGACCGAGTGGGCGGTCTTCAGCAGATTAATGGAAAAATGGAAAGCTTAGGCTTATCTAATACAAGGTTAAATCGAAGATTAATGGATACTTATGCAATGAATCAGGGAATTGAGAATTATACATCTGCTAAAGATATGGGAAGGTTACTGGAAATAATCGTTAACAAAAACCTCCATGAGTTGCTCAGTAAACCAGAAAAAGATGGAATGGAACTGTACCTTCCAGAGTCTTGCACAATCTATCATCAAATAGGTGTGCTTTCTCACACCTATAATGATGTGGGTATTATTCATGGCCCTTCGTCTGATTTTATTTTAGTCATATTGTCTAACGGAGTTTCCAATGATGTATCTAAGCGTGTTATAGGCAAAATTGTTCAGACTGTATATGAGGATTTAGAACGTTGATCAAAAACCAATCTGGTTACGTTTATAGAAAAGCCTTTTTAATAATGTCTATCAGTTTTATTGCAATGCTTGTGTTTGTCGTTGTAATTTATACTTTCAAGCAAGGAACCGCAGAAGAAGACCAAAAAGCATTGATAACAGAGCAACCCCAAGTTATATTACCACTGGTTAATGAGGAAAACATGGTGAAATCTGTGCAATATGCGGAGCTCCAAAGCCAAATTGTAGGATGCTTGTCGGGTAAGCAAGGAGATTATTCTATAGGTTTTTGCGAATTATCTAACCCCCATTATTTGCTTATTAACTCAAAAAAGATGCCATCTGCTAGCGTTATTAAATTATTCATAATGATTCATGCATTCAAAGAATATAGTAACCAAACTCTTTCCCTAGATAGACTTCTTGTTGTCCAGGAGGACGATAAGGTAGGTGGAACAGGAAGTCTTGCCAATAAACCGTCGGGTACAAAAGTCTCTATACGCGAGTTAATAGAGCTTATGATTACCGAAAGCGATAATACAGCAACCAATATGTTGATAGAGAAATTGGGTTTTGAACCAATAAACGCGACAATAAAAGACCTGAGCTGTACTGATACTGTTCTGCAGCGAAAGATGATGGATTTTTCAAGCGCCAAAGAGGGCAAAGAAAACTATACATCTGTGGCGGATTTGGTAGCCATCTTATACAAAATAGCGAATAATCAGTGTTTGGGACCACCTTATGATGAAAATATGGTATCAATTCTTACACAGCAAAAACAGAGAAATATGATACCAGAAGGCGTGCCCCCAAAATATACTGTAGCTAATAAATGTGGGGCTTTACCTGGAGTAGTTAATGATGTAGCAATAGTATTTTCAGAAGACGGAGGCTACATATTGTGTGTGCTAAGCAACAATGTGCCAGAGAGAGATGCTCAAAGCACCATTGTCGAGATATCAAAAGCAGCATTTGATTACTATGATATGGTGTTAAAAGGCTTTTCACTCACGGAGAATATATAAATCCCCTGCCTTAGGTTTCAACTCCACCGTCCTATTCCTGCTAAATATCTTAAGAAGACTAATAAATTGGTGGTAGAGTAAAACAGGCCCTAAGGCGTACTTGAAAACCACTTTTTATCAGTCCTTTAGGCTTTACTAGCTTCGCGCAACTGGGCAATTCTATCTTCGGCCTGGCGATTAACAGTATTATTGCCATCGCCTTTTCTCACTAAAGCGCCGCGGAAGAACTTCAATGCTTCTTCATTCTTACCTAATCTTAGGCTTAGCTCGCCTAAAAGCAGAGAAAGACGCTGTTCTTGTTCAACTGTTGTGGAACGGCGGCTATTGTAATAAACATCTTTAAACATATCGTAAGCTTGCTGGGTGTAACCGCTAAACTAAAATAGACAGAAAGCAACAAATAAGAATGAACAATATTTACCACAATCCTCCAAAATGGCTATGATGGAACTGGAAATAAAACAGCTTTCATCATAACAAAGGAGGATAAAATGAACATCACAGAAGGGTGGAATATGTATTTCGATATTCAGGAACTAAAGAAAATGCATTTTAACGTAAGCCAGATTGCGCGGCGC